>ENA-UPTF01002251-UPTF01002251.1-marine-metagenome-genome-assembly--contig:-NODE-2251-length-11281-cov-3.213852_pt1 | contig 11281 bp, 11 predicted proteins | sample MGYA00238166_ERZ767019 | MGnify/ENA primary metagenome ERZ767019 (study PRJEB28930, sample SAMN06266391) | marine metagenome | isolation source: Sea water from 250 m depth | place: Atlantic Ocean... | reverse complement strand
AAATTATAAAGGAATATTAAATTATATTGATGAAATAACAAATTTTTGTAAAAAAAATGGATTTGTTAAAACATTGTTTGGGAGAAAATGTTATATTGATGGAATTAACAATAAAAACCCCAATTTGAGGAATTTTGCAATTAGAGCAGCTGTTAATGCGCCAATCCAAGGTTCCGCTGCAGATATTATAAAAAAAGCTATGATAAATATAGATAAATTTCTTCAAGAAAAAAAAACTAAATCAAAAATGATTTTACAAGTTCATGACGAATTACTATTTGAAATGTATGAATCAGAAATTAATTATCTTTCTAAGGAGATAAAAAAAATAATGGAAAATGCGTCTTTACCAGAAGTAAAATTAGACATACCATTAATAGCTGACATTGGACAAGGATCAAGTTGGGCGGAGGCACACTAAATTAGTATTTAATATGAAAAAAAATATTTTTTTAATTGATGATGATAAAAATATATTGGCTTCAGTTTCTATATTACTTGAAACTGAAGGTTTTAATGTTAAAACGTTTTCTGATGGTGAGTCCGGTTTAGAAGCAATTTTAAAAAATAGCCCTGATGTAGCTATTGTTGATATTAAAATGCCAAGATTAGATGGAATTGAATTACTAAAAGAATTAAGAAAAACATCACAGTTGCCAGTTATTTTTTTGACCTCAAAAGATACAGAAATTGATGAATTGCTCGGATTAAAAATTGGGGCTGATGATTATATTACAAAACCATTTTCACAAAAAATTTTAGTAGAAAGAATAAGAATTTTAATTAAAAGATCTAAATTAATAAATAAAAAGGAAGTAAAAAAAATTGATGATAATAATTCAATAAAGATAGGTAACATATCCTTAGATACAGAAAAATATATGTGTAAATGGAAAAATAAAACTGTGAATTTAACTGTAACTGAATTTTTATTAGTTAAATCTTTAGCAGAAAATGCTGGAGTTGTTAAATCAAGAGATCAACTAATTATTTCAGCTTTTGGGGAAGATAAAGAAAATATTGATGATAGAGCAATTGATCATCATTTTAAGAGAATAAGAAAAAAATTTAAAAGTAAAGATAATAATTTTAATTCTATTGTCACAGTTTATGGTGGCGGATATAAATTTTCTGAATAAAGATATAAAAAAATGTTCAGGAATAAAATAACAATATCGCCACTATTATTAAGGTTGTTAACGTTAAATATTCTGGCTCTTTTCTTTTTATTAGGAGGACTATTTTCTATTGATAGATACCAACAAACCTTACAAGAAAACGAATTTAAAAAATTAGAAGATGAAGGTAGGATATTGTCACAAGCAATAGGTAGAACAATTCTTCCAACTGAAGGTTTCAAATCGCAAGTAATAATAACTACAGAAGCTCAAGAAACAATTAGTTTTTTACTTAGCAAAAGCAGAGTCAGAATTAGATTATTCTCATATCAAGGAGACTTATTAGCTGATTCCGAAAGGTCTGTTGGATTTCAAACTAGAGTTAAATCTGTAGAACTCCCATCTTTACAAGAAAAAAACTTTGTAAGAATATTTTTTGAGAAAATTTATTCTTATGTATCACTCCTGCTTGTTAAGACAAGTAAATTAAGTGTTTATAAAGAAAATACATTACAACAAGCAGAGGATTATGAAGAAGTATTAAAAGCTTTATATGGAGAAAAAACTAGGGTTTTAATGCAATTGGAAAGTGGAAAGAAATTATTAGGGGTAGCATTACCTGTTCAATCATATAAAAAAATAACAGGCGCCATATTGTTAACTTTAGATAGTACAAATATTGAAAATAAGCTTAAAGATTTTCGTTTTGAAGTTTTTAAAATTTTTTTTCTGGCCTTATTTTTAACTGTATGTGTTTCAATATATTTATCAGCAAATATTGTAAAACCTATAAGAAAATTAGCTAATGCAACAAAAAATATCAATCCATCTGAAGGAAGAAAATTATCTATACCACAATTTTCAGATAGAAAAGATGAAATAAATGATTTAGCAATTTCAATGAAAGAGATGTTAAATTCAATATGGAATCGAATGGATGCAATTGAAAATTTTGCAGCAGATGTAGCCCATGAAATTAAAAATCCGTTAACTTCATTAAAAAGCGCGGTTGACGTTTCCAATAATACAACTAACAAAAAACAATTAGATAAACTTTCAAAGATCATTAATCAAGATATAAAAAGACTGGATCGCCTAGTAACAGATATATCTAATGCATCTAGATTAGATGCGGAATTGTCAAGAGAGGGAATGAAAAAATTTAATATTAAAAAAGTTTTGGAAGAAACTGTTAATTTTTATAATAGAGATGAAAATAAAATTTTATTTAATTTTATAAAGAATTCTAATTATTCAATTTATGGTAACGAACAAAGGTTATCTCAAGTTTTTAATAATATAATTGACAACGCTTTATCTTTTAATAAAGGTTATAAAAAAATTGAGATTCTTTTAAAAAGTAATAAAAATAATATATTTATTGAAATTAGCGATTACGGGCCTGGAGTAGATAAAAATAATTTTAATAAAATTTTTGATAGATTTTATACGGAAAGACCTTCAAAAGAGAAATTTGGCGAACATTCTGGTTTAGGATTAAGTATAGTTAAACAAATATTAGAAGTTCACAAAGGTTTAATTAGAGTAGAAAATAGACTAGGGAAAAACAAAAAAATTATTGGAGCTAAATTTATAATAACTCTTAAAAAACACATTTAACATCACCATATAATTTAGATTGATTATAAAATTTTTTTTATTAAGTTCAATTTATCATGTCAGATTTTAAAATAAAAGATATAACGCTTGCTGATTGGGGTAGAAAAGAAATAAGTATTGCTGAAACTGAAATGCCGGGTCTTATGGCACTAAGAAAAGAATACAAAAATAAAAAACCATTAAAAGGTGCAAAAATTTTAGGTTGTCTACATATGACAATTCAGACTGCTGTTTTAATCGAAACATTGATAGATTTGGGAGCTGATGTCAGATGGAGTTCATGCAATATTTTTTCAACGCAAGATCATGCGGCAGCAGCAATTGCAAAAAAAGGAATCCCAGTTTTTGCTTGGAAAGGTATGACAGAGGAAGACTTTTGGTGGTGTATTGATCAAACTATTATCGGAAAAAAAAATTGGAAACCAAATTTAATTTTAGATGATGGAGGAGATTTAACAAAGGTTATGCATGATAAATATAAGAACATTCTTAAGTCTGTTAAAGGATTATCTGAGGAAACAACAACTGGAGTTCATAGATTATATGAAATGGAAAAAAAGAATAAACTTTTAGTGCCAGCTATTAATGTAAATGATAGTGTTACAAAATCAAAATTTGATAATTTGTATGGATGTAGAGAGAGTCTAGTTGATGGTATTAGAAGAGCAACTGACGTTATGCTTTCAGGCAAAGTTGCCGTAGTATGTGGTTATGGGGATGTTGGGAAAGGTTCTGCTGCTAGTTTAAGAAACGGCGGTGCAAGAGTAATGGTAACTGAAATTGATCCAATTTGCGCTCTACAGGCTTCTATGGAAGGATATGAAGTTGTTAAAATAGAGGATGTTTTGAAAAAAGGAGATATTTTTTGTACAGCAACAGGAAATGTAGATGTTATTACATTAGAGCATATGAGAAAAATGAAAGATAGAGCAATTGTCTGTAACATAGGACATTTTGATAGCGAAATACAAATTGATGCATTAAAAAATTATAAATGGGATGAAATTAAACCACAAGTAGATGAAGTTCAATTTCCAGATGGGAAAAAATTAATTATTTTATCAAAAGGAAGGTTGGTAAATTTAGGTAATGCAACAGGCCATCCAAGTTTTGTTATGAGTGCATCTTTTACAAATCAAGTTTTAGCTCAATTAGAATTATGGAAAAAATCTAAATCATACAAAAATAAAGTATATGTTTTACCTAAAGAACTTGATGAAAAGGTTGCAGAATTGCATTTAGGAAAATTAGGATCTAAATTAACTAAATTATCAAAAAAACAAGCAAAGTATATTAATGTAAATGAAAATGGTCCTTTTAAACCGGGCTACTACAGATATTAAAATTATTAAAATTTTAATCACATCTCTTAAAAAGACAAAAGAACTAGCTGATCAGATTGCAGCTAAATCAAACATTGGCGATATTTATTTTTTACGAGGAGAGCTAGGATCTGGAAAAACAACTTTCGCACGTTTTTTTATTCAAGAAGTTGCTAGAATAAATAAAAAGAAAATTAAGGAGCCTATAACTAGTCCAACCTATAATTTAATTAATAATTATAATTGCGGCAAAAAAATAAATATTTGTCATGTAGATCTTTATAGGATGAAAACTATTAAAGAAATAGAAAAAATAGGTTTTTTCGAGGAAATAGAAAATAAAATAGTTTTAATTGAGTGGCCTGAAAAAGTTGAAAAAATTCTAAAAAAAAGAATAGATATTTCATTTATAAAAAAACAAAATAAGTAACAAGCTTTATGGATACTTCTATTTTTAAAAAAATTGGCATCAATGATTTTAGATTAAAACCAATAAAATCTGATGCATCATTTAGAAAATATTTCCGTGTTTACATTAAAAACCAAAAGGAAAATTTGTTATTTGTTAATTCCCCAAAAAAAACAGAAAATAATTTAGGTTATTTAAAAACCACAAAAATTTTTCAAAAAATGGACCTTTCAGTTCCAAAGATTATTAATTTTAATATTTCCAAAGGTATTTTCCTGATTGAAGATTTAGGAACAAACACATATACAAATTCCTTAAAAAATGGCGAGAGTGAATATAAGCTTTATAATTTAGCTACAGATATTTTAATATATATTAATAACCAATCAAAAAATTTAAAAAAAAAATTACCCATGTACAGTAATAAAAAATTAATAGAAGAAGTTAGTTTATTTTTGGAATGGTACTGGCCTGCTATTTATAAAAACAAACCAAAAAAAGATGTAGTAAATGAATTTGTTAATATTTGGAATAATTTATTAAATAAGAATTTAATGACTAAAAAAGTATTAGTACATAGGGATTTTCATATAGACAATCTTTTTTATCTTAAAAATAGAAAAGGTCTAAAAGCCTGCGGTCTAATTGATTTTCAAGATGCAGTTATAGGACCATCTTCATACGATTTAGCATCTCTTTTAGAGGATGCTAGAAGAAATGTTAATACAAAAGTTGTTTCTAAAATGTACAACAAGTTTGTCAAAAAATTATCGAAAGAACAAAAAGAAATTTTTATCAAAGAATATAAAATTTTAGCAACTAATCGTCACTTGAAAGTTATTGGTATTTTTACAAGACTATATGCACGTGACAAAAAAAGATCTTATCTAAATCACATTCCAAGATTATGGAAGTTAATAGAATATAATTTAAATTTTTATTCATTAATTGAACTAAAGAAATGGATTAATGAGTTTTTTCCAAAGAAATTTAGAATAAAACCAAAATTATAAAATGAATATTTCAACTATTATGATTCTTGCGGCTGGTTTAGGAAAGAGAATGAAGCAATATACAAAAAAAGTGCCGAAACCATTAATAAAATTAGATAATCAAACTTTAATAGAAAAAATAATAAAAAGAATAGAAAATTCCGGGTTTAAAAAGATAGTTATAAATATTTTTTATTTAAAAAATAAAATAAAAAAAGAATTAAATAACAAATTTAAAATAAGAATTTTTTATTCAGAAGAAAAAACATTATTAAATACAGGAGGAGGAATTAAGAATGCTATAAAAATTTTAAAGGATAAAGAATTTTTTGTTGTTAATAGTGATATTATTTGGGAAGAAAAATCTAAAAACCCTTTTAAACAATTAAATGAATTTTGGGACAACAAGAAAATGGATGCACTTTTATTATTGTTTCCAAAAAAAGGAACTGATATTGGGGATTTTAATATAAATAAATCAAATAGGATTGTTAAAAATAAGAGTAATTCAAAATATATTTTTACTGGAATACAGATTCTAAAATCTAAAATTTTTTTAGAAATAAAAAAAAAGAAATTTCCTCTATCTTTAATTTACGACCAATTGATTGAAAAAAGAAGAATTTTTGGAGTAGTTTATAATGGAAGTTGGTTTCATATAGGAACTTTAGAAAGTTTGAAAGAATATAAAATGATGTTAAAATAATTTTTTTTTTTCATTATGAGCGTTAAATCAATAAAAGAAAATGAGTTTGATAGTGAAGTTATTAATTCAGATAAGCCAGTTTTAATAGACTTTTGGGCAGAATGGTGTGGACCTTGCAAAGAAATTTCTCCAATTTTGGAGGAAATTTCTGATGAAATGAAAGATACAGTAAAAGTTGTAAAAATGAATATAGATGAAAATCCAAATATACCTAATAAGTACGGGATACAAAGTATACCTACAATGATTATTTTTAAAAAAGGTGAACCAATATCAACAAAAGTAGGAGTGGTAATCAAATCAGAGCTAAAAACTTGGATTGAAACTTCAGTATAAAATTATTTTTTTAATAAATCAGATACTTCTTTGTACATATAAAAAGAGCCACATATTAATACACGTCCGGGCGTTTCATTTAACAATATTTTTTTTATTCCATGACTTATAGTTTCTGCTGTTTCTACATTAAATTCGTTTAATTTAGCAATTTCATAAAGTTTTTTATTTGGATAATAAGGGGAATCACTTTTAATTGAAACAGTTATAAGTTTAGCAGTAACATTTTTGAAATAATTTAAAAAATCTTTTGGATCTTTTGAATTTAACATACCAAAAATTATATATAATTTTTTCCCACGCCATGTTTTGAATGTTTTAGCTAAAGCTTTACTTGCACTTCTATTATGCCCACCATCAAACCAAAATTCCCATTTTTTGTGATTTATTTTTTTTGAAAATAATTTTTTATTCAAATGTATTTTTTGAAGTCTTCCTGGCCATTGAACATTCTTTAACCCATTTTTTATAAAATTTTTATTTACTTTTTCTTTCATTATTAAATTAAAGGCTTTTAAAGCTATTCCAGCATTAATAATTTGATGATCACCTATTAAACCAGGTTGCGGGTACTTTTCTTTTTTATTATTTTTTACATTATTAAAAAAAATTATATGATTTTCTTTTTTATTTTTTTTTATAAACCAATTTTTTTTATAAAGAAATGTTTTTACTTTTAAATTATTTGCCACCCTTTTAATAATTTTTAATGTTTCTTTTTTTTGTTTACCAACTATGAGCGGAGAATTTTTTTTTATAATCCCAGCTTTTTCTTTTGCTATTTGTTTTATATTTGAACCTAGAAAATTAGTATGATCAATTGATACTTCATTAATAATGGTAACAACAGGTTTTTTTATTATATTAGTTGCGTCTAATCTTCCACCAAGACCTGTTTCTAATATTGTAAAATCAGCAGGTTTCTTTTTAAAAGCTAATAAAGCTGCTGCAGTTGTCATTTCAAAAAATGTTATTGGTTTACCATTATTTTTTTTATTACATTCATCTAAAAGAGATTCTAAAAATTTATTAGATATATTTTTACCATTTAGATTAATTCTTTCATTGAAATTAATTAAATGCGGCGATGTATAGGTGTTTACAGTAAAACCAGAAGCTTGTATAAATGATTTTAAAAAGGCAAGCACGGAACCTTTTCCATTTGTTCCAGCTATGTGTATTATATTTTTAATTTTTTTTTGAGGTTTTCCTAATTTATATAAAAGTTTTTTTATACGTCCAAGAGATAAATCAATTTTTTTTGGATGCAATTGTTGTAATTTCTTTTCTAGAGTAATTTCAAGGCTCTTGATTTTTAATTTTTTTTCTTCAGAGGATATATTTTTTTTTTCGTGAAGCATTTAAAAAAATATTATTTTAGTTATTTTTCTATAAATTTCAAAATTTTGTAAATTTTATTTTTTAAATCTTTTCTATGAACCACTATATCTATCATTCCATGTTCTAAAAGATAATCAGCTGTTTGAAAATTATCAGGTATTGTTTCTTTGATAGTTTGTTCAATAACTCTTCTTCCTGCGAAACCAATTGTAGCACCTTTTTCAGCAATTAGCACATCTCCTAGCATAGCAAATGACGCACAAACGCCTCCGGTTGTTGGATCAGATAAAACAACAATATATGGAATTTTATTTTCTTTTACTTTCTGTATAGCAGCAATAGTTCTTGGCATTTGCATTAAAGATAAAATACCTTCTTGCATTCGTGCCCCTCCAGATGAAGGGATAATTATTAAAGGTAAATTCTTTTTTACTGAGATTTCACATGCTTTTACAATAGCACTTCCAACATTTATTCCCATTGATCCTCCCATAAAATTAAAATCAAAAACAACTAAGAAAACATCAATACCTTCAATTTTTCCTTCAGCTAGCACAACAGCATCATCTTCTTTTGTTTTTTTTTTAGCCTGTTTCAATCTGTCTTTATATTTTTTTTTATCTTTAAAAGTTAAAGGGTCAGTTTTACTTATTGAAACTTTAATTTTTTCATATTTTCCATTATCTAAAAGAAATTTTATTCTTGTATCGGCAGGTAACCGCATGTGTGTCCCGCATTCACTGCACACACCAAGAGATTTATCATAATCTTTGTAATAAATCATTGTTCCACATTGACATTTAATCCATAAATTTTTAGGTATATCCCTTTTTTTTACTAAAGATTCTAATTTAGGTTTTATATAATTTGTTAGCCAGTTCATAATATTTATAAGCTAGAAGATAAATTTCTAATATAACTTAACACATAATTTGTTAATTTTATTTTATTATATTTTTTTTTGAGCGCTTCTTCTATTTTTTTTATAATTGAAGATCCTACAACTACAGCATCTGCATTTCTAGATAATTTTTTAACATCCTTTTTATTTTTTATTCCAAATCCCACAGCAATTGGTAATTTAGTAAGTTTTTTTAAATTTTTTATTTCTCCTTCAAGATTCATATTAGATTTGTAATTTGCACCTGTAATCCCTGTTATAGAAACATAATATATAAAACCAGAAGAATTTTTTATAATTTTTTTAAATCTATTTTTATCAGTTGTCGGGGTTGCCAATTTTATAAAATGTATTTTATTTTTCATGATTGGCAAACATAATTCATTATCTTCTTCAGGTGGTAAATCGACTACAATTACCCCATTTACTTTATTTTTATTTATTTGATTTATAAAATTTTTTACACCAAATTTATGAATTGGATTATAATATCCCATTAAGACTAAGGGAGTGATTTTATTTTTTTTTCTAAATTTTTTTATTAGACCAAAAGTTTTTTTTAAATTCATTTTATTTTTTATTGCTCTATCATTAGCTTTTTGTATCACAGGTCCGTCAGCCATTGGATCTGAAAAAGGCATGCCTAATTCAATAATATCTACTCCAGATTGCGGAAGTTTTTCTAAAATTTTATAAGATGTATTAAAGTCAGGATCACCAGCAGTTATAAATGATATTAATCCGCATTTTTTCTTTTTTTTCAGCTCATCAAATTTTTTTTTTAACAAATCTTCTTGTGACATTAAATTTAGATATTAATTTTTAATTTTTTTGCAACAGTAAATATATCTTTGTCACCTCTTCCACACATATTCATTATGATAATCTTATTTTTTGGTATTTTGTGAGCTTTTTTAATTAAATAAGCAAGAGCATGGGAGGGTTCTAGCGCAGGAATTATTCCTTCAATTTTTGTACATAACTGAAATGCTTCAAGCGCTTCTTTATCTGTAACACTAACGTACTTAACTCTTTTAGTATCTTTTAACCACGCATGTTCAGGACCTATACCAGGATAATCAAGCCCTGCTGATATTGAGTGTGGTTCAATAATTTGTCCATCCTCGTCTTGTAAAATGTAAGTTTTACTTCCATGTAAAACACCTAATTGCCCTTTTGCAATTGATGCAGCGTGTTTCTTATTTAGACCTTCTCCAGCAGCTTCTACAGCAATCATTTTAACATTCCTGTCATTTAAAAAGGGATAAAAAAGCCCCATAGCATTAGAACCTCCACCAACACATGCTATTAAAAAATCTGGCAATTTGCCTTCAGCCTTTTTTATTTGATCCTTTGCTTCATCCCCAATAACTGATTGAAAATCTCTAACCATTTCTGGATACGGGTGTGGTCCAGCAACGCTCCCAATAATATAGAATGTATCTTTGACATTTGTTACCCAATCTCTTAATGCTTCGTTCATAGCATCTTTTAAAGTTCTAGACCCACTTTTAACTTTTTCTACATTTGCACCAAGAAGTCTCATCCTAAAAACATTAGGCATTTGTCTTTTATAATCAACTTCGCCCATATAAATAGTACATGGAAGATTAAATAAAGCGCAAACGGTAGCAGTTGCAACACCGTGTTGCCCCGCACCTGTTTCTGCTATTATTCTTTTTTTCATCATATTTTTTGCAAGTAGTATTTGACCAAGTGTATTATTTATTTTGTGAGCTCCTGTATGATTTAATTCATCTCTCTTAAAATATATTTTTGGACCCTTAAGTTTTTTTGTTAGATTTTCTGCATAATACAAAGGCGAAGGTCTCCCCACATAATCTCGTAAATATTTTTTGAATTCCTTAATAAATTCTTTTTTTTTCTTAATTTTTTTATAAGCTTTTTCTACTTCTAGAATTAATGGAACGAGAGTTTCTGCAACAAATCTTCCACCATATTTTCCAAAATGGCCTGAAATATCCGGCACCGATTTATAAGTATTTCTTTTCATTATTATAATTTAGTAGCTAATTCTAAAAATTTATTTATTTTTTTTATATTTTTTTTCCCAGACATAATTTCAAGACTGGAAGAAGCGTCTACGAAATTTATACCTGATTCGCCAGTTGCCTCCGCAAGATTAGTTGTATTTAGTGCTCCAGATAAAATTAATTTTCGTTTATCTTTAATTTTTTTTAATAAATCCCAGTTTAATTCTTTACTTCTTTTTTTAAAACTTAAATTATTTTTTTTTATTATTTTTGTATCTATCAAAATATAATCTGAAATTTTTTTAAAAAGAGAAATTTTTTTTATATCACTGTTACTTGATATTTTTAAAGCTTTAATAATTTTGATTTTTAATATTTTTTTTACATTTTTTATAAAACTAGCAGTTTCATTTCCATGAAATTGTAAATAATCAAGTTCTACATTTTTAGTAACTCTTTTTATTTCTCTAATATTTGCGTTTGCGAAGACACCTACTCTTTTTATTTTATTTTTTGAAAAATTTGAAATTTTTTCTGCAGTT
>ENA-UPTF01002250-UPTF01002250.1-marine-metagenome-genome-assembly--contig:-NODE-2250-length-11281-cov-6.456176_pt1 | contig 11281 bp, 10 predicted proteins | sample MGYA00238166_ERZ767019 | MGnify/ENA primary metagenome ERZ767019 (study PRJEB28930, sample SAMN06266391) | marine metagenome | isolation source: Sea water from 250 m depth | place: Atlantic Ocean... | reverse complement strand
GGAGGCCGGAATGGCAGGTTAACTAGAAATTCCGTAACATCTTGGGTCATTTCGCTGAACTGGGCGGCTTTCTCCTTGTACTCCGGGTCGTCTTTCAGAAGTTCGGAATATTCTTTCATACTGGAGCCGCATCCTGCGGACGAGGTTATAATCTTCTCTACTCCGGCGGCCATTAGAGAATCAATGTTAGTTCTGGCCATCGTTCGGCTGTTGTCGAGGTCGCCGGCATGCGTGTTTAATGCACCGCAACAACCTTGTCCGTTGGGCACTACAACATCGCAACCGTTGCGAGTCAGAACCCGTACAGTGGCTTCCATAGTCGGTCCATGCATAAGCGGCATCACGCAACCTGAGAGCAACGCTACAGTCATTTTTTTTTCAGTTTGGGAACGATGAATGTTCTCGGACGGACCAAAGAACTTACGGCTTAAAAGTGGCAACTGGGCTTCAAGTGCGCCGATGCCACCTGGGAGGAGGTGCAATAGGTGAGAGAGCCGTACCAGCTTCTGGATCCCCAGCATCTGGTACATGCGTATAAGGTAAGCTCCAGCCTTAAGTCTTCCAGGGTTGGGCAGTACTGAGCTTAATAAGAATCGTCCCAGCCGTTTAAGTTCTCGGCCTTGAAGCCCTGCAGCGCGGACTTGAGAGCGTGTGCGTTCCATGATTCGTCCATATGGTACACCGGACGGGCAAACAGCCTCGCAAGCTCGACATTGGAGGCACATCTCCCAGTGGGATACTATGCGCGGTGTTATGGCTACACGTTGTTCGTTTACCGCTTTCATTAGTGACAAGCGCCCTCTGGGGGATTCCATTTCTAAGCCCGTTTCGACGTACGTCGGGCAGGAACTTAGGCATAGGCCGCAGTGGACACAACGGTAAAGGTCTGATTCGGCCGGGATGTCAGGGCCTGTGAAACCGCCCTTGTTCTCGGTTACTTGCTGGCCCATTTAAATTCCTCCGAGGAATCGCCCGGGGTTCAGGATACAGTCGGGGTCGAAGCGTTTTTTAATGGATTGCATGAGTTCCAGGCTATCGGGTGGGTGTCCCCAGATATCAATTTGACGTTTCACACCAACGGGACAATTCTCCACCACCGCTGACCCTTTGTATCGGTGGATTATAGCTCTGATCTTCTGGATTGCGTCCAAAACCGATTGATCAACGTCCGACGCTTGAGTAGAGTCATTTCCTGGTTCGGACCAAAAAAATCTGATCGAGCCAAACCCAGGATCAACAACCTGGTCCGGAATCTGCCCAAGTACAGTGATATCAGCGCACTCTTTGGAGACACTGGAAGCCAATTGCGGTTGGACAGAAATCTTCATTACCAAGGTGGAGCTAGTTTTGATTATTGAGGCGGTATCGGTGAGCCATTTCAGCATCTCGTCGGCGGCGTTACCTTCGATGCGGTATGTTGCATTTCCACCTTCTGACAGGAGCACTGCTGTGGCTTCATCCATCCGGCGTTTGGTGGCTTGGGCACGGCCTGCGAAGTACGAAAAACACAACGGAGCTTCCCTGTTTTCAAGCCCTAACTCTTGGGAAACAGGTTGGGAAAAATGTTTCAACCAGTTGGTTACCCCGGACGAGACACAGTGATATCCAAGAGGAGCGGCGGGAGTATGTAAGAGCTTCCTCCCGGCGGCGATAGATGCCTCAACAGTCGGAAACGATACCACCAATGCTCCGGAATGCGGTTCTCTTGGTAAAAGTTTGAACGAGGCTTCTACTATCACACCGAGAGTGCCTAAAGCGCCGGTATATAACTTGTTTAGGTCATATCCAGTCACGTTCTTGACCACCTTACCACCGGCTTTGGTGACGATACCTTTCGTGGTCATAACACTAATTCCGATGAGCCACTCTCTGGGAAGGCCATAGGTGTGGGACAGAGGGCCGCCTGCTCCGACCGACAGGATTCCACCAATTGTGGATCTGTCGGATTGAGCAGATTCCAGAGGGACGAATTCACCTCCGAGAGCCAGTTGCCGTTGCATAGATGACAAAGTCATTCCAGCTTCTACGGTAGCGGTCATATCGGCGGGTTGGTAGTCCAATACGTGATCAAACGCACCCATGTCCAGTACCACGTCAGTTTTGAGTGGAATATTACCTAAACTAGATCGAGTACCGCCTCCTCTAGGCAGGAGACTGACCTGTTTTGATGCCGCCCACCGCATGATTTCTGATAGTTGCAGAAGATCTGCTGGGCGAACGACGGCCTGCGGAGTTAGCCCATCAATTTCATGTCCGTCACTAGTCGAGACGGAATTACCTCCCAAAAGCTGCGAAAGCTGGTCAATCAAATAAGATTGCAACTTAAACTCCAAATCCAATTAATCGGCGCAGTCTCGAAACTATTGACACAGACTCACTGATACAGTTGCATTGTTAGATCGTCATGCCAGGGGCAGCTGGATGTGCGTGAGGTATTGGTTTGATCCCGTCTGGGAATATCTTGCCTGGGTTCATGTTGTTGGTTGGTGCAAATGACTCCCGTACAAGCAGCATAGAAGCCATATCATCTTCGGAATAAACCAAGGGCATCTGTTCTTTTTTCTCTAGGCCTACCCCGTGTTCGCCAGTAAGAGTGCCGCCGGCATCTACGCACACTTGGAGTACTTCTGTTCCTGCTTCCATGATTTTTTCTAGCGAGCCTGGCTGGCGTTCGTCAAAGAGCAGGCAGGGGTGGAGATTGCCGTCTCCGGCATGGAAAACGTTGGCTATGGGAATATCATATTTGGCGCTGATTGTGGACACTTGTCCCAATACCTTTGCCAACTGCGTTCTCGGAACTACACCATCGACCAAGAAATAATTGGGCGCTATGCCGCCTAGTGCGCCCAGGGCCCCATTGCGTCCGACCCAAAGCTGCTCTCGTTCCTTGGCTTCTTCTGCTGTTCGGACTTGGGTTGCGCCGGTGTCCCACAAGGCAGCTTCTACCTCTTTCCCGATCTCGTCCACCTCGTCTCGCAGACCTTCTAGTTCGATGAGTAACACGGCCCCTGCATTATCTGGGTATCCGGCGTCGGTTACTTTCTGCACTGCTTGGATGGTAAGTGCATCGATCATCTCGAGAGCTGCCGGGACTATGCCGTGCTCTATGACCGCCGATACAGCTGTGCAGGCAGATTCTATGTCGGAGAAGACGCCGAGGAATGTGCGCACGGCTTCAGGAATTGGCAGTAGTCGAACAGCGATTTGGGTGGCTATTCCAAAAGTTCCTTCGGATCCAGTGAACACGCCGCGGAGATCATAGCCAACCGTCTCTCTAGCTAGGCTGCCTAAGTTGATTATGCTGCCATCTTCCAGTACTACTTCCATTCCCAAAACATGGTTAGTAGTGGTGCCGTAGGCTAGGCAGTGTGGGCCGCCTGAATTTTCAGCTATGTTGCCGCCCAGGCTGCAAGCTTTCTGGCTGGATGGATCGGGTGCGTAACGAAGCCCTTCTTTTCTGACGCGAGTGTCCAAGTGTAGGTTGATAACTCCTGGCTCTACTATCGCTAACCGGTTGCCTGTGTCGACTTCGAGGATGTGATTCATGCGTGGAAAGGCGATCTGGATTCCACCGGGAGGGGCAATTGCACCGCCACTCAGCCCAGTTCCGGTACCACGTCCAACGACGGGTATTCCAGCACTACTAGCTAGTTTTACCACGCGGCTGACTTCATCAGTGCAGCTCGGAAAGACAACGGCCTCCGGCATGCCTCGGTCGACAGAACCGTCATATTCGAATACCAGAAGGTCGTCGGAGTGGTACACCACGTTTTCCTCTCCGACGATATCCTGAAGGCTTTTTATTAATTGTCTAAAATCCATACCTAGAACCTGTCGATCAACGATAGACACTTAAATCTCTGGGATGATAGAGCAAAAATCAGTCCATTTCCATACTAGGCACGAATTGTTTGAAGGCCATCTCGTTTATAGGTATACTGTGGCGGACTTGGCGCCAAGTCAGTTTTCACTTGGCTTTTATCGATGAAAGTAATAGGTCTTAAACAATCAGGAGGCAACAAGTGGAGTTCAATATCGCCGTATTAGGTGGCGACGGAATAGGTCCTGAAGTTACCGAACAGGGCGTTCGTGTTTTGGAAGCTGTAGGACGGGCATTTGGGCATAATTTCAATCTTAGCTACGGTGATATCGGAGGTATATCTATAGACAAATATGGAATACCTCTGACTGATGAGACCAGAGGGCTATTCGACACCAATGACGCTGTACTTTTTGGCGCAGTTGGTGGCCCCAAATGGGATAACCCAGATGCAAAAGTTAGGCCTGAGATGGGATTGCTGGACATGCGTGCCCATATGGGCGTGTTTGCAAACATCAGACCGGTAAAGGTCTATCCGCAGTTAGCCGAATCCAGTGTCTTGAAACCTCACATAATTGAAGGTGTGGACCTCGTAGTTGTACGAGAACTGACCGGAGGCCTTTATTATGCTGAACCCAGGGGACGCCGTGAGACACCTAACGGGATAGTAGGCGAAGATACTATGCGGTATACCGAAGGCGAGATTGAGCGCGTTGTGCGTGTGGGTTTTGAACTAGCCCGGGGACGGCGTAAAAAGTTGACTTCCGTGGATAAAGCCAACGTCTTAGAGTGTTCGCGATTGTGGCGTACGGTCGCCACTAGACTGGGCGAAGAGTACCCCGATGTTGAGCTTGAGCACGTGTTGGTTGACGCCTGTGCAATGCAATTGATACAGGGTCCGGCAACGTATGATGTGATTGTGGCTGAGAACACTTTTGGCGATATACTCTCCGATGAAGCGTCAGTGCTAGCGGCATCCATGGGTTTGCTTCCGTCAGCTAGCTTGGCAGGAGTTCCCGTTGCAGGGCAGCGCTCTGGAGGGCTTTATGAGCCAATTCACGGCACGGCTCCCGATATAGCCGGAAAAGGAATAGCCAACCCTACGGGTTCAATATTGAGTGTTGCGCTGATGGTCAGGTATTCCTTAGGCCTCACTGAGGAGGCGGCTGCTATCGAACTCGCTGTAGACAAGGTACTGGAACAAGGCGTTCGAACGGCCGATACCGTGACACTGGGGGATCAGCAGGTTTCTACCATTGAAATGGGAGACCGGATAGTTGCTGCTGTCGAAAACGGAAGCTAATTTCTAAGTAGTGAAGACAGCACTTGTCGGTTCCGATTGGTTAGACGATAGAAGATCTCATTGACGCTTAGCTTGTCGACTAGAATGACCTTCCTCGTGTAGAGAGGATTTTTCTTAATCAAAGAGGATATCCCTATGGGCGGAGACCTTGCCGTTGCGATAATTATTTTCCTGGCGAGCGCTACAGCCGTGACCTACTGTGGCGCAAAACTGGCAGTTTATGGTGATGCCCTTGCGACGCTTACTGGTTGGGGGCGGCTGTTCGTAGGAAGTTTGTTAATGGCGCTCGCGACGTCCCTTCCAGAATTATCCGCCAACGTTTCGGCGGTACGCCTCGATCCTCCCAATCCAGAGCTAGCGTTGGGCGACATTCTCGGTTCCAACATGTTGAACATGTTTATTCTGATGGCAGTTGCTCTCGGGTTTGGTGGTAAACGCTTTTTAGATCGAGTAGCTCCAGAACAAGGTTATCTAATCGTTGTTGCGTCCGGCATGACTGGACTCGCGGTCTTGCTTGGAGCATTAAGGATTGGGGTTGCGCCATGGGAAGTCGGACTTTCTTCTATAGCGTTGATCGTCGTGTTCGTCTTTGGTATGTGGACGGTCTATAAGACTAAGCCTACCGATGATGAGGAAGAAGATGACGCTCCTCAAATAGGATTACGCAAGGCATGGCTTCTTTTTGGCTTGGTTTCCGGTGGAGTAGTAATCTCAGGGTTTTTCTTGGCCTGGAGCGCGGATGAGATTACTGAGATTACAGGGATAGCTTCTAGTACTTTAGGCATACTACTCGTGTCGATTGTGACATCAATGCCTGAAGCTTCTTCTACAATAGCGGCAGCACGCATAGGCGCAGCAGACCTTGGTGTGGCTGGATTGTATGGCAGCTGTGCCTTCAACGTTAGCATTCTGTTCTATTCGGACATGTTTTATCGGGATGGGGTGGTGCTAAATCAGATGGAGACCGCACATTTTGTCGCTGGCGGTGTAGCAGTGGGAATGATGTTAGGCGGTCTCGTGGCGGTGATGGGACGACACAAGCTAAACCAATTTATGACACGCCTAGTCTTGTCTTCTATGGTGGCTGCTTATCTGGCCGGTGCGATTGTTGTAGCGATGGTGGGCGGAACTGAGGAGCATGATACGCATAAGCGATCTGAGATAATAGATAGCAGGGCAACCAAGGAATAACCGTTAAGGGTCAATGTCCGATGTCTGACTAGATTCTCCCAGTCAGTAGAAATGCATTTGCATAGACCTAGACATATGTGTATCGTTTCTCCTCGCGTCTTTGAATGACCGTCTAAGGACAAACGTATGGGCGGATGTGATTAAGAGACGAATGATCCGAGTCCGATTGGTACCGGTTGCTCTTTTAAATTCTTATTCAATCGAGCTTCAGGTATATACGAGTACTCTAGATTACGTTGAGAGGCTCTTCAGTTACTTGCCCTTCGGTAATATCGAAGATACGCACCACAGGACTTTTTAAATCCATCAGAGAGACTAAAACGTAGCGGACATCTGGCCATAGTCCTGCAGTCCCTCCTGCAATACGGATATCGGTGTCGGAGGGATATGCTTCGCTTCCGGTGTGGGAATGATAGATGGCAAGTAGTTCCCATCCGTTGTCTCCGGCCTCGGAATCGACTTTACTCAGTTCGCCTGGATCCATTGAAAACCGGTAAGGACTGGCTTCCACGTTGGACATGCGGTAAATCTTCATGACCTCGCCATTTGGGCCAGCTAGTATCCCGCAGCATTCATTAGGCAGTTCGGATTTGGCGTGAGATAGCATTTCGTCTACAAACTTTTGTTCGATCTGGACCAACTGTTCGTCTCCTAAAACTGGACCGGAAGCATAATTTGGCTTGCTTTGCACTGGGGCTAAAGTCGATAGTCCTGTGTGAATATATCAGAGGAACCTAGCAGTGAATAGCTGTTCCAATTCGAATAAAGCGACGCTAGAAAGCTGTTTGAGGAAGACCGATATACCCTACCCTTCGATCAATTGAGCGTACTGGTACACGGTCGCTTCCTGGTCTGCGGTCTGGATCGATCTCGGTCGGAGTTCTCGAATGTGGCTGATAGCCTCGGCCGGTTCTTTGCCTCTATGCACCAGGTAACAGGCTAGAACCGTGCCCGTGCGGCCGATCCCTGCGTAGCAACTTACATTTACCGGTTTCAGGTCGGCCAGATGTCGGTCTATAAATTCGACCATCCTTTGAACTTGATCAAGGCTAGGAGCTGAAAAATCCGTCACTGGCTCGAACATATCGACTAGATCCATACCTCCGGTGTCGGCGGAAACCGTCTGCTCTTCCATTCGAATGACGGCGCGTACGCCGTTATGGTATAGGAAAGATAGGTCTTCGAAACTGGAAGGTCCCATAGATCCTGACAGCTCGTCTTTTAGGATCCAACTAAAATTCATCGGTGTCATTTAGCTCTCGCTGAGTTCGATCTTGATCCGATTGTGGACTGCTGGCTCCGTCAAAGTTTCAACCGGGATGAGTTTATTTCTGGCGTTGTGTCCTATGACTATTTCAATTCTAGATTTGCTGACCCTTAACGTCTTTGATAACAAGGAGATTCCCTCCTCGTTGGCATGTTCTCGTATCGGTAGAGGAGTGACTAGAAACATTAGATAGCCTTCTCGAATCCTACCATCTTGTTACGCGAGGCACGAGACTGGACTCGCACTTTATTGGGCAATTACCACTTGGTTTAAGAGACATTGCTTGGGATCCTCGGAGGATTGGTAGGCTGCCATCTGATATATTAGGATTAAAGCTGGACCTGCTGTGAAGCACAATGTAGGAGGCGCTTCGTGGAGTATAGCAACATCAAGCTGGAGAAAGAAAACCGGGTTGCGACTATCCGGTTGAACCGCCCCGACGCACTAAACGCGCTTAACCCAGAATTATTAACAGAGTTTTCCTGCGCAGTGTCGGACGTAGGGAGAGACGAGGCAATAAAAGCCCTTGTAGTTAGAGGAGAAGGCCGTGCTTTTTGCGCTGGCGCAGATTTAACCTATTTCCAGACTACATTCGCTGACCCGACTCTGTTGCCGGGTTATGTTGCTCAGATCAATGAAACATTTAGGAAAATAGAAGAATTGCCATTTCCGTCTATAGCTGTAGTCCAAGGGTTTGCCCTAGCGGGCGGTTTGGAGTTGATGATGGCCTGTGACATGGCTCTGGTTGCAGATGACGCTCGAATTGGAGATCAGCACGTAAATTTTGGCTTGATACCTGGCGGTGGCTCAACTCAACGGTTGCCGCTGCGAGTTGGGCTTCAGCGTGCGATGGAACTGCTGACAACTGGAAAATGGATTTCTGGAGCCGAGGCTGTAGATTGGGGGTTGGCTCTCAGATCGGCCCCGTTGGAGAAACTAGATGACGAATTAGAATCTGTTGTCGGTCCACTTCGTACCAAGAGCCGGAGCGGACTAGCAATGATCAAATCGGTAACGCTGCGTGGTATGGGATTATCTATCCAGGATGGAGTTGGGTTGGAGAGCCTGGCCTTTACCCAATATATGACTACGTCTCCTCATCCAGAGGAGGGGATCAAGGCTTTTATTGAGAAGCGCCAACCGCAGTTTTAGTGTTTAATTCTAAGTTACTCACGTACTTAGAGTGAGTAGAGCGGGTTCGACACTCATCTAGGCCGATGCTATGATTTGTTACTACCGTCTACGTTTTCTAAGTTCCTCAAGACCTTCTTAACGAATACGATAACAGCCTGCCGGTACTTTGACTTGCCGGCAGCCAATGGATACCCACTATGAAGATCAAAGACATCCTCACAACGACAAGACCGGTTTCATTCGAGTTTTTTCCTCCTCGCAGTGCTGATGGTATCGCTGCCGTATTGGAGACTCTAGATGAATTGAAATCGTACTGCCCCGATTTTATCTCAGTGACCTATGGGGCCGGCGGTTCAACGCGTTCCTTTACTGAAGAGATTACGATTCAAGCTAAACGGTTAGCTGGAGTGGAGGTCATGGCCCATCTCACCTGTGTTGGGCAAACCGTCGAAGAGATAGACAGTGTTTTAAAGCGTCTGGAATCGGAAGGAGTTGAGAATGTCATAGCCTTACGCGGAGATCCACCCCGAGGCGAAACGGCGTTTGTCCCCGTGGAAGGTGGGTTTCAACATGCAACTGACTTACTCAAACATGTTACCTCCAATTACAAATTTGGCCTGGCTGCGGCATGTTATCCGGAGGGCCACACCGAGTCGGTTGACTTGGATAGTGATCTTGATTACGTGAAGATGAAGGTGGATAACGGGGCAGATTTCTTAGTTACCCAGTTGTTTTATGACAACCGTCACTACTTCGATTTCGTAGATCGCGCGAAATCTGTTGGCATATCTGTGCCAATTGTCCCGGGTGTTCTACCGGTGTTGAACTCGGCGCAGGTTCGCCGTTTCACTAGCCTTAGTGGTTCTGAGATTCCTCAGGACTTGGATAAGCTGTTAGACAAATACGCAGACAGCGATAATAGTGCTCGTGACATGGGAGTGGAATATGCGACTGCTCAGGTGCGAGAACTTTGGGATTCTGGAGTACCCGGAGTCCATTTTTACGTACTTAACCGCAGTTACTCGGTATCCCGAATCTTGGATAACTTGGTTATTCCCGGGCATATACGCGGGGACTAATTCTGGTATCTAATCCGGCCGGCGGCCTGCAGGGCGAACGATGCTGACAACAGGCGTTGACATCATTGAAATTCACCGTATTAAACAGGTTTTGGATCGTTACGGCGAACGATTCCTGAACCGTCTCTTCACGCCAAACGAAATTGACTATTGCAGAGGGCGTGCTCCTAATTTGGCTGGCCGGTTCGCCGCCAAAGAAGCTACCATGAAAGCTCTGGGTACTGGGGCCAGAGGGGTCAGTTGGAAGGACATTGAGGTTGTACGGGCCGATAGTGGAGCCCCCAGTGTGAAACTCTATGGCCGCGCTGAAAACCGAGCAGAGCGGCTACATGTTGTTGAGATATCTGTGAGCATATCCCATTCCCGAGAATATGCTGTAGCTTTTGTGGTGGCCCAACGCAATGATTAAACAGAGCTGACGAGATGAAGGTCGTGACAGTGGCTCAGATGGTGGCTATCGAACAGGCGTCAGAAAAGGCCGGTGTGAGTACTGATGTTCTAATGGAGAATGCCGGTTTGGCTTTTGCTGAATGTGCGCGTGATATTGTTGGCGCTGCCGGTGTTCGAATAGTCGTCTTGGTTGGTCCTGGCAATAACGGATCTGATGGTTTGGTGGCCGCTAGACACTTGCGCCGTTGGGGTGCTGAAGTCATTTGTTTTTTGGTTGCCGGACGTCCTGCGGTTGATCCTAAACTAGATTCGGCTATTGAATACGGAGTTCAGTTCGTAGACTGCGTTCCAGAAACCGTAAAAACAATGCTCGGCAGTTCTGATTTAATTATTGACGCCATATTGGGAACGGGTCGGTCTCGCCCATTGGAGGGAAATGTCCTTGAGATTATGTTATCCTTGGCGGCCGCCAGAAAAGAGCTGACGCATCCCAAATTGCTGGCCTTGGATCTCCCTACTGGCCTGGATGCGGACACCGGTCATGTTGATCACAACGCAGTGCCGTGTGATTATACTTTCGCTCTTGGTTATCCCAAATTGGGGCTATTTAAGTTTCCTGGAGCCGAGCATGCCGGAGCTATTCGGGTGCTGGATATAGGTATCCCAGATGGTTTAAATGAAGATAAGGCTATCCAAGTGGAAGCTTTGGATGCCAGTTGGGTCGCATGCCGTCTACCCGTAAGGCAACTGGACTCGCATAAAGGAACATTTGGCCATGCCCTTGTAATCGCTGGGTCTAGAAATTACGTTGGTGCTGCGTATTTGGCGTCGCAGGCGTGTGTCAGATCTGGGGCTGGGCTTACGACGCTTGCTTCACCTGAGAGCGTTTATCCTATCGTGGCGGCCAAATCTACGGAGCCGATAAACTTGCCATTAAGTGAAGATGCGGAAGGCATGGTCGAAAGTGGATCAACGCAAATAATTCGAGAAGGTCCGAGACGGTACACCAACGTTCTAGTGGGATGTGGGCTTGGTTTGTCAGAGGGTACGGTTCACTTCTTGGAAGACCTGCTGTTTAAGCGAGACTGTTCAGGAAT
>ENA-UPTF01002249-UPTF01002249.1-marine-metagenome-genome-assembly--contig:-NODE-2249-length-11283-cov-5.455470_pt1 | contig 11283 bp, 6 predicted proteins | sample MGYA00238166_ERZ767019 | MGnify/ENA primary metagenome ERZ767019 (study PRJEB28930, sample SAMN06266391) | marine metagenome | isolation source: Sea water from 250 m depth | place: Atlantic Ocean | study... | reverse complement strand
GATGTAGCGTATAAAATATCATCAACAATAATCGGATTGCATTGGATCTGGGATTGTTGCCCCAGGCTGTCCCCGGTTTGATAAACCCAGGCGACCCTTAGCTGATCAACATTGCCTTTATTTATCTGGTCTAATGATGAATATTGGTTGCTTCCCGGATCTCCTTGGTATGTCTCCCAGGTTGTATAAAGATCTTGTTTGCTACTGCAGCATAATATACCGATACAGGACCAAATTACGATACTGAACCAAGATATTGTCTTCCACATTAATTCCGCGACAGGTCCTCAGCCCGATTAGAGCCTTCTTTTATGAATAATTCCCGGTTACTTTTTATATTGGTAAACGTGTCTATTTTCCCGCTAGGCCATATTATAGATAGTGAATCAACCGTAGTGTTATTTCCAAGTCCAAAAGATGCTACTAATTCTGATTGAGAAAGATAACTAGATCCGGTACGGAGTATGCGTTCCATTTTATAATCATCAATAGCTATGACAACTTTTGCGCCCAAGGCATCTTTATTACTGGTTTCACCTTCGAGAAATACTCGCAAAAAATTATTACTCTCAATATCATTACGCCATAAATGTACAGGACCATTATTTTCAGTTAGTAAAATATCTAGATCACCATCGCGGTCGTAATCCCCCGCTGCGGCTCCACGTACAACCATTTTGTTGTCCAAAACACCTGCAACCATCTCGTTTGCATTGGCAAATACACCGCTACCGTCGTTTATAAACAACTGTGATGCCTGCCGATAGGTAATACCTTCCTGGTCTTTGGTGCGAAAGGGGTAGACGTGACCATTGCCAACAAAAAGGTCCAGATCTGTATCCAAGTCTACATCAAACAAAAACAATCCAAAGGTAAGTGATAAATAACTAGTACGTCCAATGCGTGATAAAGCAGCCCGGTCATTAAACCATCCTTTACCGGAATAGCGATACACACCAATCATTTCATTGGAAAAATTGCCTACGAAAATAGATGGATGCCCGCTGCTGTCAACAATCCCGGCATCGATGCCCATACCAGCCCTGGCTTCGCCATTTTCTCCGTAAGCCATACCTAGCTCGGTACCTTTTTCAGTAAATGTGCCGTCACCATTGTTTTGATATAGTAAATCTCGCTCACCATCGTTGGCCACGGCCAAGTCAGGCCAGCCATCATCATTGTAATCAATCTGAACCACCCCTAATGATTTCCCCGGGGCAGGTAGAAATCCGGCAATTTGTGTATGATCAGAAAATGTACCATCACCATTATTATGGTAAAATCTGCTGGGTATACCTGTATACATTTCTGGAGGACAATACACTTTCGTTTTACTATCTAAAGAACACCAAAGATCACTGGCAGGGGACCATATAGCGTAATTCCCTACGTATAGATCCAGCCAACCGTCTTTATCGGCATCGAAAAATATGGCTGAACTACTCCACTCTATCCTCTTTCCTAAACCTGACTGTTGACTTACATCGTTGAAGATTCCATCATGGTTCCTGAGCAGTATATTTCTATCTAATGATGTCAGGAATATATCCTGATCCCCATCATTGTCGTAATCAGCAGTTACGACGCCTAGTCCGTATGTATTTATGAATCCGAGACCTGTTTCTTTTGTTACTTCGCTGAAAGTACCATCCTTATTGTTTTTATAGAGCCATAAGGCCTTGATGTTCCGTTTGGTATGATTTGCCCATCCACCGCCACCTACTAATAGAATATCTACCCAGCCATCATCATTATAATCGATGAACCCCCCCCCAGAGCCCATTTGTTCTGGGAACCACATTTCCCCAAAGGATCCGTTATCATGGTGAAAGTTTCCCAGTCCGGACTCCGAGGTTACTTCAGCAAAATTTATTTTTGCCGTTCCGTTATTCTGCGCATTTACTGCCATTACTGATGACTGCTTTTCCTTACTACAGGAATTATTAAATAATACAACAAGCAAGAGTATGTTTATTCCCCGGTATATTAGGGATGGAATAGGATACAATTGTTTTGGCGTTGCGACCATCAAGATTGGGAAAACTTACATTATAATTATGGTCTCAAGATACAAATCTTAATTGACTAGCCAATGTGGAGCAGACGAAAATTAATGAATAAACAGTTTGCTATTAATGATTGTAACGGAGGCACAATAATATATTGTGTTCTATTATTCGACAGTATATAAAAATCATAAAATGCATGAGTTGTTTAATTATAGTTTTTTCTTGACAAGTAATAAAAATATATGCGAAGTTCGCTTCAGATGGTCGGTAGCCTAACCAAAACAGCTGTCAAACTGCGCTAGTTTGCGCAAAGAATTCTATAATTGAAAGCTTCTTTCGAACGATTTTTACATGGAGGAAAACAAAATGATGGATCGTAATAGTTACACCAGTAAAATAGTGATTGCTCTAACACTTACAGTTTTTATGGCTGGCAGTCTTTATGGACAAACCGCAGGTAAAGTCCGGGGGACTGTAACGGATGAAGCCAGTGGCGAAGCCCTTGTAGGTGCGAATGTTCTTATTGATGGGACCAACCTGGGCGCTGCATCCGATGAAAACGGTGAATATTTTATTTTGAATGTTTCGCCTGGTACATATACCATGCGCGCGGAAATCATCGGCTATAAAACCGCCGTTGAAGTAGACGTCCGTGTTTATATTGATTTAACCACAACCATTAATTTCTCTACTGCAGTGGAAGCGGTAGCCGGAGAAGCCGTTGAAGTGCTTGCTGAGCGCCCACTTGTTCAGCCTGACGTTGCTGGAACAGTTATTAATGTAAGCGGCGGCGATATTGAGAACATTCCGGTGCGATCCGTTGGCGATTTCATCAGCCAGCAGGCCGGTGTAGAACAAGGCATGACAATCAGGGGATCTGGTATAAATGAAACAGCGTTTGTTGTTGATGGTATTAGTACGCGCGGTGGCCGTGATGGCACACCAACAACAACTATTGCCTTAACTTCAGTTGATCAATTGCAGGTGCAAACTGGCGGCATGAGCGCCTCTGTGGGCAATGCCCGTGGCGGTGCCATTAATATAGTGACCAAAGATCCACGCGATAGAATGATCTTGGATGTTTTGATAAATCAATCATCCCCTAATAATATGTCCTTTTCAGATGGTGATGAAATTGTAAAGCATGAGGATGCTTACTGGTGGAAACCATATAAAGATGAATCAGTTAATTCAGCTGGGACAGCTGGTGGGGCTTGGGACGTTTATTACCAATCGCAGTACCCGGCATTTACCGGCTGGGATGCCCATATGGCTGGCACGACAGGCTCTGATACACTGTTGACTAAGTCTGATTGGTTAGATGTGTTTGACTGGCACCATCGCAAAAACACTGAAGTAACCGAAGCATTTTCATCTATTGATATGACCTTTGGTATGCCATTAGGTGGGACTGGCCTGCGTTTTCTGGTTTCTTATCTGGCAAATAATGAACCCTATTTTTATCCACAAGCGCGCGCCTCTTTTAAAGATAATAGTGTTCATGCTAAGATTATGTATGATTTGAGCTCTTCAATGAAATTGATGGCTTTTGTTAAGACCGCAGAGCAGACCGGTACAGCCCACGAAGCGTGGGATATGTTGCGTGTGCCCTATCCGCAACGTGGCGGTACTCCATTATATCCATGGGGATCTGGTGGCGCCAACTCAACATTAGTATTTAGTAGTAATCAGGGAATTTCCCCAACGGAAACATTGATTAACCAGAATGGGGATCATGTCGGTAAAAGTGTGATTTTTTCCTGGGACAGGTATGCGATAACAGATTATAACACTAATATTATGGGCGCAACGTTTACGCACACCCTTAATGCGAAATCTTTTTATAATCTTGGATTTTCCATGAATGAAGAAACATTTGTTACTGAGCCCAACTCTCGTCGTTTAGGCAATAATGAAGGCCCTGGATCAGCGAGCCCTCCTTCTGCCGTAGTAGCATTGTATGGTTCAGGAGGAACAGGCCAAGATTCGTTAGTTTGGACTCCTTGGGGTTGGACTTCAGATGGTATGAGCAACCCAGGTAGTGGAACCCGTCTTGGTGGTCACTGGGCTCGTGGCCGCGATAACTCAACAGTTAAAAGCACTAACATTAATTTGGATTATACCACTCAGCTGAATAGCACAAACCAGGTCAATGCTGGTTTTTGGCTGTCTATGTATGATTATGATATGGAATATGGATCCAGCGATTCTGTTATTGTGCATGTTGAACGTGGTGCCCAGAAATGGCAGAAGACGCCAACGCAAGCTGGTTTATATGTAGAAGATAAGCTGGAATTTAAAGGTATGATCGCAACGCTAGGATTAAGCATGGATTATTATAATCCAAATACAGATTGGTGGAATTTTGGTGATTATGCCCGTGATTTGACGGCCAAGGAAAAAGGAGAAATTGGGGACGAACGTTTTGATGATGTTGATGCGGAGGCCGCAGAAACACAAATAACATTTAATCCAAAAATTCGGATTGCATTTCCAATTACTGTAAATAGCAAACTGTATTTCAATTATGGCACGTATCGTCAGCAATTGACTGCTCAGGAAAGCTTTATGATCTGGCAGGCCTGGCGTGGCGAAGTGCATCAGATTGGTGATCCAAACAATCCAATGCCCAAGACAGTTAGCTATGAAGTTGGTTATGAACAAGCTCTCCAAGACGCATATTTATTGCGGGTAGGCGGATACTATAAGGATAGTTCGCTGCAGCCTAAGACAGTTTGGTATCAAAGCATTGACTCCGAAGTATCTTATAACAGATCAGAGCCTTATAACTACAGTGATACCCGCGGTCTGGAATTCTCACTCAGTAAGAATATGGGTGCTTTGAGAGGTTACTTTAATTATACTTATTCTGTTCGTACTCAGGGTAATTTTGGCTGGGGTTCACAATATGAGAACGATGTTACCCAGGCAGATTATGAACTTACTGCTACAGATCATTATCAAATTAAACCGGTGGCCGAACCTTTTGCTTCAGCCAACTTGGAATATGTGGCTCCAAAGAGCATGGGTCCATTGGCTGATTTCCGCGTAACGCTGAATGGCGGCTGGCGTGCTGGTCGGCATTTCACATGGGTAGGTCCAGGCGGCGCAGCAATCCCCGGTGTAAACAATAATGTTCAAATGAGAGACTTCTTTTTCTTGAATGCCCGTCTCAGCAAGAACTTAAATCTTGCTGGAACCCGCATTATGGTTTTCGCAGATGTACAGAATCTGCTGAATCTCAAGTATATGTATTTCAGTCCGTATAATGCGCATGGCGGTCCGTTTGAGGGTCAGGTAGGCGGAGATGACTGGGATAACTATATGACTTCACTCCATATGCCAACTGAATTCTGGGATGATGTAGATGAAGAGCTAATGACGTATAATAATATTTCGGGGGATGATCGTCCAGGTACTTACAGAGAGCGTGATGTAGACTTTGTGCCGATTGAAATAGTTGCAACAGCCGCAAACCTACCGACAACGGAAGAGTTACCGGTGCTTATACAAACTAGCGATGTGCTTTACTATGTACATGACACAGGCGATTGGTACCACTGGAACGGTTCAGGCAGTCTTGAGTCAGCATCAAAAAGCTTTGTCAATAAAGTGAAAGACGATAAAGCGTACATAGATATGCCCAATGAGTGGCATAGAACCTTCCTTAATCCAAGAACAATTAGCATAGGCGTACGGGTCTCTTTCTAGGTAATTAGAATTAAGAATAAAATACAATTGGTTAATCCTAACATATAGGAGATACACATGAAAATCGAAAAATATAGAAAGCATTATTTTTCAGCCTTCTCAGTATTTGTACTAGTACTATCAACTGGACTGAATGAATTAAGTGCACAGTATTCTATCAAATGGCTGAATGTCGGAAGCTTTCAAAGTTCATATTCCGAAGGCTTGGTAAATAGAGAGGAAGAACCGTGGGGCAATGCGCCGCTGATGTGGCCTTCCATGGATTATCACGCAGGTAATTCAAGGGCCCAGGCCTTCTGGATGGGCGCGACGAATTTTACCGATGAGAATGGTACTACATTTCCACATAAAATCGCTCATATTGGTCCCCGCTCTGGTGGTGATGTACAATTCTTTGCTGTAGAACAGTCGATTACTAGCAAGTTTGATCCAGAGATCACTGTAGATGGCGCCAAATCGTTTGAAAAATATGTTTTTGTTAATACGATGGATCCTAGCATGGCTGCGGACAGGAAAATGACGGTTTCCAATAACAGTCGTATTGGTATTACTACTGTTGCGACTATGAATGCTTTCAGTCAGGAATATCATGATGATTATCATATAATCGAATACTCGTTTACTAATACAGGTAATGTTGACGGTGATGAAGATATTGAATTGAGCGCTGGTTTAACCGGTGTGTATTTTTTCTTTATTCATCGTTATATGGTTCACGATGCTTCATCATGGATCCGTGGTGGCGGTGCACCGTGGGGTAAATTCACGATGAATGACGCCGTTGGTGATGGCCATGAAGATTATGATGTGGATTTTCGAGCTCAGTATGCCTGGGCTGGTTTAAATCCAGACAACACAAGTTTTAGTTCAATTGGCGGTCCCATGATGTTCCCTCACTGGGCATCAGCAGGATATGATACTACAGGTCGTCTAGCCGCAGCACAGATGGTAGGTCGTGTAACTATTTCATCGCCAGATACATATGGTAGTGGTGATACAGGCGAGCAACCACGCACAATGGGCGTTATGGGTAGTGATGACCCCAACTTAACCACTGATGAATACAATACAACCCTGATGCAAATTCAGTATGATACCTATATGGCATCGGGAAGGCAGTATCCTCATCACGCGGATGATATTGAGCCGGACGGTGGTTTTGATACACCAACGAATGCGCCAAATATTTTTGATGGGGTATATGATGAAGGTGGATGGTCGGTAATTGAAGGACATGGCCCTTATGATATACCATTTGGCGGGACGGTCGATATCGTCGTTGCTGATGGTGTTAATGGTCTAAGTATGAAAGCAAAATATGACATTGGTAAATTGTATAAGGCTACTGGCGCAACTCCAGATGAATCAGCAATGCTGGAATATAACGGTACCAGCATGACTAAGAACCAATGGGCATTAACAGCCAAGGATTCCTTGTTTCAGACTTTCGATCGTGCTTTGGAGAATTATGCTGCTGGTTATAGCATTCCCCAGCCGCCGTACCCGCCGGAATCTTTTGCTGTTACATCAGGCACAGACAAGATCACCTTATCTTGGGTGCCAATGAGCGGTGGTCCGGACATAGATGGTTGGCATGTGTACCGGGCTAAGGGGGCATACAATTTTCCATATGTAGGAGAGGCACTTGCAGACCATGGTGGTTTAGGTCATGAACTTATTGCTGAGTTGTCTGGCAGCGCCACAAGCTATGAAGACGCAACAGCGTCCCGCGGTGAGAGTTATTATTATTTCATCCAGGCTGTTGGTAATGCCGCTGATAATAATGGTGGTGCGATGACGCCTGCTGGAGCATTGAAAAGTAACCAGCATTGGACTCAAACCTATCTACCGGCTAGTTTGAAAAGATCGCCGGGTGCGAGCTTGGCTGATGTTCGTGTAGTACCAAATCCATACCATATAGGAGCAACAACAGATGTACGGTTTTCAAGTAAGGATAAACTAGCTTTTCTAGATGTACCTGCAAATTGTACCATTAAGATATATACCCAATTGGGTGAATTAGTTGATATAATTGAACATACAGATGGAAGTGGAGATGAATATTGGGATCAAACCACTTCCTCTAGACAGGTGGTTGCCAGTGGTTTGTATATAGCTCATATTACGGATAATGATGGTGGTGAAACTGCAGAACGAAAATTTGTTATCATTCGTTAATCAAGGAGATTACAATCAAAAGGGATAGATTATGAAAAAACTACATACATTTAATATAATACCTGTACTTGTCCTGTCTTTTTTGTGCTCATTTACTTTTGCACAAGATGATGATGAGGATACAGCTACAGATAAATTAGCCCAGACTGGAATGAAGTTCTTGAGCTTCTCTCCTGATGCCCGAGCAGCCGCACTTGGGGATGCTTTTACAGCAAAAACAGGCGGTGCATCTTCATTGTTTTACAATCCGGCTGGCATGGCGCGGTTAGAAGGGATGAATGTAGTCGTTGGGCAGACACAATGGATCGCCGAAATTTCTTACAATGCGGCGGGTTTTGCTTATGCTTCAGAGGCAGGAGTGTTCGGTGTATCGATGATGAATGTCGATTATGGTGATTTACAGGGGACCATACGCTCATCAAGTGATTCAGGGTATGAAGATACTGGAGTATTTAAGCCAACAGCATCGGTCTTTGGAATTGGCTATGCATTTGCACCGACAGACAGGTTTAGCGTTGGTGGACAAGTAAAATTCGCTAATGAAAATTTAGGCACTGCCCGTATGGATGCTGATGGTACTGAAGAGGATTTAGACATGAGCACTACAGCGTTCGATTTTGGACTCATGTATCAAATGGATTGGAGAAATCTAATGATTGCCATGAGCGCTAGGAATTTTTCTGAAAGTCTGAAATATGCAGAAGAAGCCTTTGAGTTGCCATTAACTTTTAGAATGGGTGTTGCTGCTGACGTTATAGAGAACCTCTCTGTTTCGTTGGTTAATGAGCATCCTCGCGATTACTCTTCGACCACTCGCGTAGGCGTAGAATACAGTTTGATGAATATGCTGGCAATAAGAGCTGGGTTCGTCACACCAACTGATGAAGCTGGTATTAATTTAGGTGTCGGTTTTAACATGGCGGGTCTTAGCGTTGATGTAGCTTACACTGATTTTGGTGTCTTCGATAGTGTGATGCGCTTTGGGGTGCAGTATACGCTCTAATTCAACTGCTAGTTATATAGGATTATAAAATCCCCAATCCAATCGGGTTGGGGATTTTTTTTAACCATCTTTATTTAATAGCTTAGACCAAAACCATATTCAAATAGCGGATCGTAATCACTGTCCCCAAAATTGATGGGTATTTGTTCCATGCTGCGTGGCCATGATACTGATAGTCTCCCAGTAGGATTGTAATCACCAAAAATAACATCTGCAACACCCCTACCTTCCGAGCCCGGTAACCAGGCTGCAATTAATCCAGCCCATTTATCTAACTCGTCTGCGATTATAAGCGGACGTCCCGACACAATGATCACTACGACCGGTACGCCTGCTTTTTTGATCCGGTCTATCGCTGCTAAGTCTTCCTTATCTAATACCAGAGATTCTCGATCTCCTTCCATTTCTGCATAAGGGGTCTCCCCGATGACAACAAGGCCAACATCGGCCCCTTTAGCACCCGAACCATTCTTAGAATATGTGACGTTTGTAACTGAATTCACTGCCACCTGAATAGCTTCATAAATTGTTGTTCCTTTTGTAATTGGCCCACTCTCTCCTTGCCATGATATTGTCCAACCACCACATTGATTACCTAGATTATCAGCATTTTTTCCAGCCACATGAATGTGACCAAGATCTTTTGAAAGTGGTAAAACCCCATCGTTTTTCAATACAACTAATGATTGCTTCACAGCTTCCCTTGCGATATTTCTATGTTCTTTCGAGCCAACCTTGCTCAACAACGACTTATCGCTATATGGTCTCTCAAAAAGCCCCATTTTGAATTTGATCTTGAGAATGCGTGCAACGGCGTCATTAATTCTATTTTCACTTACAGACCCCTCTTTGACAGACTCAATTAATAAATTTATGAAGCTTGTATATGTTTGCCCGCCATATTTTTCAGCACCAGGGACCATAACCATATCTATACCGGCATTAATTCCGGCAATTATGTTTGTTTTATAATCATCATGCCCAACCATTCTTTCTAGCCCTTGCCAGTCTGATACAACAAATCCTTTGAAATCTAATTCCTTTTTTAAAAGACCGTTTAGTAAATCATTGTTCATGTGCATGTATTCACTATTGATTTGACTATATGATGGCATAATTGTACCCACACCAGCCTCTAGTGCAGGTAAATAACCAGGCAAATGTATTTCCCGCAGTTCTTGATCCGTCACTTGAGTATTGCCCTGATCAAGTTTTTCGTTTAAACCCGTTCCCCATTTTGTGCCACCATCACCTATAAAATGTTTTGCACAAGCTAATATACTAGTCGGCCCGTCAAGCTGATCAGTTTGAAGACCTCTTACTGCCGCTGCCGCCATTTTTTTGACTATATCAGGTGTTTCACCAAAACCTTCATATGTACGTCCCCAGCGTTCATCTCTTGGCACCGCAAGACAGGGTGCAAAATCCCAATCAATTCCTGTCGCTGCTATTTCTTCAGCAGTTGCACGATAAACATCTTCTATTAATTGTGGATTATTTGTACATCCCAACCCTATATGGTGTGGGAAAATAGTAGCACCAACTACATTGTTATGTCCATGCACAGCATCGATACCATATATTATTGGGATACTAAGCCTAGTGGATAACGCAATTTTCTGGTAACCATCATACATTTCAGCCCATGATTTCGGAAAGTTTTTTGCTGGTGTAGAACCACCGCCACTTAACAATGAACCCAAAAAATAAGTTCCGATATTTTTATCACCATCTAGGAATTGTCGATCAACCTGAGTCATTTGACCAATTTTTTCTTCGAGAGTCATATAGCTCAACAGATTCAGGACGCGGTCCATTACTGGCAAGCCAGGATTTTTATACAAAGAACTATCTGTGGGTACTTGTGTTGATCTATCCGGTAATTGTTCCTTAATTAGTACTGATTCCAGATCTTTTTTATCATTGTCTGTTGCTTTGTAGGACTTTTTTGACTGACAACCAGCAAATAATAATATGACTATTAATAACGATATTTGATTTTTTGGTAAAAGCATGGGTGTATTTATTTCTCCAATTTATTAAAAAGTATTGATTGAACCCTGAATAAGCGTTTTTATATAGGTATTCTATATTACTAAATAACTATAAATAAATTCAGGTTTATTAAGGTTGGTTATTTGCTTTTGTCGACAATCTTCGTTATTATCTACCCCAAATGTATTGGTAGCAATTAAACACACTTCCGAGGGAAAAATACAATGAATGACAGATTGAACTCGCTTGCCCCTGATTATAGCCATTATCAGCTGGTAAGCTTATCATTATTAAGGGTATTGGTTGGCTGGCACTTATTATACGAGGGTATGGCCAAATTGGCCAATTCAAACTGGACATCGGCCGCTTATCTCCTAGATTCAAAAT
>ENA-UPTF01002248-UPTF01002248.1-marine-metagenome-genome-assembly--contig:-NODE-2248-length-11287-cov-3.373863_pt1 | contig 11287 bp, 9 predicted proteins | sample MGYA00238166_ERZ767019 | MGnify/ENA primary metagenome ERZ767019 (study PRJEB28930, sample SAMN06266391) | marine metagenome | isolation source: Sea water from 250 m depth | place: Atlantic Ocean | study... | reverse complement strand
AGAAAACATAAACCAAAAGGAAATTAAAATGGAAGAAATTGCTTTTGACGACATAGACACCTTGAACGCCAACGTGAGCGAAGAATGGAGTGACTGGGGTCCAGAATTTGAACTAAGTCAGGAAAAGATAAATGCTTTTGCTGAACTAACTGGAGATCACCAATGGATCCATATCGATGAAGAAAAAGCAAAAGCTGGACCATTCGGCACAACTATTGCGCATGGATTCTTCACACTCAGCTTGGTCCCAGTTCTAAGTCTGATGCTCGAAGGCTCTTCAGGAGCACGTTTAAAAGGTTTTCAAAATGTAATCAACTACGGAGGAGACCGTCTTCGTTTTCTCGCACCCGTTCCAGCCGGCTCCACTGTTCATGCGCGAACACGCATGAAAGAGGCTAAAGAACATAAAGCCGGAACTTTGATATCCACTGAAGTAGCCATACACGTGAAAGGCAGTGAAACTCCTTCGGTCCTTTATGAAAGTTTGAGTCTATTTCAAGGCTGAAAAGTATTACTTCAGTTATTTTTGATAGTCATACCGCCATCAACCATAAGTAAATGTCCAGTTATGTAACTTGATGCGGGTAAAGCAAGGCTCAATATTGCATGCGCCACCTCTTCAGGTTCTGCATATCTTCGAACTGGAACTCTTCGACGCGCAAATTTTTGTTTAGCATCTTCTGGTATCTCATCTGTCATACCAGTTCTTATAGGCCCCGGTCCCACAGCATTAACTGTTATACCGCTTTCTCCGAGCTCCACTGCCAAAGCTCGTGTGAGTCCAACAACTCCATGTTTAGCTGCGGTGTAAATTGATGCCGCTGCTGAGCCTCCAACTCCTTCAGTTGAGGAAACATTGATAATTCGCGGAGCAGAAGAATTGTTCAAATATGGCAAAGACTCTCTTATAAGGCGCATATGTGAGCTGAGAAGAATATCAATTCCACTCTGCCACTGCTCCTCCATCAAAGGATCGTCGATAGCCACTGGCATCGAGACGCCGGCATTGTTGACAAGAACGTCGATAACTTCGTTGTTTTCGGAACCCCAGCGAGATACATCTTCAGTAACGGTTTTTATTTTTGTTCCATCGGTGACATCAAGTTTCCATCCTCTGGCTTTTCCGCCGCTCTGGCTGATTTCTTCCACAACACTCTCGACGCGTTCTGGGTCAATATCGGTTACAGCTACACATGAACCGTGATCGGCAAACAAATGAGCCGTAGCACGCCCTATACCTGAACCCGCTCCTGTGATTAACACAACATGACCCTCTACGGATCTACTAAGCGAGCTAAGCATCATGACTTATCTCAATCGGATTGTTGGTGGGCACCAATTGCTCCTTTTTCACGAAGATCATCAATGGTTTGCTGGTTCAATCCAAGTTCAGCCAGTATTTCATCAGTGTGCTCCCCAACTGTTGGAGCTTTAGTCGGCTCAGGAGGAAGTTCTCCGTCAATATAAACAGGTAAGGGCAACTGATCTGCCCCGATCTCATCTTGAGGGATGAAAGGCATCCTTTGCAAGAACTGTGGATCCTCAGTGACTGTTTCATGGTCGTTAACCGGTGCTATGGGAACATTTTTTTCCTGTCCAAAACTCAACCAGTCAACACTGGCTCGTGTTTTAAAGATTTCTCTTAGCTGTTCTTGAAGTTCAACATTATTACGGGCGTGGTCAGCGTATTGAGAACCGGGCCAACGTTCGAATAAGTCCATTCTGTTTATACCTTCACAAAAATTTTGCCAGAATGCTTTTTCTGAAGCCATAAACAAAACATGACCATCAATGGTTTCGTAGATTTGATAACGCACACCTTCCCACATGCCAGCCAAGCCTGGTGCTCTTCTTTCATAATCATCAGACGGATTTCCTGTCACTTCATCTTCTGGCCTCATATAAGCCCTGTACGTCTCAATCCTGTACCAATCCATATACGCGGCTGCATCTGACTGAGCTACTTCAATTTGTCTTCCTTGACCTGTTTCTCTGGCATTAATAACAGCAGCAAGTATCCCAAGCGCTGCAAGCATAGGGCCCGCATTTATTCCTATATTCGGCATTGAAGGAATTCGTTTGAACCCGTCATCATCAACTACTGGTTCTATCAAACCAGCCCAAGTGTCATAAGCGATTCCGTGACTTGGAAGATCCCTGTAGGGACCTGTCGCTCCGTAGCCTGAAATTGTACAAAAAACGATTTTTGGATTGATCTGCAACAATTCGTTAAAACCAAATCCGAGACGCTCTAAAGTCCCAGGACGCATAGCTTCAACCACAACATCTGCCTTCTCCAACAAACTTCTGTACACCCCAGCCCCATCTTCATCTTTAAGATTTATTGCAATGCTTCTTTTGCCTCTATGCGTATGCAAATGAAGAAGTGAATTTCCTTCAATTATCGGCCATGTCATCTGACGAATGTAATCACCTGAAGGTGATTCGACCTTAATTACTTCTGCTCCTAAATCGGATAAAAAAGTTCCTACTAACCCAGGTCCAAGAAGTGAGTTTTCTACAACTCTGAGACCCTTTAATAAATCATTGCCGCCCATACGTAAAGTCTCTCCGATGTTTCTTAAATCGACAAGCCGTAAGCTAATCTAATTATCTAAATCTGGAAAAAACAAACTTTTTTGAAGTCGTGGGTTCAAAAGTTTTCGGTTACGGTGCGATAATTAGATTTGACTTGGAGGTGTCAATTGTCCCCTATCGTTATTCTCGCTGGTGTACGAACTCCCATTGGTCGTCTTCAAGGCGGACTTAAATCAATTTCAGCTACTGACCTCGGTGCCACTTCGATAAAAGCTGCTTGTAAAAAGGCTGGAATTGAACCTTCTCAAATTGATTTCTCCTACTTAGGGAATGTGATTTCAGCTGGAATTGGACAAGTTCCGGCTCGCCGTGCCGCTGTCGATGCAGGAATCCCAATGACGTCACCTTCGACTCTACTTAATAGGGCCTGTCTTTCCGGAATGCACGCCATTCATTTAGCAACTCAGATGATACGCCTCCAAGAAGCTGAAATTGTTCTCGCCGGTGGAATGGAGTCAATGACCAACTCTCCATACATGATTCCTGATGCAAGGTCAGGCTTAAGATTCGGCGATAGTGAACTTATCGATTCAATGCTCTTCGATGGCCTTACTTGCACGATTGAAAATTGCTCTATGGGTGAAGCAACTGATCGCTTTACTGAAGAACTCGGTATTTCACGCCATGACCAAGATGCTTTTGCTGCACAATCACATCAACGTGCTGCGAAAGCACAAAAAGATGGTCTTCTGGATGAGGAAATTTGTACTGTCGAGATTCCTCAAAGAAACGGAGACAGTCTGACTGTTAAAGACGACGAGGGGATTCGTCAGGATGCTGACCTTGAATCCATGGCTCACCTTTCTCCCGCTTTTACGAAAAACGGCACAATCACTGCTGGGAATGCGTCACAGATCTCAGATGGTGCTGCTGCAGTAATAGTCACAACAATGGATAAGGCAGACAAACTAGGTATCGAACCTGTTGCTGAAATATTGGCTCACGGGCAAGTAGCAGGACCAGACACAAGTCTTCTTCACCAGCCAAGTAATGCGATCAATGCTGCACTGGACTCAGCTGGAATGAAAGTAAGTGATTTGGATCTTTTTGAAATAAACGAAGCTTTTGCTGCGGTTGCACTTGCCTCTATGAGTGCTCTTGGTGTGAGTGACAAAATTGTAAATGTGAATGGTGGAGCTATAGCTCTTGGGCATCCCATCGGAATGTCAGGAACTCGAGTTGCGCTAACCCTTATCCACGAGCTGAAACGCCGGGGTGGAGGTTTAGGCACAGCCAGTCTTTGCGGTGGTGGCGGCCAAGGCGAAGCACTAATTCTGAAGGTTTAATAATGAACGAAAAAATTACATTTGATTATCCAATTACGAATACGAAAAATGGTGACCTCGCTGGACGTTTCAGAAATGGTGTGGAACTATTCGCTGGAATACCCTATGCATCTCCCCCCGTCGGAGATTTAAGATTTGCCGCACCTGAACCTCCAAAAAATTGGGAAGGTGTTAGAGAGGCCAAACGTTTCGGCCCTGCTTCACCTCAACTGCCCGGCGAAGGTCTAACTGACCGATTTCCTGTCCGTTGGGATGAAGACTGTCTATACCTAAATGTCGTTACCCCTGCATCAGATGACAAAAACCGACCTGTTTATGTTTGGATACATGGGGGCGCTTATAGAAGGGGTCAGGGTGGAGTTGCATGGTATGACGGGACTTCTTTCGCCTCGCGTGGTGATGTGGTAGTTGTGACGATCAACTACCGGTTAGGGGCTTTCGGTTTTACAGAACTGGGTGAACATTTTGGAGAAAAATTCTCTTCTTCAGGTTTGAATGGATTGCTTGATCAAATTGCTGCTCTTAAGTGGGTTCAAGAAAATATTTCCTCCTTCGGTGGAGACCCTGATCAGGTAACCGTTGGTGGAGAATCAGCTGGAGCTTTCAGCGTTGCCAATCTTCTTGCTTCTCCATTGGCGAAAGGGTTATTCCACCGTGCTATAGCGCAGAGCGGGGCTGCTTTCCATATACATGAACCTGAAGCGGGAGCGGATATAGCCTCTGAATTATTGGAAGCGTTGGGGAATCCATCTGCGGAAGAAATCCTAGATTTACCTGCAATTAAAATTCTTGAAGCTCAAGAAGCCCTAATTGAAAAATGGGGTTTTGCAGCTAGAGGTGTTCAACCCTTCTATCCAGTCTGGGGTCATGAAGCTCTCCCCGAGGCTCCAATAGATCTCATTAATAAAGGATCTTCAAGTGATATTCCGCTTCTTATAGGTACCAATGAAGATGAAATGTCTCTGTATGGTTTTACCGACCTTGACGAGGGAACTCTTTTCCGATACGTGGAAAGAATCGTTGATAACCCTAAAGAAGTAATCGATTCATACCGAAAAAGAGTTGGTGAAGATTCCGGTTGGTTGGCGTGCGCTATCGGGAGCGATTGGGTATTTAGGATTCCTGCTATTCGCTTAGCTGAAACAAGAGAAAACCATGATGGAAATACTTGGATGTATCTTTTCTCATGGGACTCAAGAGCTTTCGAAGGAAGGTTCGGATCTGCCCATTCTCTCGAATTGCCTTTTACCTTCAATACTCTTGACCGTGCTGGTGTGAATATTTTTATAGGAGAAGGAGAACTTCCAACTCATGTTGCTGAGGCCATGCACGACGCTTGGATTTCATTTATTAGAAATGGGAACCCTTCTACCGCAGTTCTCGGTGATTGGCCTACTTATAGAACAGAGAATAGAGCTGTCATGGAAATAAACGACACCTGTGACCTTCTAATCGATCCTCAAAGCGAAGAACGTTCTCTGTGGGATGGTGTCAGATGAATGACTCTAAACGTGTTCTGGTTATGGGTGGCACACAATTCAATGGGCTGGCTCTTGTACATGAATTAGTTAGATCAGGTCATGATGTGACAATACTTAACAGAGGACAAACTGAAGCTCCTCTCCCCGATGGAATAACCCGCCTGAAAGCTGATCGAAGTGACCCTGATCAGATTCGTGATGTTCTTAATGGACTCGATTTTGATGTTGTACAAGATATGACCGCTTACCATCCTGAGGATGTAGAACTAATGGTTGAAATTTTTTCAGGAAAAATTGAGCACTACATTTTTGCAAGCTCAACAGTAATTTACGAAGCAACTGATATTTTGCCTATAACTGAGGAACACCCTAAAGAAAGAGGTGACCCTCAAATTGAGTATGGACTGCACAAATTGTTGTGCCAGGACATCCTTGACGAAGCACATGAAAATGGCTTTCCAGCTACAACTGTTGCTTTTGCGATGGTTTATGGACCTAGAAACATTATTCCTGATCGTGAACAAAGAATGTTCGCCCGAATGGAATTGGGAAGACCGATTTTAATCCCTGGAGATGGAACCACTCTCAGCCAAGTTGGTCATGTTGATGACCAGGCAAGCGCACTTGAAGCCCTCATGTGTAAACCTGTCAGTTTTGGTCGTCTCTACAACCTCACCGGAAGCAGTTTTCAATCTGATATTGATTATGTGGAAACCACTGCTGATGCAATAGGGCAAAATGCAGAAATGCGGTTTATACCTTCTGAGGTTATGGAGCGACTCTGGGATGGTGAAATTGAATTTGATTCAGCAGCCAGCAGCAAGGTGAAGGTGGATATAAGAACTAGTGAAGAAGCTTCGCGGAAACAAGCTGCAATTCGTCATCGTTTTCGTTTCACAACTGTGATTCCTAGGTTGGCTCCTAATATTCATCGTTGGAATCGGGATGTGATGTTTAGTATTGACGCTATTTGTAAAGATACTGGATGGGAGCCGAAACATACTTTGTCGACAATGGCTTCTCAAACCTACGAATGGCATAAAGAAAGTGGAGGACGTGAGTTTGATTGGTCTTATGAAGATCAAATACTCAGTCTGATCGATTAATCATTTACCACAGGAAAATGGCAGGCCACGAAATGATCGTCTCCAACCTGTTGCATTTCAGGTTCCTTTTCTTCGCATAGGGTTTGCGCAGACGGGCATCGGGTTCTGAACCGACAACCTGTTGGTGGATTTATAGGTGATGGTATGTCGTCACCTATTGCTGATTCAGATGCATCAACTGTGGAAGCAGGTTCGGGCGCTGACGCCAACAAGACACGAGTATACGGGTGGGCAGGCAAGGAGTAAATTGTGTCAGAACTTCCAATCTCACAAATTTTTCCAAGATACATCACCACTACCCGGTCGCTGACGTTCCTAACTACTGATAGGTCATGGCTTATAAATAAGAGTGTTAAGCCATACTTATCTTTCATTTCCTCCAAAAGATTTAATATCTGAGCTTGCACGGAAACATCAAGAGCGGAAACAGGCTCATCACAAATAAGAATTTCAGGATCTAATGCAACAGCTCTAGCTATAGAAATCCGCTGACACTGACCGCCAGAAAACTCATGAGGCCTTCTATTTGCTGCTATTTCAGGGTCGATACCAACAGATTCGAGCACCTCGTCAACCCGGTCTTGGATTTGTTGTGCGCTCATACCGTTAGGCCAGATATTCAATCCTTCTTTAACTACTTCACGGACTATTCTTCGGGGGTTAAGGGAAGAAATAGGATCTTGAAAAATCATCTGCAATTTAGGTCTGACTTTCCTAAGTGCATCTCCCTTCAAGCCTGTGAGTTCAATTGAATCTCCCTCTGAAGTGACCATCACATTGCCTGACGTCGGCTTGGGTAGTTGAACTATAGATCGGGCAGTTGTGGACTTACCGCATCCTGATTCACCAACAATTCCAAGTGTTTCACCCTTTTTGACATCAAAGCTGACATCAGAAACTGCATGGACTATTTCATCTCGACCTACTTTAAATTCCATTACTAGGTTCTTGACACTTAGAACTATGTCATCATCATCACGCAACTGAGCCACTCCGCTGCCAGCCATCAGATCTCTCCTGTTTCCGTGTGAACGGCAAATGCTTCAAATTCTTTCATGTCTAAACCTGCAGGTGTGTAACCCGCATTCTGATTAGCCTCTCTAGCATTAACCCCTTCCGGTGTGCCTACCGGATTGTGGCATGCACAAAAGTGTCCTTCTTCTTGCTCAACTAATGAGGGCATCTCAGTTAAACATTCACTAGTGGAATAACGGCACCTCGGCGCAAAAGGACACCCTTCAATCCTTCCTATCACTTCGGGTGGTTTACCCGGAATAGGAACGAGTCTCGTATGGCTTGGAGTGTCGATTCTTGGGATTGTTGCGTTCAGAGCTTCCGTATAGGGATGCAGCCCGTCAGATGCGAAAAGAGCTGAAGTTGGGGCCTCTTCCATTGTGCGACCACCATACATAACCATAATTTCATCCGTTCGACCCTTCACAACACCAAGATCATGGGTTATCAGAATCATCGACATTCCGCGTTCTTTTCGAAGATCGTCTAAGAGATCCAAAATATGCTTTTGAACTGTAACATCCAGCGCGGTTGTAGGTTCATCAGCTATTAGAAGCCTTGGTCCGCATGCTAAAGCTATGGCAATGACGACTCTTTGTCTGAGACCTCCAGAAAGTTCATGAGGATACTGGCGGAGTCTTTTCCCAGGTTCTGGTATTCCTACTTGTTCAAGTAAATCTCCAGCTTCGGTCATAGCTTCACTACGACTTCGATTCATGTGAACACGCAATGATTCAGCGACCTGTTCACCAATGCGTTTAACCGGATTCAAAGAAGTCATCGGGTCTTGAAAAATCATCGTCATTTCAACACCCCAAAAATGTTTTTCTTTCTTTCTAGCGATTTCTCTCAAGTCCCTTCCATCAAATTTCATCGAACCTTTCACCTGTGCATAAGAAGGCAAAAGATTCATTAGTGTTTTGGCGGTAACAGATTTACCGGATCCGGATTCACCAACAATTCCTATCGATTTTCCGGGTTCAAGGTCAAATGAAACTCCATCTACAGCGCGCACAGAACCTTGTTCGGTTAAAAAACTGACATGGAGATCTTCAATAGAAACCAACGGAGCAGACATCATCAACCTCCCCCAATTCCCATTTCACGTACATCAAAGAAATCCCTTAACCTGTCTCCTGCATAGTTAAGCGACATCACTGTTAGAAACATGACTCCTATGGGGAACATTGAAACCCATGGTGCTTTTTGAAGAGTTCTCGAGGCAGATCCCAAAACAATCATCTTTCCCCAGGAAAATCCTTCTTCAACAGAAAGCCCTAAAAATGCAAGTCCCCCTTCTCCGACAATCGCCAAGGCCATGCCTAAAAACGCAAGGGCTCCCATTGGGATGGTCACGTTGGGAAGAATTTCTCTAATCATGATCCTTCGATTGGTGGATCCTAAAATTCTTGCTGCCGCTACGAACTCTCTTTCAGCGTTAGAAATTGTGATTGCACGCGCTAAACGTGCCACTGGTGCGACACCTATGATTCCGACTGTGAAGCAAACAACTGCGAGTGTCTGACCTAGAAGGGAAATGATCAAAAGTGCGAGCACCAAACCCGGGAAAGCAAAGAGTATGAAAATTATGATGGAGAGGAATTTGTCAGTTGCACCTTTGAAAAACCCAGCGACGATTCCTACGGGTCCCCCAACGGCGAATCCAAAAACTATGGCGAAAAAACCAACAGTGAGGGAAACTCTAGAGCCCCAAATTGTTCTAGAGAACATGTCTCGACCATTGGTATCAGTACCGAACCAATTATCCCAGTTCGGAGCATCAAGGCGTCCCCCTGCTCCTGTCTGATCCGGATCAGGGATGGGCAAAATGGGCGCTAAGAAAGCTGCCATAACCACCAAAACCATCCACCCGATAGCAACCCAGAAACCGAAACCTATTTTGCGTTTCTCTCTTTTCTCGTTTTCCAGTTCAGACAAAGCTGGATTCTCAATATCTGCACTCATTCGACCACTTTCACGATTATCAGGTTTCACGGCTTACCCTCGGATCGATAACGGAATAAAAAAGGTCAACAATGAAGTTGATCGCTATGAACGATGACGAAATTATAGTAACTAATCCGAGCACAAGTGGAAAATCGTCACGAATAACAGCTTCAACAAAAGTTCTTCCCAGCCCTGGGATTACAAAAATTTGTTCAACAACTAACGCTCCACCTATTAAGCCACCAGTACTTAAACCAAAAACTGTCACCAAAGAGAAAAGAGAGGGTCGTAGAACGTGACGAAACATTATCCAACGATCTGAAAGCCCTTTGGCTTTTGCCATAAGAACAAAATCTTCCTGCAAAGTTGTTATCAGGTCTGTTCTTAATAGACGAAAGTAAGTTGCGGCTAAAGGCAGAGCTAAAGTCATTCCCGGCAGAACGGTCGATCGTAAACGACTGAATAAGTCATCGTCTTCGTACCGGCTTGGGAATATCTGCCATTTGACTACAAATAAGTAGAAGAGGATTACACCGAGTGCGAAATTTGGTAGGGAAATAAAACCAAAAGAAGAAACTGTGGCGGATTTATCGAATGCACGATTTGCTTTGTACGCAGCCCTGATAGCGGCAGGAACCGCAATTATAAGAGCAAAAATTTCTGCGACTACCATAAGAAATATTGATTTCGGTATTCGGTTTCCGATGATTGTAGTAACAGGCATTGAATTCTTGAATGAAACCCCAAGATCACCTTGAACAACATCTCCAACCCATCTCACATAACGAACAGGTAGAGGGTCATTCAAGTGATACTTTTCTCTTGCTGCTTCTACGACTTCACAGTCACCTACGTCTGTTCCTCCCTGACCTGAAACATCCTCGATCTCCCCTGCGAGGACAGCTTCACAATCAACTGAAGCATGAAAACCTACAACATTGAATAAAGGGTCTCCCAGGTAATTCATGGCGGAGAAAGCCAAAAAAGTTGCTGCCACAATGACGGCAACCATTTGTGCTACGCGTTTTAAAACAAAACCCATTTCCCCCACCTGTAGTCAGAGATACATAAACTTAGAAGTCCGATATTAGCGCTGACTAGGACTAAATCTCTATCCCGCTTATAAAGAAAAAAATAAAAGGGCGGCTGACATAGTCAGCCGCCCTTAAATTATTGAGTTTGACTCTAATTACTCTTCAAACCACATAGTGGCATAACTTCCGTATCCGCCACCAGTTCCTCGACAGTATGGTTCTGTCCCATCAGGGAATGTGAAATCACACATTCCTCTTACCTTGGGATCATAAGTTGCATTCCATAATGTGTGAGTAAGCATCACGTATGTGTAGCTTTCCTGCACATTTACGGCAACGTCTTTCCATGCTTGAACAACCGCATCACGATCGGTATTGCCTCGTGCTTCGAAAATAATCTCGTCACGTTCTGCTAAAGTATCCCACATGTCAGCCAGACAGATTATCCCGTCAGGAGTGTACTGTTTCTTGTTGTTAAACCATTCCGAAACAAAGTCTTTAGTCTTCCGTTGTGTTAAGTAATCACAAGGATCTTTAAGAGCAGTTGTTAGAATGTGGCATTTTCCCGGCGAGAATAAGTCAGCTACTTCTTGTGCCGCTTTACGTCCTACGTCATCAGAATCGAAGCAGAGTACAACGTTGTCAAAGCTGTCAAGACCATTCGACTCGGGCAGAGCTGTCAGAGCATCCTGAAATGTTGCATCAACAGCGTTTTTGGGCACTGATGGCGAGTTGTCAGGGAATCGTCCAGTGCACACGCACTCGCTAGCAATGTCGTCGACACAGCACGTAAAAATGGCTCCGGGGCTGACTGACAAGTG
>ENA-UPTF01002247-UPTF01002247.1-marine-metagenome-genome-assembly--contig:-NODE-2247-length-11289-cov-4.953800_pt1 | contig 11289 bp, 11 predicted proteins | sample MGYA00238166_ERZ767019 | MGnify/ENA primary metagenome ERZ767019 (study PRJEB28930, sample SAMN06266391) | marine metagenome | isolation source: Sea water from 250 m depth | place: Atlantic Ocean... | reverse complement strand
AATTGAGGGCGATTAAAAATGAATCAAAACTTGTACTGCGAAAAACAATTGGAGAAAAACTAATTTGAAAAGTTGTTTTAAGTCCAATATCAAAAAATCTTATCAAAAATAAAGATATCAGAATTAAAGTAAAGACTATGCGTGAGGCTTTTTTGAATAAATAAAAAATTGATGCAAAAACACCAACAATTAATACAACAAAATTAAAATTGAGATTTACATAACCTATATCAAATACCTTCCATAAAGCTGAATAATTTGTAGCATAATATAAAGTTGGTAAAGATAAAAAAGACCATAATAATACGGGAAGTAAGAAAAATCTAAAAATGAAGAAAATAAATTTCTGAAATAAAGGATTAAGTGGTTGATCGCTCATAAACAACAAGATGCTGAAAATTGTTTTTGCGGATATATCCTGGATGGTCTTCAAGAAATTTAATGCAGTTTTCGATATCATTTATGAGGTAATGACCCACGTCTGGTGATAGCAAAATATATTTTACAGGTGAACCATTGATTTTTGGAGGACTACATTCACCTGTATGTTGTTGAGTCATGATTGTTATATTATGCCGATGAATGTGAGGTCCAATTGTGGACTGAACTGCAAGCGAATCATTTGGATGGTTATTATCAAAATACCATATCTCTTCAAGCAAGTTTAAATGAGAAGAGTTTGGAACTGCATACTTAAGTATTCTTATTGGACTTGCTGGTAATTGTACAAGAACTCCAACTATCCAAAAAATAAAAACTCCCTTTAACCATTTTCTTCCTAGCCAATCAGCTATGATTATCCTTTTTTCAATTATGATTAACGCGCAGGACATCAGAAGCAGCGTAGAGGATATATCATCATAATGAAATCCTGTGCTGTACATTCCCGGTCGACCGGAAAGTAAGTTGACTCCTATTGCCGGCAAAGCCAAAATTCCATATCGCCAAAAAACGAGTGGTAGAAAACCCAAAGGCCATAGTAGTTTTATAAGATAGTAAGCTTTTCCGGGTAAATCCTGAAAAGGAGCAATTTGAGTATTTCCAAATGCCTGATAATCACGAAAGAAGGGCATGATATGAAAAATCATCAAATAAGTTATTAAAAAACCTAAAACAGCAATAATTAATCCTGTTCGATAATTTTTCTGTGATACACAATACAAACCAAAACCGATCAATATAACACCCATGTGCTCTTTCAATCCGAGAAGAAACAACATCGTTATTGCAAACAAAAACCATCGGCTTTTCTGCATCAGCAAAAAACTTAAAATGATAAATGGCGGGGCTAGAGCGGAAGGGGAAAATTCAAAAAAACTGCTCCTGACTGCAGGTTTGTAAAGCATCAGCATCCATAGTCCAAACAGAAAACTGATTAAAAACCGGCAGTTGTTATCAGTTTTGTTTTTCAGCCAAAAAAATACTACCAAAGGGACAGATAAATAAGACAGTGCTTTGGCAAAAGTAAGCCAGTGAACAGTTGCTACAATCCAGTAAAGAGGTGCAAATACAGCTAATGATACAGTAAAATGATCTGCTGTTGAGGGAATTTGAAGGAAAGAGTTGAAATTTAATCCATTGGAAAAATTGAAAACAACACTGCTGTAGCTGCCTACATCAAAAATATTCCATCGAAAAGAATAAAGGCTGAGCAGAGTTTTTACTAATACCATCAGTATCAGTAAAACATAAAATATTTTTACGATTGAATGATTTAATGATGTTGAATTAAATGGTAAAGGGTTATCATTTATAATTAATTCTCTAAACAATAAAATTAGTCCAATAAGCGCTGGCAAAGCATATAAGTCTGAACCCCCTATTCCAAGCATCCAAATGATTAGACTGATCCAAAACCAAATATAACTGGTTTCCCATGACAAATTTTTTAACTTGTTAATAACAGGGTCAGCCCGGAACATTCTCGTTATAAAAATTGACTGTTTCCTGAATAATGTATCGAGGACGATTCTTGACTTCAGAATAAATCTTCCCTATGTACTCTCCTACAATACCCAAAAAAAGCAACTGAACTCCTCCAAGCAAATAAAGAGGCGCAACTGTAGATGTCCAGCCTGGAAGTGCACCTCCAATAATTTTAACAACTAAACTCCAGAGCAACATAAGTAGTGCCAACAAAGAAACAAACAGTCCCACCAAAGAACAAATTCGTAAGGGAACTACGCTAAAGGATGTCAAGCCGTCAATCGCAAATTCAAGCATCTTGCGAAATGGGTACTTTGTTTTTCCAGCCTTACGTTCCGGCCGGTCATAATAAACAACGCATGAAGGGAATCCAACCATTGGGAATGTCGCTCGTATAAAAAGATTATTTTCATTGAATTTTAAAAATTCATTAAGCACTCTCCTTGTTATCATTCGAAAATCTGCATGATTGCTGATTATTTCAGCACCAAGTTTTTTCATGAGCCAATAGAATAAATCTGCCGTCATTCGTTTAAATCGTGAATCAATACCTCGGGATTTGCGCGCGGCATAAATTATGTCATAACCCTCTTTCAACTTCTCTAACATGGTTATGATTAATTCAGGAGGGTCCTGTAAATCAGCATCCAGTGAAACAATTACATCCCCTTTCGCAAACTCATAACCTGCTAACAAAGCAGCTTGATGTCCGAAGTTTCTGGAGAAATGAATAACTTTAAATTGTTGAGATGCAATTGTTGCTTCTGCCAACAATTCAGCAGTACGATCTTGCGAGCCATCGTCCACAAAAAGAAATTCAATACTTTTACAGTCATCTCTGGAACTCCACTCATTGGATAATGTTTTTAGTTTTTCAAGAGTCAATGGGAGTACCTCCTCTTCATTGTAACAGGGAATTATGATAGAAAGTTTTATTCCATCATTCATTTCTGTCTTACTCAGTACTTTATTGTTATTAGGCATTTTAAAATTTTATGCAGTTTGACTTTCTATCCAGCTTAAAAAATCTGGATTACCACCTTGAATAGGCAATTCCAATATGCAGGGACAATCATAACTGTGAAGGCTATTCACTGTTTCAATCAGTTTTGGCATGAGTGTCTTACGGGTTTTTGCAATCATTATAACTTCCTGACTTTCTTCCAATTTTTCTTCCCATTTATAGATAGAAGTCATATTTTCAAGCAGATTCACACATGCAGCCAGATTTTGTCCAACCAGAATTTGGCCAATGCTCTTGGCCTCCTCAACGGATCCTGCAGTCATATATACCCAGCAAAATTTTTCTGATGATTTCATATTAGAGTATCCTGGATTGTAAGTTGAATTGAGCGATGTCCTCGGAATTCATTAAATCCAAGATTGACTGCTAATTGGGAAGGCAGACTATTGGTGAAGGGTTCTGAACAGTTCCAGCCTATGATTTCAACATTCCCTTTTAATTTCCATTTGACGTGTTTTTGCTTGAGACTAGTAAAAGGTGACTCAGGAGTATTGACTGAAAATAAAGGTTCCGGATTTCCTTCACCAAAAGGCTGCAGGCGGTTCAGCTGCTCAACAAACTGATTATTTAATTCAGGATAATCAAGTGTTCCATCCAGCTGTAATTTTGGCACAAGTGAAGCTGGAAGTCGCTCATCACACAATTCAATAAATCGATCCCGGAACGCTTCCAAATTTTCCGGAATTAGGCTGCATCCTGCTGCTGCTGCATGTCCCCCGAAGCGTTCCAAAAAATCTGAACAATCTGAAAGAACTTCCTTCAGATTCATTTCGGGAATTGAGCGTCCGGAACCTTTCAGTTTCCCTTTAATTTCACTGAGTATTAACACAGGTTTGTAAAAGCTCTCCACTAATCGAGTGGCAACAATACCGTTAACACCTTCATGAAACTCCGGAGAAACCAATATTAAAGCCGGATTATTCTTTTGTTCATCCGCAAGTTTGAGTGCTGTTTGAATCATTTCCGATTCCTTTTCTCTCCGCTCGGCATTTGTTGCGTCAAGTATTTGTGCCATTTTTTCAGCTTCCTGCCTGTCATTCGAAAGCAAAAACCTTACAGCCATGTCTGCATCCTTCAAACGTCCGGATGCATTCAATAAAGGCCCAAACTGAAAGGCAAGAGTTCGGGAAGTGATAGTTTCAACTTTTTTCAGACTTTTTAGAACTTGAATTGCTAATCTCGGTTTTTCATTCATCACCTTCAGACCGTGATAAGTAATTATTCTGTTCTCGTCCAGCAAGGGAACTACATCAGCCACCGTCCCCAGAGCAGCTAAATCTAAGCTGTTGCGTAAATTAGGCTCAGGCCGTGCTGAAGTCCACCAATCCAGTTTTCTTAAGGATTTTCTCAATGCCATTACCAGTTTTAACGCCACACCGCATCCGGATATTTTCTTGAAGGAATACTTGCATTCCGGATGGTTGGGGTTAATCACAATTCCTGGAGGAAGCAGATCAGTCTCGGCTAAATGATGGTCAGTAACTATCGTTTTTATGCCTGCATCATTCAGCCTTTGGATTTCTCCAGCAGCTGTAATTCCATTATCCACCGTAATTACCAAATCAGCATTTCTTTCAAGCAAAATGTCTGTGCTGGCCTCAGTCAGACCATAGCCGTGCTTTAGCCTGTTTGGAATAAAGTAATCCACTTTCTCTGCCCCACAGGCCTTTAAGAAATCCAACACTAATGCTGTTGCTGTGATTCCGTCCACATCATAATCACCTAAAATGAAAATCTGCTGATCATTAACTATCGCGTCTTGAAGAAGTTCTACGGCCAAATACATGTGCCGAAGATGGAAAGGGTCCCTGAGATTATTCAGGCTGGGCTCTAAAAAAGACTGGATATCTTTGTGAGTTTTGAATCCTCTACTCAGGAGAATATCTGCTACAAGAGGATGCATTTCCCATTCATCACACAAACGCCTAACTTTTTCCGAGTCTGCATTTGATGAATGATTCCATTGTTTTTTAAGGAATTCCAAATTCTACTCAGCTCTTATTGTGATTTGTAATGCCGCTTGAACTTCTATTAAGTGATATAGGCATTTGCCAAATTCTGTTTTCGGACAGCAAATTTTCGCGCTCCAGAAAAAGATACATCTCAAGGCAAATCCAGGCATCCGTAGCAGCATAAAGACTTTGTTTTGAATTTATTACAGGACGCTCCCAATTTGTCAATTGCGCTTTTTTGGTTATCCTGACTCCTAAAAAAATCGCGGCAAGATTTCTAAGCCCGCAGGTTACAATACCTAAATCGCCGGCAATATCTGCCAGCTCGATAAAACCATCTGCTTTAAAATTACTTAACTTTTGCAGTCCCCGGACATCATCCAGAATTGCTACTCCTACTTTTAGAATGGTTGAATCTTCAAGTAGTGCTACAAGTTCATTTGGGAAACCCAAATGATTTAAACGAAACAGGAATGCTTCTTTTGATGTAGAGAGCTGCAAAAGAGAAACGTTATGCTGAACTCCTTTTCTGAATACAGGACGTGTTTCAGTATCAAAACCTAAAATTGGATACTTCCTCAAAGTTTTTATTGCATAACTCACATCTTTAATCTCAGTTATTAAATGAATTTTACCATCAAATGCACGAACAGGAAGTGTCTTTATATGTTCCTTACTGAGTCTTTCCGGAAAACGTTTGTTTTTTATAAGGCCCGGAATTTCTGTGGTATTATCATCAATCTTATTAAATGTTTCAGAGTCTGCAGTGTCAGAATTAGTTTGCAAATCTTGTCTATGCATTGAGAAAATGTGATTTCATGGGGTTAAGTTTTTGCGTATAAATAAATTACGGTTGATTCCTCATTCGTCAGGAAAATTTTCCATCCCATGGAATATTTCAACTGCTTTCTCGATGGTTTCCCAAGTGAATCCTTGCTGGTAAAGCTTATGACTCAAAACCTGGGGAGTAAGGGTTTTTCCCTTTTTTTGAATTTTCTCCAGACACTCAATAGATTTTTTCAGCCAGAGCTCTTGATCTCCGAGTTCATTAAGAACCAGGTTTGCCTGTTCTCTGGGGATGCCTCGATTAAACAGTCCCGCTAATATTTTTAATGGACCATGGGATTTATTTGCCAGTTTTGATTCAACATATTGCCTGGCGAAACGATCATCACTTTGAAAACCTTTTTCCTGCATTTCTAGAAGGCATCGTTCTAGTAAGTCAGAGAAATCAGCTGTTTTTGAAATAGAAGAACTTTGTTTAAGCTTTCTGCGTAATTCTTCTGCTGAATGTTCCCTTCTTGCGAGGAAACTGAGCATTTTGTTTCGGATTAACGTACAGCAGGATTCTTGCTCCAGTACTTTTTGCTCTTTATCAGATAGCGTCTTGTTTAATGGTTGCCCTAATTCAGACCATTTTTCCAGGGCTAACTTCAGTTTTCTTTTATCGCTTAGATTTAATGTTACTGTTCCGTCATTTGAATACTGGACTCCTTCTACACTCACTGTATTTTGATTATCAGATAATTCCACAAATTCTAACCTGAATGAGATACAGACCAAAAAACCTGCGAGATGAAAACCCGGAAGTTTTAAATCAACTGGCTAAATACAATCCATACATAGCCCGTGTGTATGATTATCCGGAATTGCTACTCCCACATCCAACAACTGAGAATTTTCAGGAGTTGTGGGCCAGAAAAAATAAAGACAACCTCGGAGATGCCTTCCCCGGTAAAGTCCATATAGAAATCGGTTGTGGTTCCAGTCGTTACCTGATTGAGTGGGCCCTTGAAAATTCACAGGACTTTTTCATCGGGCTTGAATTACGCTACAAGCGACTTGTACTGGCTGCAAAAAAAATTCAAAAACAGAACATTCAAAATATTCTTTTGTTGCGAGAGCGGGGTGAGTTTCTGGATGAATATTTAACACATAAAAGTATTGGTTGTTTACACATCAATTTCCCTGATCCCTGGTCCAAAAAAGCAAAACGTAAACATCGCATTCTCAGTACAGAATTCCTTACCAAAATGCATCCTTATTTTTGCTCTGGAGGAGAATTGCGATTTAAGACTGATCACCTGGAATATTTTAAAACGGTAACTGAGATCCTGGAACAGCTTGAATTCTACGACATTGATCAGCACACCAAGGATTTGCATCAAAGTGCCTATGACATAGAGAACATATTGACTGAGTTCGAAATGTTATTCAAGTCGAAGGGTAACCCGCCAATAGGATACTTAAGAGCCAAAGTCCTTTAACCTAAGCGCATCAATCAATTGTAATTTGCACCTTGATAAATATTACTGTAAACCCTGGTAATGGATATAATAAAACCCTGATTTTACAACAACATTTACAAGTTTGGAGTCAAACCAATGAAGACGAGTGAGTTTCAAAGGCTGAATCTGTACAATATGAATTATACTGAATGATAATAAGTACAATTTACTAATATTTACAGTATCTTATCTCTCCCATCACTTATACAAAGTGTTATTTAATAGTACTGAATATAGGGGCTGATAGAGAACTATATGAACACCTAAATTCCAGATCATGAATCCTGTGTAGAATGTGTTGGTTAGTTTGTGGAGGGAAGTATCTGACAGTGAATGAATAGTGTGGGGATTCTTACAGAAGATGACCACATACTATATTTTTTTCTTATTGATATCAGACTCAGACATTTTTAAATATTCCTACTAAGCTAGTACCAAAATAATTTGAACCTCCTGCTTTATATTCTAAGTATCCTAAGAGTTTAAGAATTATATTGATAAGTTTATTACTCTTTTTCAAATCACTATTACCATTATCTTTTTGTGGAAAACATTTTCGTAGTAATAGTACTGCCGGATAAATAAATGAGAAAGCATAGTGTATTTTTACAGTTTGAAATCCTACTGACTCTACAAGTTCATTTAAACCTTTTTTGTTATATCTCTTGTAATGGCCGAGAAAAATGTCATGTCTAGACCATAAATGTTGAAATGCTGGAACTGAAATAAGTAAGAGCCCATTTGGCTTTAAGGTTTTCTTCCATTCTATGAGGGCTGAATGATCATCATGAATATGTTCCAGTACGTCCATCGCTAATACAATGTCAGCCTTTTTTGTACTGGAAAAAGAATTCTTAAGCGAGCAATTGCTATCTATTGCCCAATATGGTATTTCAAGATTAGTTAAGTTAGGATCAATACCAATTATGGATTTTATTATAGAAGAATAAGGACTTATTTTTAATAAATAGTAGATGTTATTACAAGTACCGCATCCATATTCTACAATATTGATATTTTTTGAATTATGATAGTTAATAATTTCATTTATGTAATTAAACCTTGTTCTAATCCACCAATGATTAACTTCTTCCTCAATACATCCGAAATTATTAACCTCCCTTATATCCATTCGTTATCTCAATTTATAATGTCGAACAATCTTTAATAATTCAAAAGGGGCCTTTAGAAAATAGATTGTTTTAACTTTTGACCCATCAATATCTACCCATTTGCTTACAGGATGTTCATAGGACATTTGAATAGTTCTTTCAATTCCATATACATTTAAAAGCCTGGCAAAAAGTTCAACATCAAACAACCATGGTGAAATAAACTGTTCGTAAAAAATATCATCACAAATCTTCCTTGAAAATATTTTCGCTCCACATTGGGTGACATAAACACGTATATTCAGAATTTTACTCGCAACCATTGCGAAGTCTCGTCCAAAGAAATGTCTGAAATAATTTCTTTTAATTTCACTTCCAACTGAAAAAAATAATTAATCAGAATTATTCATACGATGTCGGTAATGATAGTAAATACGAAGTAGTTCTATAGGGGTCCAAATTATACTACCCCATGAAACTTTTGACTCACCTTGGTCATGCCATTTGCTCAATGGCATTTCATAAATTGAGTTAAATGTTTTTTCCCGTCCCATTAGCTCAATACTGCGTGCAAACAATTCAACATCAAAAAACCATCGTGAAATAAAATGCTTGGAAAAAATCAATTCCGCATGTTCTGTGCGAAATAATTTAGCCCCGCATTGCGTGTCATAAACCGGTAAATTCAGAATATTACTTGCAACCGTTGAGAAGACTCGTCCAAGGTAGTGCCTCAAAACTGAACGGTGAATAGAAGCTCCTAACCTCAATATTCTAGAACCGGAAACAGCTACCAATGCTCTGCAACTTTGAAACTTTTCTATAAACTCAGGAATTGTTGAAAGCGGTGTTGCTAAATCGGCATCCCAATACCCCACAAACTGGAACTTATGAGTTTTAATCAAAGTTTTGATTCCCTGTCTAACTGCTTCTGCTTTTCCTTGATTGAAAGAGAGGAAGACAGCTTGAGCTCGTTCGGGATTTTTTTTCACAAAATCAGCTACAATCTTTTTTGTACCATCAGTACTTCCATCATCTACAAAGCAAAAAAAGGTGGTGTTATCTGTTTTGAAGAATCTAGAAAATTCTGAAAGTTGGAGCCTTTCTTCTTCATTATAACAGGGCACAACGATTCCAGTACCGTATTTGAAATGCTGTTTTGTCCTCATTGACTCAGTCTTTCTGGTGCATCATAATCAAACGCAATCAGCCCTTTCTGTTGTTTAACATTTACTAGCCGAAGCTTTAGTGATGGTTTTGTATTTATTTTTAATGGAGGAATCGGATGATTCTTGAACATACTTGTAAACCAGGTCAAATCCCAGTTGTTTAGAAAAAACCGCTGTATTTCAATACGCACAAATTCGGACTCAAGTTTTAAATGAACATCAGTATCGATTTCCAACGAGGTTGTCTCCACTTGGCCAAAAGCATGAATATTTGTAAAAGATTGTTCTGTGCGAAATTGAATCTTTTTGACCTGTTTAAACTTATCTAAAATAGATTTTTCCATTGTTTCTCCATTTATCAACAATTGCATTGAAATCCCTTGATGCTCTTGAAAAATAGGCCAATTGTAAAATATTGAAGGATCAATACTTGGTTTTGGAGATTTGATTGAGACCTGCATTTTGCTTACTACTAAATCTTTGTTGAAGGGGACTTCCTCTGCCACTAACTTTACTTCAAATTGCTTTGCATTCTCATTCCACTGGCTGTTAATTTTTATGTTTTTAGCTTCAGGCCACTTTCGGATAAGGATTTCATACCACCAAGTTTCCCATTCTTTCCCCCATTCCTCAGGAAGTTTTTGTGTGTTGTTAAGAGATTCTGGAAAAACTGAAACAATTTTAAAAAATCGGAAGTTGTCTCTGTTATTACGAAAAATTTCTTCAACTCTATATTCCGGTGATAATATTTGTCTCATTGGCACAATATCACCATAGCGAGGACGATAAAGTAGAACGTAAAAATTAGTATAAGGTTCTTGAAAAAGCACACTTTTCATGTTTTCCATATTTTGATCACCGAAATCATAGTGAAGGTTTCTGTATTTTTCTCCAAAGAGATAATAACGCAGCATCCAACCCAGATTTTGTTCAAAAATGAAACTATTCCCATTCAGTAAATAAGGTTTTATTTCTTTTATAATCTCTTGAACTCCTTGATGAGGAGAATTCCTCAAGTCTTTGCCAATTTGATTAACTCTCGCAGTTGCAGAGGAAAATGTGCTTATTAAAGTAATCGTCCCCAAGATACCGATTATTATCTTACCTCTTGTATTTCTATTCCAATTCAAATATCGGGTGTTTAGAAGTTCTACTAAAGTAATGCTTCCAGTCAAAATTAGGAAAGGGAAAACAGGGAATAAATACCAATAACCTAAGTATTTCCGAGCTATAAAAATCAGTAAGAAGAAGAAAAATAATATGAAAAGATTAAAGCAGAAAAGGAGTTTTACTGATAATCCAACGGGTTTTTGGGACTGCCATTTATGATGGAATTTCACAAGAAAAAAAAATAAAGATAGTAAATTTATCTCGACGTTTTGGGCCTATGGAATCAATTATGGCAGGTATAAAATTATCCAGCGGTGATGCGTTAATTAATATTGATATTGATTTACAAGATCCGCCGTCACTAATACCGAAATTAGTAAAATATTGGAAAATTAAAAGAGATATTGAAGAGAGAGGTTATAATTTAAAATCTGTTTTAGAACAAATTAGTTTAAGTAAAAAACTTACGCTGCAATTAGTTGTAGGAGCATCAGCATTAATAGATAGGTTTGGTTCTGTTGAAAAAGTAATACAAAAAGATGGTTTTAAAATTGATCGTAAGGTAGAAATGTTGCTTTCGGCAGATACCCCCACTGCCATTTCTAAATCAACCGGATTGGGGATGGTCGGTTTTGCCGATGCGTTTGCTGATTTAGTACCTGATATTATCGTTGTTCTAGGAGACAGGTTTGAAATATTAGCGGCATC
>ENA-UPTF01002246-UPTF01002246.1-marine-metagenome-genome-assembly--contig:-NODE-2246-length-11292-cov-4.273295_pt1 | contig 11292 bp, 9 predicted proteins | sample MGYA00238166_ERZ767019 | MGnify/ENA primary metagenome ERZ767019 (study PRJEB28930, sample SAMN06266391) | marine metagenome | isolation source: Sea water from 250 m depth | place: Atlantic Ocean | study... | reverse complement strand
ATCAAAGACCACAAACAAATTAAGATCTTTATCACTTAAATTCATTCTTTTATAAGCTGATTTCTTAGGTTAAACTCAAAGTTGGTAGTTATAGGGCAATATCATTCTAACTTATAGTGCTCAAAAAAGAGAATTTATTAAACTTATAGGGAGAAACAAAGTGAATCTTGATAATTCAGAAAGATCTAAAGAGCTGGGAATAAGGATTTCCCAATTTATGGATGAACATGTATTTCCTTCAGAGCAAATTTATGCTGAGCAGATGGAAGAATTTACTAAAAAAGGTAATAGGTGGCAGGTTCCTGAAATCCTTGAAGATAAAAAGAAGATTGCTAAGAAGGAGGGTTTGTGGAACTTATTTCTTCCAGAAAATCCTATGGGCGAAAGCATGAGCAATCTTGATTACGCTCCTTTAGCTGAATTAATGGGAAGATCTGGAATTGCTTCCGAGATATTTAATTGTTCGGCTCCTGATACAGGCAACATGGAAGTTATAGCTCAATATGGAAATGCTGAACAGCAAGAAAAATGGTTAAAGCCTCTTTTAGAAGGTGAGATAAGGTCAGCATTTGGCATGACTGAACCTAATGTAGCTTCATCTGATGCCACCAATATAGGCAGCTCTATAGTGGCTGATGGAGATGATTACGTGATAAATGGAGAGAAATGGTGGACTTCTGGAGCGGGAGATCCTCGTTGTAAGATTATAGTTTTTATGGGAGTAACCAACCCAGATAACCCTAAGCACCAGAGGCAATCACAGATCCTTGTGCCAATGGATACTCCCGGAGTAGAGATAAAGAGAATGATGACTGTTTTTGGTTCTGATGATGCCCCGCACGGGCATGCTCACATGAAATTCACTGATGCCAGAGTTCCTAAAGAAAATCTACTGTTAGGAGAAGGAAGGGGTTTTGAGATTGCTCAAGGTAGATTGGGGCCAGGAAGAATTCACCATTGCATGAGGACAATTGGAACTGCTGAGAGGGCACTCGAGTTATTATGCAAAAGGTCTACTTCAAGAATAGCTTTTGGCAAGCCTTTATCTGAGCTAGGTGGAAATTATGATGTCATCGCTGATTGCAGAACCGAAATTGAAATGTGCAGACTATTAACTCTTAAAGCTGCGTATATGATGGATACAGTTGGAAACAAAGTTGCTAGGAGTGAAGTTGCACAGATTAAGGTTGCAGTTCCCAATATGGCTTTAAGAGTTATTGATAAAGCTATACAGATTCACGGGGGAGCTGGAGTTTCTCAAGACACGCCTCTCGCCAGACTTTATGCAGGTCAAAGAACTTTAAGGATTGCTGATGGACCAGATGAAGTTCATCGAAGAAGTATAGCGAGAATCGAACTTTCTAAGTACAACGAAGGTTAGTTTTAGGATTAATTTCTGTTTTCTACAAAGAATTTAAAGATTTTTTTCATGTTTTCTTTGTTCTTAGATACGAAGAAAGAATGGTCTGCACCTTTTATTTCATCATAGACGAAGTTCATTTCTAATTTTTTCATTTCTGCTACCCATTCTCTTGTGGGATAAACCAATCTGTCCTTGGTACCCTGTAGGACAAGGATAGGGATATCTTGAATAATCTTTAAATCTTCTAGTTTTCTTACTTGAGGGGGTGCAGGTGCAGCCAAGGCAAGGGCTTTCCATAAATCAGGATATTTCATGCCAAGATGGTAAGTTCCAGCACCTCCCATGCTATGACCCCATAGAAATATGTTATTTGAGTCTATTGAATAATTATCCCTTACGAGCTTTAACACATTCATTACATCTTTTTCACTATAAAGTCCTTCTTTTTCTAATGATCTTTCATCTAGTCCTTCGGACCATGATCCATACCAACCATTTCTGGTGTAACCAAGAGGCGTAACTACAATAAAATTAAATTCTTCAGCTAGGTCCAATAATCCTTCGTAGCCCATGAGCCAGTCGTAAGTCCTAGTTAGGCCATGTAAAGATACTATTAAAGATATTTGTTTATCCTTTTTATATGAAGACGGAACAAAAAGTGCATAAGGAATGGATTCACCAGTTTCTTCAAAGATATAGCTCAGGTGTTGGATTCTTGGATCTTTTATAGAACTTTCATCATCCCAATTAGTTCTAATAGATTCTTCCATGTCTTTATTTTCCTTAGCCACCAAAGTTGAACTTATACCAATTAGAGATAGTGACAATAAAAATACAAGAATAAATCTCACTTCATCATTTCTTTCAGATTTGAACAAATTTCATTTAAAACTTGAGGAACACCAGGGATGTGACCCATATTGGCAAACCCATGAATATAACCATGATTTTCTTGGTGAAAAACATTATTCCCAGAAGAACTTAATTTTTTTGCGTACTCATCTCCTTCATCACGTAAGGGGTCAAAACCTGCAGTAGAGACAACAGCAGGAGGAAGATTAGACAAGTCTTCTGCTACTAAAGGAGAAACGAAGGGGTCCTTCATCTCATCTAGGGAATTTAAGTAGTGTTTTCTGAACCATTCCATAGCAGCTTTTGTAAGAAAAAAACCTTCTGCACATTCATCAATCGAACTTGTTTGAAGGTGAAGATCAGTTACTGGGTAAAGTAATAATTGTGCTTTTGGCAAAGTTTTATTTTCTTTTTTTCTTCTTATGCAAAGGGCGGCCGTCAAATTTCCTCCTGCACTATCACCTCCGGCAGCAACTTTATTTTTGTCCACACCTAGAGCATCAGAATTGCTAAGTACCCATTCAAAAGCTTGATCACAATCGTCTAGAGGAACCGGGTATTTTTCTTCTGGAGATAAGCGATAATCCACAGAGAAAACTTTGGCTTCAAGATTTTCACACAGATAACCCGTAAGTTGGTGATGAGTTTCAATGTCCCCAATAACCCAACCTCCACCGTGAAAATAAATCAATGCTGGGCAACCTTCTGTTGTTTGAGGAGAATAATATTCACGTACCAGTATTTTAGTTCCCGATACTTCTATTTGGTGGTCCTTCCAATCAACTTCTGCAGGAAACTTTGGTGCAATGCGGTTTTGTTCTAAATAACCAGCTCTAAATTGATCGGGAGTCAAAGTTTCAAAATCTGTAACCAAATTTTCAGTCAATTTCAATAAAAATTGAAAAGGAGGGTGTAATTTCCGTTTTCCACTTTCAATTTGCTTTTTTCCAGACAGTTTTAACAGTAGCCAATTAGGCAACATCATTAACAGTTTAATCATCTCAATTCTCCCCATCTAAACTATATCAAATTACACTATATTCTTATAAAGAAAAGACAGATGTCTTACAATTGCTGGCCTAGACACGTAGCTCAGCTTGGTTAGAGTACCACCTTGACATGGTGGGGGTCGTCGGTTCAAGTCCGACCGTGTCTACCAACTTTAAGTTTCTAATGTTGTTTAAGACTTTAAAATTTATTAGACGGAATTTAGTTAGGCGGAATTAAGCATTTGTAATAATATTCATGAATTGAGAGGTAAGCTGTATGGAAGAGAATTCAATTTTTTCTGAAGATATGTTGTCTTCAATGACTTTCGCCCAAGATGATTATTTAACTATTTTTATTAACTTTTCGCTTTGTATCATTATGTCTTTCATAGTGAAAACCTTTTACATTAGAAGATCTTTTTCTTTAACAGGTAAGATGCATATTGGTCCGATTATCCCTATTTTGTCTGCTGTAGTCTTCCTGGTAATTATGGTAGTTAAATCTTCTTTAGCACTTTCCCTTGGTTTGGTTGGAGCTCTATCAATTGTTAGGTTTAGGACTCCAATTAAAGAACCAGAGGAACTTGTTTACCTTTTTTTGGCAATTGCCCTCGGATTAGGTTATGCAGCTGGCTATACGCTAATGACTACCGCAATAATGTCTTTAATTCTTTTAATAATTTATTTGTGGTTATCAAATGTGAAAGTAAATCAGACATTAGAATATAACCTTGTTATAACTTGGGGAAAAGAAACCTTACCCTTTGAAAGGATTTCAGATGAAGTCTCAAATGTAGTTGAGTCTCTTAAATTAGTTAGATTAGAACGTTCTTCTGAATCTAATACTGCAGTACTGCTTGTATCACCAAATCAGAACACAAAATTAGATGATTTAATTAATCAATTAACAGATTTAGACGACCAGATTTCTGTGTCGTTTTATGAAGCTAAAGCCAATTGGTAAGAAATCACCTTCAAAATCTTGATAATTAAGAAACACAAAAGACCTTATGAGGTTTTTATAAGTTTTCTTATATTGATAATTATCTCTGTATTGTTTTATGAAAAAAAGAATATAGAGATTTTTATAGAAAACTACAGAGAGAAGGTTCTTACTTATGATATTGGCATATCAAGATTCTCGAATGTTGTTAATAAAGAGGGAACTCAAAGTGAAAAAGTATTTTCTTTCATTAAGAAAACACCTTCACTTATTTATAAAAACATTATTGGATTTGAAAGACCGCCAATAGAAAACTTACACATAAAAATAGATTTTTTAGATTACAAAAAGATTTTTGCAGATCGTGACTTAGCATTAAAAAATATGCTCCTTAAAAACCCAAGTGAAGTTAAAGCTGAAATAGAATTCCAGGGTAAAACTTACGAAGCAAAGGTTAGATTAAAAGGGGATCTTCCAGATCACTGGGAAAGTATATACAGAATGAGCTTGAGGATTGACCTAAAAGGCGGAGAAACAATTTTAGGATTGAATGAATTCAATATTCAAAAACCTCGAACTAGACTTTTTCCTTATGACCCTGTTTTTCAAGACCTTATGAGGTCTATGGGAAACCTATCAGTTAAACACAATCTAGTTAAAGTAAAGTTAAACGGTCAGAATTGGGGATTTATGGACTTAGAAAGCCATGTTGGGAAAGAATTTTTAGAAAGGAGTAAAAGAAAAGAGTCTTTAGTAGTGCGCTTTTCTAATGAAGAGGGTTGGTATTACCTAAAGAGATTTTCTAACCCTGCTCTAAGTCATTATAGGATTTCTGATCCTATTCTTTATTCAAGGGTCTATACCGAAGGAAGAGTATTTACTGAAATAGACAGGAAAAGATATAGTTATATTGTTAATCAGAGACTGTCTAAAGGTAACATTTATGATGTTGATAGTTATTCAAGATTACTATTTTTAGCTAGATTATGGGGAGATATTCATGTTCTATATGAGAATAATATAAAACATTACTTTAATCCTTATACTCTTAAACTAGAACCGATATCGAGTGATCAATATGAACCTAAGGATCTCAATAAGACCGATGATCCTTTCAACTTGATGGGTGAATGCTTAAGCGGTTACGTCTTTTTAATGAACGAGCCCTATCAGCTTTTCAAAGAATCAGTAGAGTACAAAATAAGCTTAAAAGATAATTTTGAACGTGCCCTTAAAGCTTTAAATGAAGCTCAGGGTTTTTTTGAAAGATATCATGATTTTTTCCCTTTAGAAGATTTCCCTAATACGAGTTTTATAAAAAGTAATAAAAAGTTAGCTTTAGGAATGGGAAACAAATTTTTTACAATTAAAGATGCTTGTGAACCAAACATAAATTCAAAGGTAAAGGGGGAATGGACAGAACAAGCTTACGAGCTTGATGAGCACTTAAAAGCTTATCATTATGATGACGGAAAAATAAAAATCTATAATTTAATTCCTGACCGAATAAAATTATTAGAAATAAGAACAGAGGATGGAATCTCTATACCCCTAAATATAGATGTAGAAGGCTACAGGGGTAATTTATATGAACCCAATTTTGTAGAAACAGGTTTAAAAGGCTTTTTAGATGACAAAATAGAGATTATTAGCGAACATAATGGTTCTTTGAGAAGTCACAAGTTATATAAAACTCTTTTTTCTGATCCTTACAATCCTTTGTTTCAAAGTGGAGTTCAAAAGCATAAATTTATAGTTTACAAAGGTAAAGGGGCATGGGAAGTCTCCCCCGGCACTTGGCATATTAATGAACCATTAGTAATAAATGGAAATCTTGAAATAAAACCCGGTACTAATTTACTATTTAATTCAAAATCGTATTTGATAGTTAAGGGTCAATTATTGGCAAGAGGCTTACCAAATAACAGAATAACACTCACTTCTGTAAATGACAGTTGGAAAGGACTTTATGTACTCCAGTCTGAAGATATCTCTATTCTGGAACAGGTCTCTATCAAAAATACTTCATCCTTAACTCATGGTTTGTTGGATCTCACTGGAGGTGTTACTTTTTATGAAGCAGATGTAAATATAAAAGATTCTTATTTTATTAATTCAAGGGCAGAAGACATGTTAAATTTAGTTAACTCTAAATATACCATTGATAACTTGAAAATGATGAACGCCTCTTCAGATGCAATAGACAGTGATTTTTCTGATGGGAAAATCAAAGGTCTAACCATAGAAAATGTGGCTGGAGATGCCCTAGATACTTCAGGAAGTTACGTCGATATAGATAACTTTGAAGCACGGGAGATAAAAGATAAGGCCCTATCAGTCGGAGAATCAAGTAGAGTAAATATTCAAAATTGTAAGCTCAGTTCAATTGGGGTTGGTATTGCTTCTAAAGATGGAAGTAAAGTAAAGGTATCTGGATGTGAAATTAGAGACTATAAGCTAGCTTCTTTAATGTCGTATGTAAAAAAGAATTACTACTCTTCTCCTTCACTTACTTTTTCTTCTACAAGACCTTTCGATAGTTCTTCTGCAATAAGACAAATAGGTACGGATATGATTATTGATGGAAACCCTGTTAAAACCTCAAACCTAAATGTAGATGAACTTTACAATTCTACATTTATGAAGAAATGAATAATTATCGTTACGAGATTAAATTCTCACTTGATGAGCAAGGCTTCACAGGAGTTAAACACTGGATGCTAAGTAATAGCATGCTTAAAAAAAGATATCCTGACCGTTATGTTAGTAGCATTTACCTAGATGATTCGAACTACTCATCTATTAAAGATAATCTTATAGGTCTACCAAATAGAAAAAAATACAGATTGAGATGGTATGGTGGAAATAAGAATATTAACGGTAAAAAATATTCCAAATTTGAAGTGAAGATACGTAATGGAAGGCTAGGAAAGAAAATTGATCATCCTTTAGACCTTTCCATTAAAGAGCTGAATCTTCTCTCTATAGATAAACTAGAATCTATGATTTCCAAGAGTATGTTAGGGTTTAATTATGAGATAGAAAGATACTTTAGGATGATACTAGCCGTTCATTATTTTAGAGAATATTACGAAGACAATAATGGTTTGAGAGTTACTATAGATAAGAAAATCAGGTTTCAATATTTAGATGGTTCAAAACGTTATTTAGACGATTGTCCTTCATCAAATTATCATAAGTATATTGCGGAAGTTAAATTTAACCCTGAGTTAAAGGATTACGCTTCAAAACTTATGAGTAACCTTCATGTATCGCCAGTTAGAAATTCAAAGTATTTGCTTGGATTATCAAGGTTTGGATATGTTAATTACATTTAAAGCTTTAGCTTCAATTAACTTTTTTTAAATATGTGTGGTTTATTACTATATCTAAATAAAGAAGAGGGCGTAGACCTAGATTGCTTCCAAAAGGCTTTAAACCTACAAGAGAGTAGGGGGCCTGATGATTACGGTATTATCTGCGTTGAAAGTCTAGCTTCAAAAAATATAACAGATGTTAGGAATTTTCCAGATGCTCAAAAAAGCAGACCTCAACTTGTAATAGGTCATCGTCGTTTATCAATTATTGATACTTCTACTGATTCAAGGCAACCTTTTATTGATAACAACACTTCAACTTTTCTTGCTTACAACGGTGAGTTTTACAACTTTGAAGATTTTGCAACAAAAGCTACACAACATTCAGATGCTTTGACACTTTTTGATCTTTTTAGATCAAAAACGATTTCTGGATTAGAGGAAGTAAATGGAATGTGGGCAACAATCTTTGGAGACTTAAATAAAAACAAAATTTACCTCTCCAGAGATAGGTATGGAAAAAAGCCTTTATATTTTTATCACGATAGAAGTAAGTTTATCGTAAGCTCTGAGATTAAATCCATATACAGTCTAACTGGTTTTTCGCGGCAAGTGGATTCAGAAGCTCTTGGATACTTCTTTATAGGTAAGTTATCGCCTTATTTAAATGATGGAAGCAGTTTTTATAAGAACATACATTCAGTTAAGCCCGGAGAAATTATTTCTTATGATCTTAATAAAGACAAAATTTTTCATGAAACTAATGTAGGTTTTAAGCAACCAGAAATTTCATTTGCTCAAAAAAATGAAGATGAACTTTCAAGGCAACTTACAAGTGACTTAGAAGATGCAGTTAAATTAAGACTAAGAAGTGATGTAAAGGTAGGTATCCTTGTAAGCGGAGGTGTAGATTCATCATCTATAGCAGGAATTGCTGCTAAAAGTGCGTCAGTTGATGATCTTAGTTTCTATACCTGCCATATTGTTGGAAGCGATAATTTAGTTACTGAAGACCTATATTATTCAAGAGAACTTGCTAAACAACTTGATATTGAATTAATAGAAATTAGTCTAGAAGAACTGGATCAAGAATCCTTTTTTAGCTGTGCCAGGAAATTATCAGGTTATGCAGAATTACCCCTAAATTTAATGCTTTCTTGTATTCCAACCTATTTAATTTCTGAAAAAATGAGGGATCATGGTATTGGGGTAGCTATTGATGGTGTGGGAGGAGATGAAATAATGGGTGGATATCCTTCTTATCAATCTTTGAGTTTAGCCAATATGGCTAATGGAAATTTTTTGCAGGGGTTTAAATTTTATTTTGAGTGGGCAAGACAATTTAGACCGGGAATGAAAAGTGCCAGTACTTTTCTTTTATCTTTGTTACATAAAGCTTCTTTAGGAAGAAATAACGAGGAAATGCATAATCCATTAATTCAAATCTTATCTGAAGAAATGAAGTCTAAAGAGCTTAGAGATTCAATTGAATTGCTTCATAAAAACTTTTTTTACAGAAATAAACTTTGTTCCCCTACTGATAGACAGATATTTGAAGTTAACAAATATCAATTACCATACTATTTAGGAACAAGTGATCACTTTAATATGATAAATAGCATAGAAAATAGATCACCATTTCTAGATTATAGATTAAATAAATATATTGGCATTGATGAAGACCTAAAAGTAAACAAGGGCTTTAACAAGTATCTTTTAAGGAAATCTATGCCTAAAAATATTCCTGAATCTATAAGGTGGAGGAGAGGTAAAATTGGAATTGGTACACCATACTCAAATAACAATATTTTCTCTGAACGCTCTAAAGAGATGGTTTTGGATTCTTCTTTTGTGAGATCAATTGTTTCACATAAAGAAATATTAAAAGATTTTAATTTAAGTAAAGCTCTTTTTAGACCACTCTTCTCTTTAGCTCTCTTAGAATCTCACTATGAACTTCGTTTATAACAATCTGTTTTATAAACTTTAAAAATGAGAATTTCAAAAGGATACTGGATATGGGCTCAATTTGATTGCTCTTGTACTCTGAAGCTAAACACGATCAAAAGAGAGTTAAAAAATTTAGTTAAAGGACCTGAATTTGATATCCACCTCACTCTTTCAGGTCCTCTAAGTGGTTCTGACCAAAACGTAAAAAAAAATTTTCTTGATTTAAAGGATCGCCTGAAGGGTATAGAAATACAGACTAATGGCTATGGATTTAAACAAAAGTATTTTGAATCTCTATTTATAGGCATAAAAAAATCTAAGAAATTGTTAAATCTCAAAAAATTTGTTGATGCTAAGTTTAATATAGAAACAGAGGAATACTTTCCTCATATCAGCCTTTTCTATGGTCTTGAAAAAAAATCTTCAAAACTTGCCTTCATCAGCCAACTTCCTCAATTACCTAAAGATATTTCTATAGATAAAATATCTTTAGTTAGAGTAGATGAAAACATAGAGTTATGGGAAGTAATCCAACAAGTTGAAGTACTTTCTTAGAGATAATCTAAAAAGACTATTCAAATTCTTTAACAACTTGATTATGATTTAAGTTTAGTAGATTGAATTAATAAAATAGGAGAAACAATGTCAGGGAAAATAGCAAAATATGTAACTGTAGGCACAAATGATTTACCTAAGTCAAAAGAGTTTTACGATAAACTCTTCGAATCTCTAGAAGCTAGAAGCTTTGCCCCTAATGAGAGGAGCTTTTTTTATACCTTAAAAGACGATGATACGGTTTTTGCAATTTTCGTACCTTACGACGGCAATCCAGCAACTGTAGGCAACGGTAACATGACTGGAATTACATTAGACTCAACAGAAGAGGTTGATGCTATGTATGCTAAGGCTATTGAGTTAGGTGCTTCGGACGAAGGCGAACCTGGGCAACGAGTTCCAACATTTTATGGCGCTTACGTTAGAGACCTAGACGGCAACAAACTAGTATTCTGTAAGATGGGTTAATCCAGTCTATTTTCTGGCAGTAACCAACCAAGTAGCACTAGGAAAAATAAGCCCTTTCTCAGAGTAGTAAGGGGAAAATGCTTCTATGCCTGAATTTACGATCTCAGCTATTTGATTTTCAGAAGATTCTTTTAACATTTGAGTCACTACCGGATTAATCGAAATATAATCTTTAACTGAGTCGGAAAGACTTCTTCCTGAGAACATATTAACTTCAGCTTCATGTCCTTCTATTGTTATATCTTGGAATTTACTTTCCTCAAGAATTGAAGACACATATTCTGATTCCATGAAAGCAAATGGACCGGGACTTCTTGGTGGAGGGGAAGGTAAATCAAGAAATTTTTTAACCTCTTGTATAAATAAAGACTGCCATGGATTTACTGCTGGTGATTGCCAACATACAAAGGACAAATAACCTCCTGAAATTAAACTTTTATTTATGTTTTTAAATGCAGCTATCGAGTCTTCAAAAAACATGACACCGAATCTTGAAAAGGCAGCAGAATAAATCTGATCACCTAGATCTTCTGTTTGTACATCAACACATTTAAAAGATGTATTGGTTATAGACATCTCAACCGCTGATTCTTTAGCCCTTTTTAGCATAGGTTCAGAAATATCTAATCCTGTGACATTTCCTGATGGCCCAATTCTTTTTGCTATGTTAAGCGTTGTGTGACCGCATCCACATCCAATGTCTAGGACATTTTCCTCTTCATTAAAATTAAGTTTGTTAAGGGCCGCTTCACCAAGAGGACTTAACATGGTGTCCATGGCATTTTGACGTTCAACCCAAATATCTCCTCCTTTTCCTGACCAGAAATCCTTTTGATTTTTATTTACTTCAGGCAT
>ENA-UPTF01002243-UPTF01002243.1-marine-metagenome-genome-assembly--contig:-NODE-2243-length-11310-cov-3.317547_pt1 | contig 11310 bp, 11 predicted proteins | sample MGYA00238166_ERZ767019 | MGnify/ENA primary metagenome ERZ767019 (study PRJEB28930, sample SAMN06266391) | marine metagenome | isolation source: Sea water from 250 m depth | place: Atlantic Ocean... | reverse complement strand
GAATCCCGAGCCAGTGGCGGCGACTCCTTGCGCTAGGGCCCTGTATTTCACAAAGAAGGTTGCGACGGTTGAAAACAATGGGGAGCAGAAAATGCCTCCACCAAGTCCGCATCCGATTCCGTACACGATGTAGCCCTGCCATATCGCTGTCACGAATGAGGTAGCTACCAGACCGGCGCAAAACATCGCTCCACCAACTGCTAGCAACGGGCGCGGACCGTAACGGTCGGCCCAGCGACCCGATATTGCTCCCATTCCGAAGAACAGGAACATAGAGAGACCAAACACAATAGAGGTGGGTCCAAGTTTTGTATTGAACTCTTTCCCCATCGAACTTACAAAGGCACCGAAGGTGTACAGAACGCCGAAGGCAACTCCGTTAGCTATGGACGCGCCGACGGCAACGGCCCAGGCTCGTGGGGTGTCAAAATGATCCGTCGCGTCAGTCATGTTCGTCGCCATCGTATGGCAGCTATTAGGTTTCGTCGCTTCAAATCGACTCTTAGGTGCGGTCCAAGGTGTGTGGTAGCAAGCAACGCTCTCCCCTAACGTGGGCTGTCACCCGCATGTTCATTGAGTAAGGAGATCCGATGGAGGAACCCCAAGGGCTATTGAAGATCAACTCGGTTGGATCTCTGGGACCCGGCGACCGACTTTTAGTTCTGCTCCACGGATTTGGTGCTGATGAAAATGACTTGGCGCCCCTAGTGCAACACATTGATCCCGACGGACGCTTCACTTCAGTTTGTTTTCGAGCTCCGATCGACTTGGTGCCGTTTGGTGCTGCTTGGTATGAACGAGATGATGATGGGAAAGTTGACGCCGAAACCTTCAAGTCGTCGGTCCGGTCGATCGACCACACAATCGATGCAGTGTGTGCCGCCGGTAATTTTGTTCGATCAGAGGTAGTTCTCATCGGTTTCTCCCAAGGGTGCGCTATGACCCTGGCTGTAGGCCTCTGGGAAGAGATCGCGATTGCGCCTTCAGCTATGGCCTGTCTTTCAGGGATGCTCCAGAACATCCCTGATTTTGACTACAACCTGTCGGCAGTTTCGGACATTCTGATACAACATGGCACCCTCGACCCGATGGTTGACATTGAACGTGGTCGCCGTATTCGTGATGTATTGACAGAAGCTGGTCATGAACCTCATTACGCTGAGTACCCGATGGGTCACGAAATATCGAATGCTTCATTGTTTGATCTGAGGGACTGGTTGTCGACGATATAAATCAGAACGCCTTCAGATCAAAGATCGTCGGCCTACGACTTTCAGGCAATTCTGGTCGTCGATCTAGGCTGGTTACCGCTTCCTCAGATTGTTGACGTTGATAGATGCTTTCTGGTCTGACACGCAGGAATAGTGTCATCAACACCGCTCCGCTCAGAACCGAAATGGTCACAGCTGCTGACGCCCCGACAACTTCGGCGATTTCCCCTACGGCAAGCATGCCCAGCGGCAGTACTCCAATCGCGCTGCTTAGTAATCCCAAAGCGCGGCCTCGACGCTCTTCGGAAACTGCATCCATCACGAGGATCGCTTGCGTTGATCCGAAGAACCCCATGCCTACTGCAGCGAAGGCGAGAAACATCGCTGATGGGAGGTACCAAGGTAAGAGCGCGAACCCGACCATAAAGGTGAAGGCAACATAGGAGCCCACTACATAGATCAGTCCGCGCCGTCGAGGCTTGTAACGAGCCACTCCTAGCGAGCCCACAAACATTCCGATACCCAACATTGCTGCTAGAAGACCTAGGAGCGCGGGGCCGACTCCGAACTTGCCACCTACGACCTGCAGTAAAGGACTTGAAGAGAAAAAGAAAAAGTTGACGAATGCGGTCACACCGAGAATGGACAGAAGACTTTTCTCAGTGCGGAGCATTTTGACGCCTTCTATCAATGCTGATACTCCAGCAGCGGCAGATTGATTGCGCTGTGTAATTGAGGGAACCATGCTGAAAGTTGTCAACGAGATGATTTGGAGAGCGCCCATAACCACCAGGGCCCATCCCACACCCGCAGCCTGAATAAGTGACCCGCCAGCTAACGCACCAAACGCCAGCGCTATCGCTGTTCCACTTGACTCCAACGCCAACGCATTATCGATTTTCTCTGGCCCGACAACGTCATAGATGATCACACGACGTCCGACCATGTCGAAGACCCAGCCAACACCAGTGACGAACAAAACCGGATAGATCATCCAGAGTTGAAGCCTGCCGCTAATTTCAACCCATCCCAAGATCGCCAGTCCAGGGATAGTCACAAAGAATTGTCCTATGACGATGCGTCTGCGATCAAACCGGTCCGATACCCATCCGCCGACCACCCCGCCAAGTAAAAGCGGGGACCAAAGAGCTACGCCGGCAAGTTGAACCATTCGAGCAGATCCCGTCAGATCATTCGCTATGAAAGGACCCAGGAAAGCGACCCCCCAACGCGAAAGACTCCACGTCCATCCGGACGCGAATATCAGCGGGAAGTGACGAACTTTAAGAGCGTCGAAGGTTGTCGTCACCTAGCGGTGCATACCGCCGTCAACAGTGAACTCTTGACCGGAGCAGTAGCTCGAATCGTCCGAAGCTAAGAACAGTGCTACCGCAGCAACTTCTTTGGGTTCAGCTTCCCGTCCCAAAGGTATCGCCCGGACCATTCGGTCCTTATCGAACTCTGAGGTCATATCGGTATTGATTAGTCCCGGATGAATGGAGTTAACCCGCACGTTGTGTCGACCGAGTTCAAGCGCGGCGATTTTACTCATGCCACGAACCGCCCACTTCGTCGCTCCATACGCCATTGACGCAAACGTTGCTTCTAGCCCGGCTACGGAGCTGATGTTCACGATTGAACCCGCCCCTTGTTCAATCATCTGCGGTGCGACAGCTCTCATTCCATAGAAAACCCCGGTCTGGTTTATCGCGACTGTTTGATCCCAGATTTCATCACTGGTGTTAACAAGACGAGCGCCTCGAAGAATTCCTGCGTTATTAACCAAAGCATCGATTCGACCGTGGCGAGCTACCACATCGGAAACGACGGCTTCCCAAGCTGCGGCGGATGACACATCGTGAGACAAGAATTCGATTCCCAGTGTTCCTGCCGTTTTGCCACCTTCATCTTCGAGAACATCTGTGATGATTACCTGTGCACCTTCGTCCCGAAACATTTCTGCTTCAGCTGCACCCTGGCCCCTAGCACCGCCTGTGATGATTGCTACCTTGCCGTCTAACCGTCCCATCGCTCCCCTATTCAGAAATCGTCTTTGGCAACACTAGCTACGACACGGCTCAGGAATCTCTCTTCTTGCTAGCTCAGTTGCTCTTTAGGTCCCTAGGGTGGAGGTTGTGAATCTCGAAAGTGTCGTAGATGGTCTGCACTCGGTGGGCCCCGCTTGGGAGAAAAAGTCGGCCTTAGCTGATGAGGCTGGCTGCATCGATCCCGAGAATGCCGCCGATATTAAGGCCATCGGAGCTGCCCGTCTTCTCCAACCAACCGACTTTGGTGGAGCGCAATCATCGATCGAAGATCACATGCGCGCTGTTGCGGTAGCTGGCGAATACTGCATGGCAACATCTTGGTGTCTTGCTGTTTGGAGCGCCCATGGGTGGATGCTTGCCCAAATGCCTACCGAAGGCCGGCAGGAAATTTGGTCCGACCCGACAAATCTCATCAGCGCGTCCATCGTGCCTAAGACACAATTCCGACAAGAAGGAACTGATGTCATTGTGTCCGGCCGGTTTGGCTTCGGCTCCGGCTGCGATCACGCCCCTTGGTTGAGCGTCGGTGGGTTACTGCCAGGCGATCAACCCACTCCGGTAATTTGTGCATTACCCGCAGAGGACGTGATCATCGATCACAACTCATGGAATGTGGTCGGACTTCGCGGTACAGGAAGCAAAGATCTGGTCGTAGCTGACGAGGTCGCAGTCCCTGCACATCGTGTGTTACATGTGACCGAAACCACGGCACGTCAGGCACCCGGCCAATTGCACTACGGCGGCCCTCTGTACACATGCCCATGGAGAACTACCGCGATTCTCGTACTCGCCGCACCCGTAATTGGTGCTGCAAAAGCAGCTGTTCGTCGATTCCAGGAACGTATTGACGATCATTTTCTCGTTGCCCTAGCCAGTGTTCAGAGAAATGACCCCGCCGCCGGCTATCGACTCGCCGAATCGACTGCAGAAATTCAGGCCGCAGAGTTACTGATATACGACGCTGCTGCTCGATTAGACCACCTGGGTGGCGTCGACGAGGTAGACCCGGTACTCAATGCGTCAATAATTCGCGACTGCGGCTGGGGAGTAAGAGCCTTGGCCAACGCGGTAGATCGCCTGTACGAGGCAAGCGGAGCGAACGCCATGAGAGCCGACGAGCCCATCCAGCGTCTCTGGCGCGATGTGAATGCTGCCCGCTCCCACGCAATCTTGACGTGGGACCATGCCGCGAATATGTACAGCAGAGCGCTTCTAGATTCGATTTAGTCGTCCAAATTAGGAAGCACTTCATCGCGAATTAGTGCGTCAGACTCAGCGGCGGTTTCACGATTAGTCCCCATGGTGGCTCCGACGAATATCAGCTTGTCCAAACCCAATCGACTGAGCGCCACAATTCGATCGATGCAAGTCTCGGGAGCCCCAACTATCGCGTAACTATCAACAAACTCCGGCGTCAATACCGACGCCTGTTGGCTGTCAGCGCGCGTGTGACTGTTCATGTCGTAGTTGTCATGCAGGTCGTTCATGACTTTGCGTTGCGCATCCGAGACGGGACCTACCACCTCGCCGTGCATTACCGAGAATCGAGCGAATGTCGACAGCCCTCCGCGGACAAGATCTCGAGCACGTTCCAGATCTGTGTGACAGACCACGTTGACGTAGGCACCGTATTTCAGGTCGTCAGGATCAAGCCCTGCGTGGCTACGAGCATTGCGGGCCGTTTCCATCCCCCAACTGATGCGGTCCGGGTCAGCTCCCAATGCAAACATAATCCGTTCGGCGTGCCTTGCGGCTGCCCCAATTACTTTGGGACCGGTCGCCGACACCTCAACAGGGACCTTTCCCACGGAACCCGGCAGCCAAGCGATTTTGCTAGTGCCGGCGGTGTCGGCTAATTCCAGTTCGTCGACAGGAGGAGCTAACGCTTCTCCAAAATTTAAACTCTCAAACGGTATTTCCTCACCGCGAAGATAGGTCTGCAAGGCCGACAGGTACCGTTCGAAATCTTTAACTCGAGCGGGCGCCCTTCCTAAATGCGCAAGTGCTGAGTCTCCACGACCGATCCCTAGTTGCACCCGATCGGGGGCGAGCCGATTCACACTGGCCGCAGCTCCCGCAGTAACTGCGGGATGCCGTGTCACCGGATTAGTTACCCCCGAACTGACTTGCAAGACTTCTGTCGCCTGAACCGCTGTAGTCATAGCGACATAAACATCACCAGACAGATTCTGAGAATCGACGAAAGAAACACCATCGAATCCTTGCTCTTCAAGTTGAAGCGCCGTCCGACTCGAATCGGGCCGGGCCACCATCTGTTGAAAAATTCTTGCCATACGCCGACCGTAGCCTCGCTGACATGTGAGATGTCGTCCGATCCGTCTGTGGATTGGACTCGAAGCGGCTAGCGCCCCGCGGACTACGCTCTTTGCGTGGTCACCGCCCCAAACTGTCACAAAGGTGACCTTTTCTATACGAAAGAAGTACTTCGATGAAGATCGGTTTGTTCACCCCGTTACGTTCACCAGTCGCAACCCCAGAATTCTTGCGGAATTTTGGGCAAAAGGCCGAAGAGATAGGTGTTCATTCATTTTGGCTTGGTGAGCATGTCGTCATATTTGACCAATACGAGTCTCAATATCCGGGTTCCTCTGACGGCGTATTCAGATTTCCTGAAGGCTCTGGGCTAATGGACATGGTCAGCAGCATCGGCTTCTTAGCGGCCTGCACATCAACTCTGCGTTTGGGAACAGGAATCTGCATCCTCCCCCAAAACAACCCCGTCTATGCGGCGAAGGAATATGCCACTCTCGACTTCTTATCGAATGGTCGTCTCGATTTCGGAGTCGGCGTCGGCTGGAGCTGGGAGGAGTTCGAGGCATGCGGGGCCCCTTGGCCGAATCGAGGGAAGCGGTGCGACGAATATCTCGAAGTCATCAATACCTTATGGAACGACGAACTGAGTTCGTTCTCGGGCGACATGTATGACCTGCCCGAATGCCGCATGCATCCCAAACCCGTCCAAAAAGGTGGCATCCCGATCTGCATCGGAGGACATTCCGATGCAGCTCTTCGCCGCACAGCTCGCTACGGGCAGGGCTGGTATGGCATCAATCTGTCTCCCCAGGAGAGCAGCCAGATGGTCTCGAAATTGGCGACCTTTCTGGAGGCAGAAGGTCGTTCGATTGATGAGCTTGAAATCCACGTCGGCGCTGTAAACGACCAAATGGACGCATCAATGGTCGAAGCCTATGCAGAAGCTGGGGTAACTCAGTTACTGATTCCGTTCTTACGGCAGGGAAACAAACACCTTGATGCAAATCTCGAAACCATCGCGCCATTCATAGAAGTTTCTCGAAGCATCAGTTAGATTCGTCATTCTTTTCGTCGTCTAGATGCTCGACGGCTTCGAGTTCGCGGGCTGTCATATCCCGTGTTGCAGTTTCAACTGGCTTTACTTCCGGCAATTCGTCACCAGATACACCTAACTCACTGAAGCGCCGAAGAGTTGGAAGCACTCTGCTTTCCACGCTGCCCACCATTTCGTTGTAGGCCTTCGTTGCCATTTCCAATCCACGACCTGTCTTGGCCATTGCCGTCAACGTCGTCCCGACACGATGGTGCAGTTCGCGACCATGCTCTTCCACCTTTTTGGCATTTTCGGCCAATTGAGTTGTTTGCCAACCACGCGCAATCGTCAAGAGCAGTGCCATCAGACTCATCGGAGATGCAATGACGACTCGTTGACGCATCGCTTCGTCTACTAGACCAGGCTCAGCTCTCAAGGCATCAGCCAAAAAGGACTCTCCTGGAACAAACATCACGACAAAGTCCGGTGCGTCGTCGAAAAGCGCCCAGTACCGCTTATCAGCAAGTGCTTTTACGTGAGCCTGCACGGCTTTGACATGCCCCTTTAGTTCAGCTTCCCTGGCTGCGGCGTCATCGAGTTCTTGCATTCGTAGATAAGCAGATAATGGAACTTTGGAATCGACGACCAGAAAAGCCCCATTGGGAAGCCTTACTGTCAAGTCCGGTCGCAACACACCATCGTCATTTGCTGCTGAAACCTGTTCGGAGAAGTCGCAAAACGAGGCCATACCCGAGAGGTCGATAATGTTCCGTAACTGATTTTCTCCCCAAGCACCTCGGGCAGACGGAGACTTCAAAGCACCAGCAAGCGCTCCGGTTCGGGTGTTCAATTCACTGATTTGATGCATCAAGTTTTCGTTCAAAGCATCGAAAGAACCCTTGTTCTTCTCATAACTGGATTTCAAATCACCCACCGAAGTCTTCAGTTGGTCCATTTGTTCCGCTACGGGCTGTAGAAGACTTTTCGTCTGCTCTTCTAACGTTCGGGTTCGTTCATCGATGAGTTGGCCTGCTAGTTCATTGTTGGTTTTGAGCGCTGACTGCGCGGCCTTACTGACTTGAGCATCAACTGCCTCTTTAACAGCCGTTACTAATCCCTCAGTGTCTACCCGCAGTTCAGGTTGCGAAGTATCAGTCTTGACTAACCGAGCCCGAAGTTGACTGAAGAGGTAACCGACGAAGACAGCAAGGAGGACCACCACTGCAACAAGAATGGAGTTCATGACCTACATGTTGACATTAAGGAGGGACATCAAGCATTGATCTGTCAATCAATTATTCCTGCCTGTCGCAACAGGTCTAACTGCTCTTTCGTAACCCCAACTTCAGCCAAAATTTCGTCGGTGTGCTGATTTGGGGAGGGAGCACCGTGTCGCACGCTTACCGGGGTTCGACTGAACTTCGCTGCCGGGCCGGTTAACGGGGCCGAAGATCCGTCAATCAACTCGGTGTGTTGCAATAAGTCTCGGTCAAGCACATGCGGGTCTTGGGCTGCGTCAGCGAAGGTGTTCACCACAGAAATAACAATTCCGGCGGCATCGATCGTAGAGACGACCTCTTCTTGCGGACGGTCTCGGCACCAATCAGCCACCAGCGAATCAACTTCATCTCTGTGAGCTACCCGGTCCTCATTGGTCAGGTATCGAGGGTCTCGGCCTAACTCCGGACATCCGAGTGCTTCGGTAAGTCTCACCCAGTGAGAGTCGAGTATCAGAGCCAAAAAGACATGGCCATCGGCACATTGATAGCAATTCGTCGGCGCACAAACTCTGACTTCACTTCCCCACCTTTCGAGTGCATCGCCTGTCGCTCCCAATGTGAGGTACCCGTTTGATTGGTAGATGATCGAATCTAAGAGGGAGACATCAACGTGCTGGCCCTCTCCCGTAGCGTCTCGATGTCGCAGCGCTGCGAGAGCAGCCAAAGCACCGTGTAGACCCGCAAGATCATCGGCTAAGAAGGTTGGAGCTTTGGACGGCGGACCATCTTTTGATCCGTTTAACGCCATCCATCCGCTATGGGCGAGAGCACCCGGATCGTATCCCGGGCGTTGAGATTCAGGCCCGAATTGCCCCCAACCACTTACCGATAGGTACACGATGTCCGGTTTTGCCTTTCGGCAGTCGTCGTAGCCAACTCCCCATCCCGCAAGCGTCCCAGGCTTAAAATTCTCGATGACCATGTCAGCAGAGGCGACAAGGGTCAGGAAGGTTTCTGCACCTGCGGGTTCTCGAAGGTCAATCGCCACGCTTCGTTTATTGCGATTCACTGTCTCTTCGCCGAACGAACGTGATGTACCACTGATCAGAGGCTTCCAGGGCAGCCCTTCATCGCCAGGCATCGCTACCCTGATCACATCAGCGCCGTAATCCGCAAGGAGACACGCTGCCATCGGGCCCGCCCAAGCCGTCGTTGCATCGACAACTCTGACACTCGCTAACGGGCCAGGGAGATCATGGCGAGCATCTTTATAAAACTCTTCCTTCTTCATGAACTGCAGCGTAGAGATTTTCAAACATGCCGTGCAGCGCGGAGTAGTCCTGATCTTCTAGGGTCGATTTCAATTCGACGATAGGAAGTCCATGAAGTTCGGTATCCACTTACCAGACGCAGGGCGGGATCCAAGCCGAGAGGCGATGATTCAGGTCGCCACAACCGCTGAGGACCTTGGCTATGCATCGCTGTGGTCAAGTGACCATATTGCTTGGCCCGATCCCGCTACTTTAAAATCGAAGTATCCGTATGCCGACGACAACAGTGGCTTCCCTCCGGCTGGAAGCGCATGGCTGGATTGCATCGGGACACTCCAATTTGTTGCCGGAATCACTGAAAGAGTGCTCCTCGGAACCACAGTCTTGATACTCGGCTATCGCGGGGCCGTACAGCAAGCAAAAAGTTGGGCCACTCTTGATCATCTATCCAATGGCCGAGCGATCATGGGCGTAGGGGTGGGTTGGATGAAAGAAGAATTTGAGGCAGTCAACCGGCCCTGGGACCAACGAGGTTTAAGAGCTGACGAAACACTCGAAGTATTCGAAACTTTATTCAGCGAAGGGTTGTCCAGTTACGACGGGTCTTGGACAAAGTTTCACGACATTGGTTTCAGCCCGACCCCCGTCGACAACCACATCCCCGTGTGGGTGGGGGGCCACTCACCAGCAGCGTTCAAACGAACCGCCGTATACGGCGACGCATTTCACTCCGCTTTCGCTCACCCAGATTTACTCTCCGAACAGTGGACGGCGGTAAAAAGGGAATGTGATCGCTTAAGTCGCGATAGCAAAGAATTGGAGCTAACCAGTCTTTTCAGACTCAACTTTGACGGCGGTGACCTCGCGCAAGGTGAGATCGGCGGAGATACAGAACAAATTATTGATCAGATTGGCCAGTACTCCGACGTCGGATTAACCCACGCCGCATTTTTTGTTTTAGGGCGAGGGAACGAGGGACGACTAGAAGCGATCAACCGTTTTGCTGAAGAGGTTGCTCCTCATTTCAAAACTGACTCATAAATCCAAATTCGGAAATTACGTAATCAATCATCAATCCAAGTTTCTGAAGGTACTCCCAAGCCGTCAGCTATTCGGTTGGCGTAGGCGTAGTAGGCGGTGACTTCAGCTATGTCCAGGACATCCCGGTCACTGAATTCCACTGCACGCAACTGGTCGACATCCCCAGACGTCATTTGTGAAGGTGTATGAGTGAGTTTCGTCGCATAAATCAGCATTGCTTTTCTTTTTTCGCTGAGCGGAGCGGAACGCCAGTCCTGCTCTACTGCCGCGAGTAGGGCATCGTCTTTCAGTAGCCGGCGCAGACCGCGCCGATGATGCTTTATTCAGTAATGACACTCGTTTTCAAGGCTCACCACGAGAGCAATCAGCTCTCGCTCAACTTTCCGCAAACCCCGAGTACCTGCCATAGCTGATCTGTAGACCCCATCATGAGCAGCTAACCCTCTCGGATTAAGAGAATGGATCGACATGATGTAATCAATGCGGCCGTAGTTCTTATCGACAACTCGGCCGTACAGACTGTCAAGGGCCTCATCTTCAGACCATTCTTCATCTGGGACAATTTCAATCCATGCCATGCCACCATCGTGCCCTGTTCGCGGCAACTACGGTGGCAAAAAGCGAAACCTTGGCTAGGAAGCATTCATGACTCAAACTCCGACATCAATTATTCAGGCATGTCACGAAGCCTCGGATCTCGAAGTCCGACCTGATTTAACGACTGCCCACGCGTATGTATGGGAGAAGCTCGCTGCTCCGGGGACATGGTGGAATGGCGCCGAGCGACTAGCCATTGCCGAGGTTGTCCGCGCAGCTTTAGACGACGCTGATCCGATTCCGCCTTGGGAAAGCGCCTCGTCTATGGGGCGCATTCCAACAGACCCTGTCATTGGTACCGAGCTACAAGACGCTGTTTACCGCCTTGCCCGACATGCAGGAACATTGACTGAGGACTGGTACCTGACTATGCGCGATGCCACGGGTGTCACTCCTCAACAATGGGTAGAAGTGATCGAAGTAGCTATGAGCGTCGCTTCGGTTCTTCGATTTGCACAGTTGGCAGGCCTCGAACGCCCAGAATTCCCAGCGGCTCTCAACGGAGAGCCTTCCAGACAAGATCAGCCGTCAAAACCCGCAAAACATCATTGGGTACCGGTTGTCCACCTTGAAGATATGACACCAGAACTCGCACCGTTTTACGAAGGACTTCCC
>ENA-UPTF01002242-UPTF01002242.1-marine-metagenome-genome-assembly--contig:-NODE-2242-length-11312-cov-2.306720_pt1 | contig 11312 bp, 12 predicted proteins | sample MGYA00238166_ERZ767019 | MGnify/ENA primary metagenome ERZ767019 (study PRJEB28930, sample SAMN06266391) | marine metagenome | isolation source: Sea water from 250 m depth | place: Atlantic Ocean... | reverse complement strand
ACCAGATCAGTCCCGCTGTATGCATTGACAGATCTTTCTGGTAAATCCAGGTTTGCTGCAAACAATGCCTCTTCTTGCAGGGAATTATCTGAATTGCCATTGCCCTGGCAGCACCAGGAAAGTGCAATCAATAATAAAAGATTAATTCCCAATAAAATATAAGTTGGAACCCACTCCCAAACCGAATGCTGAACACGTTGATCGGATGGCAGCAAATTTAGACTAATTGGCATGCTCTTATTAAGTCCAGAAGTAGCTGACAGCACTGACGGCAAGACTCCTCCAGAATTTTTATCATCAGATTTCAGTGCACTTCTAGCTTGGAACCCTACAGGATAGGGTAAGCGGTGGATTATTAAATTATCATTCGACCTTAATTTCTCGGGCACTTCACCCAAAAGGAATAGATTCAGTGGTTCTCCAATGGAAAGATGTGCTTGGCCTTGAAAAAGTTCACCTTCTTTTTTTAAAGCCTCAGTCAAATTTTCTGTAAGGAATGTTAATTCTCGGGAACTTTGAAGATGTTGATTAGATAATCCCACTAGTTCTCCTGAAGAAGTTGTGAGAAATCCAGCAAGAGCTATCGACTTCTTACTTGGTATTGGAGACTCAAGGTAATAGTTAGCAATTGCTACGGAAAGAGGAACGACCCGGTCAACTCGAACTCCAAGCTGTTGACAAAAATTAAGGTATTTATCAAGAATCGACTGAAGAACAATGAAAATTGTTACCTGTATTGTGTCAGACTTAGAATCTTGCTTAGTTGATACATAATCATAACTGATGGTTTCATCTTCAGATGGCAGTAGATTCAAAAGTTGATACTCAACAACCTTATCCAAATTTCCCTCAGTTTCTTTGGGAAGCTCTAAGTGACGAAGAACTACATCACGTCGAGCTAAGGCAAGGCTACATTGATACCGAGTTACTCGATTCTTTTTTAGAAAATTCTTGATCTTATGTTGTAACTCAGAAGATTGTTTATTTGCTATGTCCTCGATAAAAAGATAGTCAACCCATTTCCAACGATTAAACCGAGAAGAAAGGAGTGTTAGGTGCAACACATCATCATTTACCCAAACACCTAAACTATATTCAGTCACTACTTGTCTCAGCCCAGAAAGATCAGTTAGTTTTTGATTTATAATCATCTCTGCAGTCCATTCAGTTCCAACTCAGAAATCGAAGCTAAACTTATTTCAGCTTCTGAAGGCCAATATTCATCATACCAAACCAGACGTCTGTGACCACCTTCGGATGAAGTATGACTTCTAGCCACAACCTTAATACTTCGACGGGTTGACGAACCCTTTAACCAAGCAGTCGCTATAATTGAATAAGTCTTGGAAGACTTTGTCCTCGTTAGGGCCAAAGCCTCTGACGAAACTAAAGCCGTCACATCTTGAGCCATCAAAACTTCTTCTTTCCTAGCTTGTACAATTTGTTGAGCTCTACCCTCAGTCATACCCGGCAGAGCTGCCAATACTTCTGGAGCTGCATAGTTGATATTAACCTGAGGGGATCCCGAGTAAACCGTTAGAAATTTGATGAGCCCCGGCTGGAATGCTAATTCATCCTTTTTTAGTTTCTTTGGAACCCCGTATATCAGTTCTCGACTCACTCCATTAATAGATAGTAGTTCTTCTACAGAACGAAACCTCTTGATCTGTTTTGAATTACGGCTTCCTACCTCTTGAGAAGGCTTTCTTCTCTTAAGAAGAGATTCTATGATCAATGCTTTTGGGGACTCAGCGACACCTAAACCTAACAGGAGCCTTTCTAAAGTTTCTTCTTCAATAAAGTTAAGGTCCAATTTCCCTGTTTCATCTTGTAGCGTCAGATGACATATCATTTTTTCATTACTCATCACGTAGTGATTCTGACCATTAGCAAATGGAAAAAGTGCTTCCTGTTTTTTGATGTCTTTGTCAGGATAGGCAATCAGATAGAGAACTGCCTCAATTCCTCCCCGGGCATAGAAATAAGCCTGCTCTGCATCTCCTACTGACCGAGAAAGATCAGCTTCCATTGTCACCGTAGCAGCCAAATTAAAAGCCAACAAAGAAAGTCCAACCAGAACCCAAAGTAAGGTAATCAGAATGATACCCTTGTTTTCCTTTTTAGCATTCTCTTCACTAATTGTTTGATAACAGTTACTCATCCCTTTTGTTCCTTAGCCCACTTGAATCGGAACCCAAACCGAAAAATTATGAGTTCCTAAAGGTGGTTGGCTTTTCCATTTGAGTCTCATCTGAAATCCCGCAGGTAGTTTTTCTCGCCACTGTTCAGTAGACACCAATGATTCTGCTAAAGCCAGTAAGCCTGCAGCCCCTGGCATATAAGAAATCCCTCCTCCTGAATTGAGTCCAACTTCATCGTGTTCTTCTTCCTGACGTTGAAGTTAAACAAATTCTATTTCAGCTAGATTCTCAAGAAGCTTAATGGATTGAGAATTAGATTTGCTGGATGCAGATCGGGGATTAAACGCTCCAAATTGAGCAACAAAAAGATTGTCATCGGTGCGTGACACCCCCAAAATTATAGTACCTAATAACTCTTCATCTTGAGGAAGTGGTTGCTCACGAAGTTCTAATGTTTGTCCTCTAGCCCGCTTAGAAATAAAATATTCCACAAGGTACAAGCCTCCTGAACTTCGAGACCGAGAGGAGAATGTTGATACGAAGCGCATTAGCTGGGGGTCTCCTTGGAATAGTAACACTGTTGCTGGATTGCCCTGATATTCTTGATGTGAAGTATAAGGAACCATTGAACCAACTTGCCGATGAATAAGATCTAACATTGCTTCAGTAGTCCTGACTTGCTGCAAACCATTTTCAGCACTTTCTCTAGAATTAATTCCAATCCGGAAACCTAAATGGACAACAACTGACACAACCCCAATGATTAAAAAACTCACCAGTAATTCCATTAAAGTAAACCCACTATGACTTTTTTTGGATCTAGAATATTGCGTAAACATGTCTATCCGTTTGGGGTCCAAGTTAGAGTTTCTAATAGAAATTCTTTTTCTCCCTTACCCTTCTCCCCAATTATTTTCAGAAAAATCCTAACAACCCTGTAATAAGGAGTTTTAGCCGTCCTCTCACCTGAGTCAAAATTTTCTATTTTTGCTTGCCACCTATGTTCAGTGCCAAAATTCCCAGATGATTCGATAATCTGCCCTTGATTTGCTTCTAAAACTAGTTCATTAAGCTTGGATTGACCAAGTCGGACTAGCTGTTCTCTATCTTGAATCCGGGTGACTGTCTGCATTGAAGAGGATAATAGTTCGAAAAGAGTCACAAATGTAATCCCAACAATCATTACTGCAACTAAAACTTCCATAAGACTAAAACCCTCTTGGGAAAAAAGGGGACCAGAAATACCTGGTTGGGTAGTCCTTTTTGGCAGTTGAATTATATTTTTCTTCATCTCTTTATTAAAACTTCTTCAATGCGAGGAGAATTTTTAAGTAGAGCATCCTGAATAATCTTAAATTCTCTGCCCCGTTCATTCTTTAACCTCACTTCAAAAGCTTGTGATATTCCATTAGGTAAAAAGAAAAAAGTAACAGGTTTTCGCGAACTGACTTTCACATTTTTTTTTTCATTTAATAAAGTTACTTTAGAAAATGAAATTCCCTCTGGTAAAGAAAATATTTTCTGATAACCGTTACCTGGACAGGCAAGCCTAACCTGTACCTTATCAATATCAAATTCCATGAAATATATCTCTTGCTTGCGGATCGCCTTTGCTCTTGCAACCCTCAAGGCAGCAGCTATTTGTCTAGAAGAATTCTCCAATCGTAAACTTGCCAGACCACGAGTTATAGAAGGAACCGCTACTAAAATCAGTACGGTCAGTATCAGCATGACGACAAGCAGCTCCAAAAGAGTAAACCCATGATTGGAACGTTTCCTTGGCGTAGGATTGACCCAAGCTGGATAATTATCCTCGATACAACTCTCATTTCCCGTGCCTAACGGGAAACTATTGCCAACTGAAAATATCCGAATTTTCACCTTCTCCACCTTCTCGCCCATCTAGACCATAAGAAACAATCTCAGGTTCATCTCCATTTTCACTGGGATATCGATACAAATATTCTCTATTCCAGGGATCAAGAGGAACATCTTTTTGTAAATAAGGGCCATCCCAATAATCCGCTGAGACTGGTTTAGTTCTAAGGGCGGCTAATCCCTCCTCAGTGGCAGGAAAGCTACCTACTTCCAGTTTGTATTGTCCCAAGGCTGATTGAAACATTGCTATTTGAGTTTTAGCTGCTGTTATTTTGCTTCGACCTACATTTTTGAAAAGCCGGGGCCCCACTAAGGCGCCAAGCAGACCTATGATAACCATGACAACAAGAAGCTCAATCAAGGTAAACCCTCTTTGTTGTTTCTGAATTTGACAATGTTTTTGACTAACTAAAGTTTGATTGCTTACATTATCTATTTTGACTCGCATAGCTATTACTCCTAGTTTTGTTATCTGTATCTGACTTTAGGTATTTTCCTTACAACGGCACTTCATTAATACTTACAATGGCTAGTAACATCGAAATTACAATGGCGCCTACCATAATTCCCATGACAAGAATCATGAGGGGCTCAAAAAGAGTAATCAAGTTTTTGATAGAGGAACGAACCTCTTTATCATAGACCCTCGACAACTCTAGCAACATAGCATCTAAACGACCGGTTTCCTCTCCGACTTCTACTAAGTGAATTGCTAAAGGCGGAAAAACTCCAGTCCTTTTCATTGGCACAGCTACTCCTTCACCTTCCTTAACACCTTCAGAAATTTCTTGGATAGCATTGGCTATCACCTTGTTTCCAGTAATTTCCTTTACAATATTGAGGGATTGAACTAACGGTACAGCATTATGAATTAAAGTTCCTAACGTTTTAGAAATTCTAGCTACTTCTATCTTGCTCAAGACTTGTCCCAAGATTGTAATCTTTAACTTAAGCTTATCCCAAAAGAGCCGACCTTTGTTAGTTGCAATAAACCGAGAAAAAATAAATAACAAAATTCCCGTACCCACGATTCCCCACCACCAATGAGCTTTGGTCGTCTCACTTATTGTCAGAAGTATCTGGGTGGGTAGTGGTAAAGACTGTCCCACATCTTGAAAGACTTCAGCAAACTTGGGTATGACATAATTAAGTAGGACAATAACTGAGGCCCCACCAACAAATGTCAAGAGAGAAGGGTATATCAATGAAGAAATTAAATAGCTTTTTAACTCATCTGCTGACTGTTGAAACTCAACTAACCGATCCAACACAGTAGGTAACGAACCGCTCGCTTCTCCAGCCCTGACCATATTAATATAAAGCCTGGAAAAAGCTTTGGGATGCATTGAAAGACTATCTGCAAAAGACTTTCCTTGTCTAATACCTTCCAGAATATCCCCTACAACAAACTGAAGCCGTGGTTGATCAGAAAGCTCCTTACAAATGACCAGACTTCGATCTAAGGGCAACCCGGCATTTACCAAGGTTGAAAGTTCCTGTGTAAAAAACATTACATCTTTGGAACTAACCCCACCAAAGGGCCATTGAATTTGAAGATCCCATGGTCGAACTGATTGTTTGGTTCCAATATGGATAGGCATTAGGCCCATATTCTGAAGTTTAAGGGCCACAGTCTTATCGTCTGAACCCTCCAACTCGCCATCCACCGTACCACCACTTTTTTCTAGGGCTTTGTAAAAAAAAATTGCCATTTATTTTCTCAGTGTTACCTGCTGATAAATATTGTCTCTTACATCATATCGCCACTAAAGTCCATCAGCTCAAACGTCTTGGGTCACTCGTAAAACTTCATCCAAGGTAGTAGTCCCCGTTAGGACCTTGTCAAAACCATCTTCTCTCAAAGTTTTCATTCCCTGTTTACGTGCATACTGGGCAATAGTATTAGCAGCTTGGTTAGTCACAACCATGCGACGAATTTCATCGTCTATTTCCATAAGCTCAAAAATTCCCTTGCGTGTTTCGTAGCCAGTAAATCCACAAGCTTCGCAGCCTTTCCCTTGATAAAGAGTAATACTTGGATCTCCATTTAAAACAATTCCAAGGGATTTTAGTTGCTCCAAGTCACCTGGATATCCAGATCGGCAATGTTGACAAACAATACGTACTAACCGCTGTGCTAAAACTCCCACCAAACAGGAAGAGAGTAGATAGTTTTCAACTCCCATATCAACTAAGCGGGTAACAGCACTTGGGGCATCATTAGTATGCAAAGTACTAAAGACTAAATGACCGGTGAGTGCTGCACGAATAGCAATTTCAGCAGTTTCTAGATCTCGGATTTCTCCTACCATGATCACATCTGGATCTTGCCGAACTATATGCCGAAGACCCGCAGCAAAAGTCAATCCAATTTGAGTATTAACATGAATCTGATTAATACCATCCATCTGATATTCAACTGGATCTTCAACCGTAATGATTTTTTTGTCCGGTAAATTAATTCTTTTCATAGCACTATATAAAGTGGTGGATTTTCCACTACCTGTGGGTCCCGTAACCAAGAAAATTCCATAAGGTAGCGAAGTCAAACGCTCAACAATAGATAACACATCGTCAGGGAAGCCTAAACTCTTCAGATCAAAAGCACTGGTATCACTCTTGTCCAAAATACGCATTACTACACTCTCTCCATACAGAGTTGGGAGAGTTGAAACCCTTAAATCAATTTCTTTTCCCAAAACTTTAAGTTTAATTCGTCCATCTTGAGGTAATCGCCTTTCAGCAATATTTAACTTAGCCATAAGCTTTAGTCGCGAAATCACTGGCGCTTTGAGTTCAAGAGAAGGAGCATCAACCGCTTGTAAAATTCCATCAATTCGATATCGGATCCTAAAATCTTTTTCAAAGGGTTCAACATGGATGTCACTAGCTCTTCTCTCAACAGCTCGAGAAATCATTTGGTTGACGAGGCGAATTACTGGAAGCTCAGAAGCTCTGTCCCTTAAATGTTCAATATCTTCTGTGGCTCCTGACTGGTTAGCTATTCCCGGAGTAAGCTGTTCCTCAACTTGCTTTGATTCCTCCTCGGTCGGACTATAAAGGCGCTCTATACCTTCAGCTATTTCCTGGGTAGTCCCTAAACACATTCGGACGTCATAGCCAGTAAACATGCGTAAAGATTCTAAAGTGTCTGAATCTGAAGGATCCGCCATAGCCACTGTTAACAGATTTCCTTCAAGATCCAAGGGTAGGACCTGAAATTGTCGGAGAAACTTAACGGAAAGTTTTTCAACTTTTAACGGTACATCAGGAAACTCATCGGCTCTGATTAAAGGTACTTCCAACTGTTCTGACAAAACGCTCATCAGGTCTTTTTCTGCAAGATAACCTAAGTCAGTCAGAATTTTACCAATCTTGTCCCGTCTCTCTTTTTGGAGGGACAGACCATTTTGAAGATCGGTTGGCGAAATTAGATTACGGTCCAGTAGTAACTGACCTATGAGAGTACTAGCCATACGCTCCTTAGAAATGGGTGATGTGAACTTTTTCAGAGAACTGCTCTAAAGTAATTTTTCTTTGACTGTATTGACTCAAAGAGTCCATCTTAATCTTTATAATTAATTGAGAAGGATACCGTCGACTGGGATCAGTATATCCATTAAACAAATGAACGATTACAGCCAGGTTATCTGTAGGCCTTAGCTGCCTTAAGGAAGTCCCATTTTCCGCAATAGTTAGAAGCATACTTTTTCTGAGAACGTCCACTCGATCTAACAAAGATTGGTAAGCCTCATCCAACTCTTTACGACTATGGGGCTTAGGGCTAAACGGGGAAATGGGTCGAATCTGATATAGATTAGCCTCCAAAGAGAAGACAACTCCAAAATCCTCTAAGTAGCTTCCCTTAGGTGCCCCTAAAATTGGAAAAGCGCCCTTTAAATTTTGGACCACAGCATTTTCAATAATTCCCTGAAAATTTTCCATCTGCACACGAAGTTCATCATAATTTTTTGGGATTGTTGAGGGAATCTGATAGCCAACTTCCTGAGCATAACTTACAGTCAAGAAAGCACAAAAAATGCCAATCCTACTTAATAATTGAAAGTTACTTTTTTTCATAACAAAACTCCTCTTGTCATCTAAACTACACACTATTTCGAACCTAATCTTTATTTTGGGTAAGCTACTTTGACACCTGAGTCATTAGATAACGATCAGCCATCGAACTAATTAAAATTTTATTGCGAGCAGATTCCTGGTGAGTCAATTTTTGCAGCATCTGCAAGTAACTCAGATCACCCTGAGTCCGGCGAATGTCTATTAATCTCTGTTGTTCCCACTGAGCGCTCACTTGAGCAATACCTTTTGTTAGTTTACCTTCATAGGATTTTTGCAATACTCGGAATCTTTGATCAACGATTTTCTTGAATTCTTCTTCACGATCTACAAAGTTTTGAAATGGGACTTGAGCTTGCTGGAAAACTGGGGCAGGAACATTAGATCCAAAAGATAGACTTAAACCACTTTTTTCTAACTGAATTCTAGCATCTAAGAAAGCTAGTGAGCCTATACAGACAATAAAACAAACTACTACTGTCAGACCGTTCCAGGCAAATCTGGGCATACCCCAAATAGCAGACCAAATAGAGCTAGGTGAAGACTGAACTCTAGGAAAGTCAAAGTACAGATGCTTGGGAACCTCTTCGTCAGGCCATGCCACTTTTAAATCAACCTGAGTTTTACTCAATAAGGCCAGCTTTTCCCGACATTGAGAACATTCATTAAGATGTTTACTAAACTTTTCAGTTAATTCATGATCTAGTTCCGAACCTAAATAATCTATAAAAAGTTCCCGACAAATCTCACAATTCATATTTTCTCCCCTGAATCCATCATGAGAATATCCTTAAGTTGGTTAAGTCCCAGATACAGACGAGACTTAACAGTACTCACTGGACATTCTAAAATATTTGCAATTTCATTAAATTTAAACCCTTCGAATATTTTCAGCACTACTGTTTCTCGTTGTTCAAAATTTAATTTGTTAAGAGCTCCTTCAACCAACAAACGAAGTTCTGTAGGTTCTAGTTTTCTTTGATTCCCTGATGTTTCCCTGTATTTTCGTAACAAAATATTATCCAGCTCCTGCTGATTTTCTACTACATTACTGGTTTTAGATTGGTTCTTTGAACGATAATAAGTAATGCTAAAGTTTCGACCAATTTTAAACAACCAGCCTTTAAACTTTTTATAATCACGAAGATAAGATATCTGTTGATAAGTCTTTAAAAACGTTTCTTGACAGATATCAAGAGCATCATCTCGGTTTCCAACTAAACGGTAGATATAGTTAAAGAGTCTTTTTTCCCAGCGACTTACTAACAAATTAAAAGCGTTAGGATCACCTTGGATGGTTCTTTCAACCAGATCTTTTTCAGTTAATTGTACAAGCCCCAATGGGCCTCCTTATTAGTAAAAGACGAAAGTCAGTATCGAAAAGTTTAATTTTTTTTATTTATTTTAATGGAACAGGCTTTTTCAGTCTTCAAAAAGTCTAATATGATAATTCTACTGGTTAATTTTCTCCCTATGTCTAAAACCGTCGCTTAGGTTTTTTAATAATCCTAGAGGATAGACTTTTTTTCAAATATAGGGTCATAACCGCTCCAGTCAAAGCAACAAAACTAATAGGGAAAACCAATATTCGTAGGCAGGTATAGACAATTCTTTTTACAGTTAAAACTAATGACTGAACAGGAAATTTTACTGTTAAATGACCATCATGAAATCGTGCCATCAGGAATTTTTTTAAAAAAGAACAACTAAGAAAGGCACAATCAAGATTTTCATTAAAAACCAGTATCTTTTGGATTCCAAAACTTAGAGAAAAAATTTTCTGAAGCAGGCGACCTGTGTCTAAACACCAAAAAACTACGACAGCATCATAACGTTGTTTGAAAATTTTTCGCCACAGTCGTATTCCATTCCATAAGTCCCGCCGATGCGGAAAGACCCAGATCTTTTTAGCCTCTTGAATTTGCCTCAAATCTTGAAGATCACCTAGGCTACAGAGAAAATCTAATTCTGGCTTATCGAAGATCGACTGAGTTGAGAGACAATTAACAGCTTTGCGGAAATTAGTACTATTTGAGGAACAAACCAGTAAGACCTTTTCAGACATGGCGACCTTCAACCAGATCAAGAAATTGTTGACTAATAGCACTCCAATCATATGATTTACAAATCAATTTTCTTGCTTTAAGCCCTAGGTCAATACATTGCTTCTTGTTTTTTAACAGATCAACAATCTTTAATGAAAATTCCTTCTGTGAACTTGCAATAATTAATTCTTCATCATCTTTAACAGAAAAACCATGGACTGCTAAAGGAGAAGCAACTACAGGCATGCCCATAGAAAATGCTTCCAAGAGCTTAACTCGCATACCATTACCAGAGACAATAGGAGCAACAAAAATAGTACAATCTCGATAAAATGGTCTAACATCTTCAACGTATCCTTTAACATGTACTCTAGGATTATTGTTAATAATCGTTGAATCCAACATCTCTGCATTACCTCCAACGATCCAAAATTCAACATCAGGAATGCTTTCTTGAATGTTTGGGAGAACAGATTTTATAAAATAATAAACCGATTCCCGATTTGGTTTGTGTCGGTAGTTACCTACAAAGAGCACTTTATTGCCCTGATAACTACTAACGGGCTTTGAACTTGCATCAAAAAATTCGCTATCAACACCAATATTAATAGTCTTTAGTTTTGATGGAGGAATGAATTCAGCTAACTTTTGAAAATCTTCATTAGTCATGCAGACGATTGCATCAAAGTAACGGCAATAATTAATTTCATAGTTAAGCTGAACCATCCAATTATATATTTTTCTAATTTTCACCCATGGTCGATTCTCTTGTTTCAAGATATCTGCTGCATTGGCGTACCCGATTTCATGCTGAGTAAGAATCTTCCGCTGGGTAGCTGATCTTGGAACATGTTGTGCCATCTGCAAATCCTCGGCTTGAATAACGTCAACAGCTTGTTTGTTTAGGACTTCTCTAACTGCCAAAGACATCTCCTGGCTAGAAAACTCAAAGTGTTCGACTGGTTTAGGTACTCCAAAATTTCGGAATGCAGAGGGTATTCTAGGAACAGCTCTCACCTTCACACCTAAAAGCGTTAAAGATTTTAAATGATCAGTATCTTGCTCATGTTCAATAAAAGAAATTACTGTAACCTTATGTTTTCTAGCCAGGAATTGAATATTGTAGTACATCCTCATTGCTCCTCCATGCATTCCAAGTGCCGGAGGGTAT
>ENA-UPTF01002241-UPTF01002241.1-marine-metagenome-genome-assembly--contig:-NODE-2241-length-11313-cov-2.000623_pt1 | contig 11313 bp, 8 predicted proteins | sample MGYA00238166_ERZ767019 | MGnify/ENA primary metagenome ERZ767019 (study PRJEB28930, sample SAMN06266391) | marine metagenome | isolation source: Sea water from 250 m depth | place: Atlantic Ocean | study... | reverse complement strand
GAGGCGGGCATTCGCCTTATCAGCAAGAGCCTGATCAGCAAACTGCTCAGTACCCTCACCGAAATGAAGGAAAAAAATCCCGATGACTATCGTGAATTTTGGACTGAATTCGGCAAGGTGCTGAAAGAAGGCATGCATACGGATTTCAGCAACCGCGAAAAGCTCCAGGAGCTGATCATTTTCGAAAGCTCCAAGACCGAGCCGGGCCAATACGTGTCACTCAAGGAATACACCGATCGCATGGCCATAGATCAAGAGGAAATTTACTACCTTACCGGCAACTCACGCAGCACGGTCGAGAACTCCCCCCACCTCGAGGTCTTCAAGAAAAAGGAGATCGAGGTACTGTTTATGATCGAGCCGGTGGACGAGTTTATTTTGGCCAGTTTTGGTGAGTACGAGAAAAAGAAACTCAAGTCGATCGCTCAGGGCGATATCAACCTCGGCACCGAAGAGGAAAAGAAACTCGCCGACGAAAAGAAAAAGGAAGCTTCCGGCAAATACAAAAAACTCATTAAGAAGGTTCAGGACAGCCTCAAGGACGACGTGAAGGAGGTTCGACTCTCAGACCGGTTAACCGACAGCGCGAGTTGCCTTGTCACTGACGATGGCGACATGAACCCCCAGATGGAGCGCATCTTCGCCGCCATGAACCAACCCGTCCCGGAGACCAAACGTATCCTCGAGTTGAACCCCAAGCACCCGGTGATCGAGACGATGAACAAACTGTTCACCGATGATAAACAGAACTCCAAGATTAACGACTACGCTGCGCTGCTGTACGATCAAGCGCTACTGACCGAGGGGATCTCCATCAAGGATCCCGCAAGATTCACCCGTCTAATCAGCGAACTTATGGTACAAGCTAAATAGCCTGTACTTGGCCAAGCGCCCTGCTGATTACGGGCGAGGGAAGGAACGCATTCGGCTGTAGCGTCGATAGCTTTCCCAAACATCGCCCTGGCCAAGCGCGCGCGGATCGCCCGTTTTTTCTAGGTAGGCATCCATTTGGTCGCGGTAGGTTTTTGTGGTTTTGTAGTGGGCCGGATCGAGTGCCAAATTACTGAGACATGCCGGATCGTTTGTGATGTCGTATAACTCCTCGCCTGGGCGTTTGTCCACTGACCAGTGAAAATACCTCGTAATACCGGGCAGGCGTTGATTCTTGATTAAAAACGTCAGCGACGGACAGGCGTCGATGTCGTGATAACCCCCGTGCATTGGGCCCAGCTTGCCAGGAGCATCAAACTTTTGCGGATCACCTGCTGGCCAACGATCCGGTTTGAAGTTTCGAATGTAAATGTACTGATCGGAACGCAGGCAGCGCTGCGGATAAGTCATGTTGTTGTGGCGGGAGGAAGAATGGCGCTCGCGGCCGCTGAAAACACTGGTTCGCTGCGGTTCCACTCTGCCAGATTTCCCCGACTCAAGCAGAGAAACCAGACTTCGACCGACCGGCGCTAACGCCGTTTGCCCAAGTGCTGGATGCTCGACCCCACCGGCCTCTAGGATCGTCGCCGTCAGGTCTACGAATCCCACCGGATCGATCACATCCCGTCCACCCTTGACTCGGTTTGGCCACATGATGGCCAACGGCACATGCACGCCAAACTCGTAGCAGTTAGCCTTGGCACGCGGAAAAGCCATGCCGTTGTCCGAGGTAACGATGACCAAGGTGTTGTCGAGTTCGCCAAGCTCCTCGAGCTGCTTAAGCACCTTGGCCAAGTGTGAATCGAACCACTCGATCTCGACGTAGTAGTCGAGAATATCGCTTCGAATTTCCGGTGTGTCCGGCAGGAATCCAGGCACTTCCACATCCCCTAGTTTCTTGCCCTGCTTAAGGCCGACGCCCTTTTCAAAAACTCGGTGCGGTTCGTGCCCACCTAGCCAAAAACAAAACGGCTTGCCCTCGGGTCGCTGCTCTAAAAAATCATTAAAATTCGCCGCGTAGTCGGTGGAGGAAATGCCCTTGATGCGGGATTTCTTCTTCTTCGAAGAGAAACTCGGTCCAGCTGGGTTTCGCTTAAAGCCACCGTCAGCATAATTACCCGGGCCCCACCCTTTACCGGTATAACCGACCCAGTAGCCAGACTTCTCGAGCAGATCAGGAAAGGTCGAATACTTCGAGTCAAACTTACTGGCATGCGTGCCGGCATGCTCAATCATCCAGTGATAACGCCCGGTCAACAGTGACGCCCGACTCGGACTGCACCCTGGAGAGCCAGCGATACAGGTACGGAACAACACCCCCCCTTTTGCCACTCGGTCGAAGGCCGGTGTCCGAATCGCCCTGCAACCATAGGCCGACGCATGCGGATATGACTGGTCATCCGAGATGGCGAATAAAATGTTAGGCCGCTTGGCCAAGGAATGGGCTTCAGCCACAAAAAAGCCCGCGATAAACACGCAGGTAGCAGCAACTCTACAAGTCGTTTTCATTTAAAATTTCACTCGAGGCCAAGAACATTTTCCATGCTGTAAAGGCCAGGCTCCCGGTCGCAGGCCCAGATGGCGGCGCGCAGCGCGCCGTTGGCGAACGTGTCGCGGCTGGCTGCCTTGTGCGTCAATTCGAGCCGCTCGCCGTTTCCAGCGTAAACCACAGTGTGGTCACCAACCACGTCGCCACCCCTCAGCGAGTGCATCCCGATCTCAGAATCGGTCCGCTTACCGACAATGCCCTCGCGGCCATGGCGCAGTTCCTTTCCAAGAGACACCTCGCGCACTTCAGCCAAAATCTCGGCCAGGGTGGCGGCTGTGCCGCTTGGCGCATCACGTTTGAGGCGATGATGCATCTCGACAACCTCGAGGTCGAAGTCGGCTCCCAGCACCTCGGTCGCCTTTCGCGTAAGCCAAAATAAGGTGTTAACCCCGGTGGAATAATTGGAGGCCCACACGATGGGAATCTTTGATTTAACTTTCAACACCGCTTCCCTGTCATCGGCGGAATGACCAGTCGTGCCGATCACCAACGCTTTTTTATGCTGGGCACAAAGCTCGGCAACCGGCCGGGTGACCTCGTGAAAACTAAAGTCGACGACTACGTCCGCCTTCTCGATCACCCCGGGCAGGTCATCACCGATGTCGACCCCCGCAACGATCTCGACATCAGGATTAGCCTCGCCGCAGCGGAGCAACGTTTCACCCATTCGACCCTTAGCCCCGTTGATGATGACTTTGGTCATGGCGGTTATTTTTTGAGGATGCCACAGGCTTTGAGTGTCCTGGCCAATTGAGCTCGGTTGGCCGACGACATTTTGCAGAGCGGCAGGCGGTATTCCTCCGCGCATTTGCCCTGCATGGCTAAGGCTGCTTTCGCTGGCACGGGGTTCGTCTCGATGAACAAATCCTTGAACACCGGGTAATATTTCTGGTGCAGTCTAAGTGCCGCGGTCGAGTTGCCGGTAGCAAAGGCATTGACCATCTTCGCGATCTGCCTCGGGATGATGTTCGAGGCCACGCTGATGACACCCTCGGCACCGACAGCCATGAACGGCAATGTCAACGCATCATCGCCGCTCAGGATGGTGAACCGTCGGCCAAGCGCGGCTCGAAGCTCGCTCACGCGATCGGCATCGCCGCCGGCCTCCTTGATACCGACGATGTTTTTGCACGCCTTGGCCAGACGCTGGACAGTCGACACTTCGATGGCGATGTTGCAGCGGCCGGGGATGCTATAAAGGACGATCGGCAGCCGGGTTGCGCGGGCGATTTTTTTGAAATGCTGAAACAAGCCCTCCTGCGACGGTTTGTTGTAGTAGGGGGCTACCTGCAATAATCCATCAACACCGGCGGCCTCGGCGGCTTTCGTCAGGTGAACAGCCTCGGCGGTGGAGTTGGCGCCGGTGCCGGCCAGAACCTTGACCCTGCCCTTGGCCACCAGCACTGCATGCTCGATAACCCAGATGTGCTCGTCAAACCCAAGCGAGGGTGATTCGCCGGTGGTGCCCATCGGCACAATTCCATCCACCCCCCCGCGGACTTGATCGTTAATTAATTTTTTGTATGCCTCTTCATCGACTCGCCCCTTGTGGAACGGCGTAACTAGGGCGGTGTAAGTTCCTGCAAACATCGTCAGATCGCACGGACAGAGTCGGGAAAAGCACGCCGCTTGGCCAGCAAGTTTTTAAGGATGTCAGGGATTGAGCGCCTTGGGCATCAGATCGATGCCTTTAGACTTGGCCATTTGACCGTAGGCATCGTCGCACTTAGGGCAAGAGGGTGAACCGAACTCATCGTACTTTGGAAAGAGATGCAGGATGAAAACAGATCTGCAGGTTTCACACTCGTTGACAGGGTGAGCAGGTCCTTTCTTACAAAGAACACAGTACAAAACAGAATCGCTCATCGCCCGAGGGTATTGTCTCCAATTGGTTGGGTAGTCATCCCGATATGCCGATAAATCCTCAGTCTGTTTACATGAGAGACAGTAATAACCAAGCTTTACCTGCGAGAGCGTCATGTTGGTATTCCAAGACCAAACCAAAAGCCCCACAGCTCCCAATGCGGCGACAATGACTCCTATCTGTTTTAGTAAACTTTTGGACTCTTTCCCGCTCATAGACGAGCGCGGATCGGATTCTTGATGTCACCCAAATCCTCCTGATAGATGTAATACTGGCGCCCACCAGGATTCCAACTGTGAATGAAGTACATTTGCTGAAACTTAACCCAACGTACAGACCCGTCGGCGTAGCACTGATTCCCGCCTATCGGTTTACCATTGCTAGCATGAGCCGGATATCCACCATAAGCCGTGGGGCGACCCCCTCCCCAAGCTCCGTCTATCTTTCCAACCAAATCGGCAAGCAGCACCATCTGAGGGCCATCCTGCCCCGAGTTAACTGGACTGCGGGATTTAAACCTACCACCGGAATTATTCCACGTGTCAGCACCACCGAAATGCTGAAAACCAAGGATCATTTGGGGATAACCTTTCTCCCAAGCCGGAAACAACGGGTTGGTATTGTAACCCCTAGGCAACGCACCGGCATAACGTAATCCAGGACAACCGAATACACGATTTAGCTGCAGTCCTCGATGTGTATATGGATCGTTGTTTTCGTTGTAGCCATCCGGCTTTTTTGTAGCCAAATTATATGGAGGCAGTAGCGCGACTTGAGGTAAATCCAAACACTTTTGAACAATATTATCACTACCTTTAGCTTGAGCACCTCGACCAGGTAGATATTCACCTTGATTATCATCTCGGTACATGAAAAGAGACAAACTTGTTTGCTTCATGTTGCTCGAGCATACGGCCTTTAGAGCACGCCCCTTGGCATTGGCCAATGCGGGCAGAAGCAGCGCCGCTAGAATTGCAATTATGGCGATCACCACCAATAACTCGATCAGGGTAAAACCACTCCGTCGATATTGTCTTTTTAACTTCATTGTATGATCAGATTTACGTCAACGGAACGTACCCTTTGGCCAAACGCAGTGCAACCCCTCAAACTCAACTTGGCGGCGGATAAACCAGATGCCCGTCAGGCCCAAGTGGAATCCCCAGCCACACCCACACCAGCAGCAAAAAAGTCCAAACAATGGTAAAAACAATGGTAAACGGCAGCATGGTCGAGATCAACGTGCCCATCCCGCCCTTCGGCGCGATGTTTTTCATGAACGCTAACATGATAACCATGTACGGGTTGAGCGGCGTGATGCAGTTGCTTACTGAATCGCCAATGCGGTAGGCGCACTGGGTCAACTCCGGCGCGATGCCGACCATCATGAACATCGGGATGAAGATCGGCGCGAACATGGTGTACTTGGCTGACATCGACCCAACGAACATATTGAAGCACATCGTCATCAGAATGAATGCCACCAGCAGCAGCGAGGTAGGCAACGCAGTTTGGCCAAGCGCCTGGCCTCCGGTCATCGCCAGCATTTTGTCCAGACCGGAATACTTAAAGTGCTCGATAAACTGCCCGGCGAAAAACGCCATCACAATGATCGAGGCCATGCCGGCCATTGAGTCGGTCAGCAACTTGGTTACATCGCGATCGCTGCGAATCTTCTTTTGCACCACACCGTAAACGATGCCAGGGATGATGAAGACGATGAACACCAGCGGTACGATTGCCTTGACCCAGCGCGGGAAAATGTTGGCCGAAGGCACCAGCAGCAGCCCATCCCGCTCGACGCTCTCCTTCGGTGACGCCTGGCCATCGGCCAACTCCACCACTTCCGCAGCCACCATCTGTCCCGGATTCGTCGGCGACTCGATCTGGTAGGTATACAACGGCGAACCAGGTATCATGATCAAAGCCATCACCACCACCAACCCCGCGATAAACACGCAGGTGGAAATCTTCAGTGCACGCCAATCCTCCAAAGAAAGTTTCTGCGCCATAAGGTCGCCGGCATTCACCTGGGTCGGGCCACCCTCATCTGGTGACTTGCCGGCCAGCCGTTTTTCAACAATCCCGTCAGCTACGAACCAGCCGACGCCGGTCATTACCACGGTTGATGCGATCATGAACCACCAGTTACACGCAGGATTCAACTGGTAGCTGGGATCGATCACCTGTGCCCCGCCGTTGGCCAAGCCGGCCAGCAGTGGCTCAAGGCTCGTGATGAAAAGGTTGGCGTTGAAGCCGGCCCCTATCCCGGCAAACACCGCCGCCAGCCCAGCCAGCGGCGCGCGGCCCACCGCCTTGTACAGCGCGGCGGCCAGTGGCGGCAGGATGATGTAGCCGGCGTCGGAGGTCATCGACGACATGATGCCCATGAACACCACCGCCGGGGTCAGCAGTTGCTTCGGTACCACCATCAGCAACGCCTTGAGCGCCGAGCCGATAAAGCCGGTTCGCTCCGCGATCCCGATGCCGAGCATCCCCACCAACACGATGCCCAGCGGGGCAAAGTTGATAAAATTCTTCACCATGCTCGAGATCGCCCAGAACAGACCGTCGCGGGTCAGGATATTGTTGGCATGGTAGGTTTTGCCTGTGGCCTCCCACTTGACCGAGGCGTCCGCCGGTTGGTCAAGCGAGGCCGTCTGCGCGGGCAAACGTTCCTCGACGATCCAATCCGTCTTGGCTGCCACCGCCGAGGCGATCATCACCAGCACCGTTCCGATGAGAAACAGCGTCGCCGGGTCCGGCAGTCGATTACCAACGCGCTCAAGCCAGCCAAGCCAGCCGGCGGCTGATTTCGACTTACTGGGGGATATGTGCTCGGCCATGGATCGGTGAAAGCTTGAATTCTGCCTGGACAACCCAGCAGGTCAATTCCCGATTGCTTTTTGAACAACTCAGGCTCACGCTCTGTCCACGAATGAGGATGAAGCACACCGTCTCACTTATCGCAACCATCACCCTCCTGACCACCCCGCTTGGCCAAGCGGTCGAGCTGTCTGAGAAGGACAGTGGCAAAATCGCCAGGGTTGTTGGGTTCCTGCTTTCTCAAACCCACTTCAAGCGTACGCCGCTGAACGACGACATCTCGACAGCCTTCCTCAAGAAATACATGGAGTCACTCGACTACAGCCGTATGGTTTTCCTGCAGCCTGACTACGATGAATTTGAAGCCAAGTACGGCACACTGCTTGACAACCTAACCAAGCGAGGAGATGTCTCGCCGGCCTTTGAGATCCACAAGCGCTACTTCACGCGACTCAAGACCGCGCACAGCTGGCTAGAGGAAATTATCTGGACCAACTTTGATTTCACCATTGACGAGTCATTTGTCGCTGACCGCACCAAGACCAACTGGCCAGCAAACGAGGAAGAGGCTCGTGACCTCTGGCGCAAGCGCATCAAATATGAAGTGCTCGGCACCCGCCTAGGCAAACGACGTGGCGTTGAGGCAATGAAAGCCAAGGTCAACAACGGCGAAGTCGCCAGGAAAGACGATGGCACACCGGTCAAGCTTTACGACATAAAGACTGAAAAGGAGAAAATCCTGCGCCGTTACGAGCGCTTCCTTCGCGTCCGCACCGAGATGGACTCTGGTGATGTGTTGCAGGTTTATCTGACCGCTCTCTCCAACGGTTACGACCCCCACTCCGATTACTTCAGTCCGCGTGAGGCGGAGAATTTCGAGATCAATAACATCAAGCTCTCCCTCACTGGCATAGGCGCCCGCCTCCAGTGGGACGACGGATATACCAAGCTTATCGAGCTTGTCCCCGGCGGTCCGGCCATTCGGAGCAAAAAACTCAAGCCAGGCGATCGCATCACTGCCGTGGCCCAAGGCGAAGAAGGCGAAGCGGTCGATGTTATCGAGATGGAACTCGACAAGGTCGTCGACAAGATACGCGGCGAGAAAGGCACGATGGTTCGCCTTACCATCATCCCAGTTGACGCCGTCGATGACAGCGAAACCAGGGAGGTACGCCTGATCCGCGACAAGATCAAACTGACCGACAGCCTGGCAAAGAGTCAAGTCATCGACTACCCAGGGGGGGGTGACTCGCAGCCGCGGCTGGGCGTGATCAATCTTCCACAGTTTTACGAGAACTGCGCCCGCGACGTGGCTCTGATTCTGGAACGGTTCAGGAAGGAAAAAGTCAGCGGTGTCGTGCTCGATCTCCGTCGCAACGGTGGCGGCCTTCTACCCGAGGCCGTCAAGCTGGCCGGGCTGTTCATCGATCAGGGGCCCATGGTCCAGGTCATCGACAGCCGCCGCCGCAAACAAGTCCTGCAGGATAACGATGCCAAGATCGGTTACGACGGGCCGATGATTGTCCTTGTCGGTAAACTCAGCGCCTCCGCCTCAGAAATCGTGGCCGCAGCCCTGCAGGACTACGGCCGCGCCCTCATCGTTGGTAGCCTGTCCACCCACGGCAAAGGAACAGTCCAGACCGTCATGCCCCTCAATAACTGGGTACGCCTGCCTGATTCCGGAAAACTTAAGCTGACCGTCTCTAAATTTTATCGAGTTGTCGGCAGCACAACCCAGAAGCAGGGTGTGACCCCCGACCTGATCCTGCCCTCGCCCTACGACTACATGGAGATTGGCGAGGCCAGCCTTCCCAACAGCCTCGAGGCCGACCACACCGAAAAACTCAACTACCGCCGAGTCAACCGTGTGGCAGGTCGTATAGAACCACTGACCAAACTTTCCAACGAGCGAGTCAAGAACGATCAGGATTTCGCCTACATCCTTGAAGATATCGAAATTCTTAAGAAAAGGTTAGAGGACAAATCCATATCACTCAACGAAACCAAGCGATTGAGTGAAAAGGACGAGGATAAAGCTAAGCGTGACACCCGAAAAAAAGAACGTAAAACACGCGGTGATGCCAAAGAGACCGTCTTCGACCTCACGATCAAGATGATCAAGACCAACACCGAGCTCGGCGATGAGGTCGAAAACGAGGAGAAACCGATCCGACTCGAGGAAACGCCCGAAGATGGCGAAGAAGTAGAGGAAGTGGAGGAAGAAGAGGATCAGCCCAAACTCGACCCGCACATGCGCGAAACGCTCCATATCCTACATGACTATATCAAGCTGCTGGATCCCAAAAAACAAGTCGCCGTCAAGGAGAACGGCGCCGAAACTGAAATCCGTTAGTCTCGCAGCTCAATTCAAGACACCATCAGGATCGAGCGGGCCGCAAACCCGCTCGATTGATTTCCGGATCCCACCGTTGCTGGCAAGGACGGCGTAGGTGTAATTCCCATTGGTTCGAGGCATCCGCCAAAATTCACCGCCGGCACTCTCGAGGATGAGCCCACCGGCAGCAATGTCCCACAAGCAAACCTTCGATTCGATGTAGCCTTGAAACCGGCCGCTGGCCACGTAGGTCATTGCGAGTGCCGCCGACCCCATCATTCGAGGCTTACGTATTTTTAGCGCTAATTTACTGAAGTAGGGCATCATGTAATCCATCGTTTTTTTATCCTTGGCGAAGCCAATGCTCAGAAGCGCCTCTCTCAATCCACAGTTACTCACCCTGATTTTTTTACCGTTAAGCTTCGCCGCCTGACCCTTGATTGCCGTCCAAAGCTCGTCCGTAAATGGATCGAACACAACGCCGGTGATGGTTTCATAATCGTCGCCGTACTTGTTCTGTTTGGCCAAGCGCCTCTGCAGCGCAATCGACACACAGGCATGCGGGATGCCATATGCGAAGTTCACCGTGCCGTCTATCGGATCGACCACCCAGCGTAACTCGGTTTCGATGTCGCCAGCATTTTCCTCCTCACCGAGTATGCCAATCTCCGGATGCGCTCTGGTCAGTATCGACTCGATCTTGCGCTGGCATCGCACGTCCAGTTCCAGCTTGATATCACGTTGAGTGGCTTCATTGATTTTTTTCGGTGCCAGGCGGTTCCGCCGCATGATATCCCCTGATCCGTACGCCGCCTTCACGGCAGTCGCGAGTAGTTTTTTCTTTTGGGCATCAGTCATCAGGTGGAAAGATTTTCAAGCGCCTCGTTGATCTGGCCGCGCCTGGCCTGCCAGTCAGACAGCCGCTGTCGCTGCTCCTCCAGCACTTCGACGGGAGCCCTCTCGACAAAACTCGGGTTACTGAGTTTTGACTCAACCTTGTCAATCTCCTTATCGACCTTTTGCAGTTCCTTGCCCAGACGACCGCGTTCAGCGTCGAAGTCAATCAACCCTTCGAGTGGCAGATACAAGTCACCCAGTGCCGAGGAGACCCTCGGGGTTCCCTTTGGAACATCCAAGCCAACCGAAACGGACTCGGCATTGAGCAGCACTTTCAGCACCTCAACTTCATACGAGTCCAGATCACCGGCAGGGCTGTACGTGTAGTTGATTTTTTTACTGAATGGAATGTTGTAAGCGGAACGAAGATTTCGCCCCTGTGTCACCAACTCGTGTTTCGCGGCGACGAGGCGATCCACCGTGTCGTCGAGCCCGTAAAGCTCGTTGAATGAATTGTCGAACGCCTTGGGCCAGTGTGCCGTCATGATGGTCTTGCCGCCCTGCTCCTCCGGCATTTCCCCGGAATACCCGAGGGCGTGCCACAGTTCCTCGGTAATGAACGGCAGGAACGGGTGAAACAATCGGAGCGTATTTCCCATCACGAAATCAACCACCGCCAGTACGTTGGCTTTGCGGGTTTCGTCGTCGCCAAAAAAAGTCGCCTTGCAGGACTCGATGTACCAGTCGCAGTACTCGCTCCAGAAAAACCGGTACAACGACGCCGTGGCGTCCGAAAAGCGATACGACTCGAAGGCAGCCGTCACCTCGGTAATCGCTTGACCAAGGCGCAGCAAAATCCACCGGTCGTCACTCGCGAGCAACTCCGGACGTATTTCCCCCTCCATTGCGCCACCCTGCATTTCACGAAATCGGCAGGCGTTCCACAGCTTGTTGCAAAAGTTACGGCCAAGC
>ENA-UPTF01002240-UPTF01002240.1-marine-metagenome-genome-assembly--contig:-NODE-2240-length-11319-cov-2.655577_pt1 | contig 11319 bp, 10 predicted proteins | sample MGYA00238166_ERZ767019 | MGnify/ENA primary metagenome ERZ767019 (study PRJEB28930, sample SAMN06266391) | marine metagenome | isolation source: Sea water from 250 m depth | place: Atlantic Ocean... | reverse complement strand
ATGTGCTGTTGGATAACCATTTGGTGATTACTATCAACGTTAACCAAGTGGTGGTATTCTATGGTTTTGTTCCACGTGACCAGCAGGGCCAACACTGATGCTGTCCTTAAAGATGGTTTTGGTGACGTGATGGGCATCAACATGCTGGTAGCTGCTTGGGTATCCGGTGAGCGATTCGACTGGGTTTGCCACCGATATTTACACGACGCTAACACTCTCTTTTCTATCGGAATTTCAGACAACGTTATCAATGAGTTTGAGTTGCTGGACGAAAGGAAGGAGATTCGGGATTGGTTGATACCAGCGTCGCTTCTTAAATCTTGCGGAATGCCAGTGGGGATGAACGATTACGACAACGGAGAAATCGTTCGTAATCCAGACCTTAGGGAGGCGGAACTATTAATCGAGTGTGCAAATGAGCGACCTAATGTCGAAAGGATTCAGACGAGGCATCCTGGCCTTGGAGCCTCAACGGGCGATATTTTACACATTTAGTTAACCGTGTAGATTATCGCCATACGCTACCTATCTTCCATATCACTAGTACCTATGAGGAAGCCATGAAACTCGTATCGCTTAAATTGGTTTCCGTCCTGGGATGATACGAGGGGACTTTCAGGGTCTTGAGGTTTGACAATTAAAATTTACCTGTTAAGTCAGTAACGTCGGTTGGCGGCCCATACTGGTTCGCGATTTCAGCGGGAATAATATATTCACGGCGAGGTCGGTTTTCCTGAGTAACTTTTGGCGATTCATTTTGATTGTTCGACTTAACCACTAAGGAACTACGACCCCATAATCCCATACGGACGGTCTTGTCCACTTTCTGGGCAACTTCGTCAGGTATTTCTAGCAAGAGTTGTCTGACTTCATCGCCATTCATCGGGGCGTCGGAAAACCAAACGGCTTTGATTTCCGGAATTTGGTCGTAGAACCCGAGGTTTGTCCTAGTCGGGTCAGACCGATCTTTAAAACCGTTGCTTAAAATTAACTTTGCTGCTGCCGTGCTTGTTTGGTGGAACAATTTCATGGGACTATTTTACACAGGTAGTCGACCGTGTAGACTGATGCCATGCGGTACCTATCTTCCAAATTGATCATTATGTTTCGCCTAATAATAGTTTGTTTGTTCCCAATTTCCGTCGTTGCAATAGGTTGCTCGTCTAGTAACCCTGAACCGACTGAAGAGGGATTAATTCAACGGACTAAAATGGCCAACGATGCGCTTAATACCCAGGATTGGGCTGGTATTTATCAACTTTATCCGCCTGAAGTACACGATATTTGTTCTCTTTCGGATTTCGAGAGCGGTTGGAATGCTAATTATGAGGAACAATTTGGAGCGCTGTTGGAATTTTTAGGGGCTGGTACGCAACTAACGCTAGTCGTTGAAACTAACAGTGTTGCTATTGCAGGAACAGACGCTTACGTAATGCTAGAACTAGACGCTTTTGCTTCGGACGGTCAACCTGTGATTGAGAATTTGGTGAACGACAGTCCTCAGACTTGGAAATTTATCGATGGAGATTGGTTCATCGGTGAAGATATCCCTGACGAGTTCTGCTGACGCCTTAAAGATGCGCGTAGTCTCATGACCTTCAGAACCACGTTTTGGTAGAAAAAACCGGCGAATGCCAATCTACACGAACCCGAACCATGTCAGCTACCATGCATCCTGCAAAACGGACATGATGAGTCCTGTGTCGCTGACGGACTTGGGATTGGTGGCGAGGCCTCTGTCGTGTAAAGTTGCAGCGGCGATCAGTTCAAGACCTTCCTCGCCGGACCTGATCGTTTAGGGATATTGGATACTCAATCACGCGCTTTGGTCTGTAACTTAAAGCATATTTATTTTGTGTAAACCGCGATTTCTCCTCGTATATCCAAAGACCCCGCCTTATATTGTCGATCAGGTGATGTAGCTCTATCGTTTCGCTAAAATCAGGGTGGCAGTCGCTACATGATGAGATATATCGGCTTAATTGGTAGTATATTTGTCCTCTGAAAGCTGCGAGCTTATCATCATCCTACCATTGATATAATTGGGACGTTCATTGCACGCAGTGCGTCCCAGAAGGTCGCATAGATGAGTTTGTAGAATTCTTTAGCCATGTGCGCCGGATCACAAATGTGATCGCTGGAATGGATGCTCATAACCGTTCGGCCTCTTTAAAATGCGTTAATATAGTTTGGTTATACCAACGGAGATGTACTCCTGGTTTAGTTATCATCGAAAATTTAGAACGAGTCTCTTTTAAGGATTTATGTTTCGCCATGGTTAATCAGCTAACAGACCGACTAGATGAAGTTCATCGGCTTATGAAAGAAGCTGAGGTAGACGTATATCTGGTCCCATCGTCCGACGCTCATCTGAATGAATATGTCCCTGAGTATGCACGCAGGCGGACGGCAATAACCGGATTCAAAGGATCGGCCGGGGATGCGATAATTTGTCCCAATGGCGACCATCTGTTCGTGGATTCCCGTTACTACCTCCAAGCTGATGAAGAAGTTGATCTTAGTAAGTTCCGCGTGCACAAACTCGGTTTGAGGGGCGAGCATACGCCGAGCCAATGGTTGACGGAAATCGAAAAAGAGCGAGGTAGTATCCGGGTCGGATTCGATCCGTTTTTATTGTCAATGCAGGCTCATTCCGTTTACTTGGCGGCCTTGTATTCGGCAGAGTCTGAGTTGGTGCCGATCGATGATAATCTCGTTGATGCTGCCTGGGAAGATCAACCGCTTCCACCGTCCCATTCCATTTACGCTCTGCATGAAGCGGTTACTGGAATCGGGGTGGCTGAGAAGCTCTCGAATGTTCGAAGGGAGATGGATGAAGCCGGCGCGAGCCGGTTGGTATTAACCAAATTGGATGAGATAGCATGGGTTACCAACTTAAGAGGTAGTGACATTGCGTTCAACCCAGTGTTCGAGGCATATCTCGTCATCGACTTGGATAGAGCGACGTGTTTCACCCGCACTCCCCCGCCTCTCGAGTTGCGCGAAGCCCTTTATTCTTTAGTCGAGTTCCAGCCCTACGAGGCCTATCTGGAATCGCTGGGTCTTGTCGGCGACAGACCGTTGGAAACTGTGTGGCTGGATCCCGCCGGGACGACAATGGCGACCCGTCTGGTCCTAAACAAAGACCAGAAAGTGGTTGAAAAAACAAATCCCGTGGTGATGCTCAAGGCAATCAAGAACGAAGCTGAGATAGCCGCGAGCCGGGAGGCTCATCGCCATGCCGCCGCCGCCAAGATCCGCAGCTTCAAGCTCTTGGAAGACAAAATAGCATCAGGTAAAGCGGTAAGTGAACTGGACTTCAGCCTTTTATTGCATGAGGAATACGCGAGTGAAGACGGGTTTTATGATCTCAGTTTCACTACGATCGCTGCTGCAGGTGCCAACGGAGCTATAGTCCATTATGGAGATGCAGACCCCGACGTTTTACTAACGGAAGGGGAGTTGTTCCTTGTCGATTCAGGCGTTCAGATGCTCGGCGGGACTACTGACGATACTAGGACCGTTATCGTTGGCACACCTTCGGATCGTCAGAGACAGATGTACACCAAAGTCCTGCGTGGCCACATAAACCTAGCCATGCAAAAATTCCCCGAAGGTACCGGCGGTATCGCTTTAGACGCTTTGGCTAGAACGCACCTTTGGAATTCTGGACTGGATTATGGACACGGTACAGGCCACGGCGTCGGCGCATTTTTAAATGTCCATGAAGGTCCTCAGAGAATTGCTCCGAGGGGTATGGACGAACCCATGAAAATCGGAATGATTGTCTCCAACGAGCCAGGATATTACGAAGCAGGTTGGGGAGGGGTGCGACTAGAGAATTTATACGTGGTAACTGGTGATGATACATTGCCGAACCATCCAGACGGCAAGCGATGGCTTCGCTTGGATCCTTTGACGTTGATACCGTTTGACGCGTCATTAATTGATTGGGGTCAGATGTCGGAATCAGAGAAAACGTGGCTTGGCACGTATCACCAAGAGGTGTGGGATAAAATCAACCATATGCTGGGAGATGACGACCGTCGCTGGCTTTTTGATAAATGCCAAGTGCCAGGTATTTTGATCTCAGAGTAGAGGAGACACTTTCTCGGCACTGGATCGTCCTCCTTGGTATAGATGGGCGCTCTCTATGTAGAGCACTTTCTGACCATTGTTTCCGTCACTTACCTAGTTACAATCTTGCATTAATACATGCGCCTAACCAACTGGAGAAATTTGCCGACCGCTCCCATCTCGGCACCGCTCCTTAAGCTTTTCGCTATGATGCCCCATAAATTAATATGGAATTGATTGGCTAACGAGTTTTACTTATGAACTACCACTATATTGTTGTCGGCGGAGGGACCGCAGGGTGCGTACTTGCCAACCGACTTTCCTCAGATCCCAACACTAGTGTTCTTTTGCTAGAAGCCGGAGGAAAAGACGATTATTTTTGGATCGATATACCGGTCGGTTACCTTTACACCATTGGGAACCCACGTACCGATTGGTGTTATCAGACTGAGCCTGATCCAGGGTTGAACGGAAGAAGTATCGGATATGCTCGGGGTAAGGTGCTTGGCGGCTGTTCGTCTATTAACGCCATGATATACATGAGGGGTCAACGGAGCGATTACGACCACTGGGAAGAACTTGGGAATCGAGGCTGGGCGTGGAATGATGTTCTACCAATTTTTAAACGCTCAGAAAATTATCAACATGGAGCAGATGAATTTCATGGCGGCGACGGAGAATTAAGAGTTGAGGAGCGACGTGTGAACTGGGAAGTTCTAGAAGCTTGGCGTGACGCTGCCGAACAATGCGGAATTCCTAAAATCCAAGAATTTAACCGTGGTGACAACCACGGTAATGCCTACTTTCAGATGAACCAACGTCGTGGTAGGCGTTGGAGTGCTACTAAGGCTTTTTTGCGTCCAATCGAATCTAGGTCAAATCTTACCGTGTTGACTAATGCGCACGCGCAAAGGCTCGTTATTGAGGACGCTCTTAATGGTAAACGAGTGCGCGGTGTTGAAGTGCGTATGGATAATGGCGAAATGATGAACTTCGATGCATCCCGGGAAGTTATTCTTTCGGCTGGGGCTATTGGCTCCCCTCAGATCCTCCAAGTATCAGGAATTGGCCCTGGTCAGCTATTGAATAGCAAGGGCATTAGAGTGGTTCATGATTTGCCCGGAGTTGGAGAGAATCTTCAGGACCATCTACAAATTCGCTCTGTTTTCAAAGTCGAAAATACAGTTACGCTTAACCAGCGGGCCAGTTCTCTGTTCGGGAAAATTATGATGGGGTTGGAATATATTGCATTTAAAACCGGCCCCCTTACAATGCCTCCGTCGCAGCTGGGAGCGTTCGCAAAAAGTGACCGATGCCAGTCTTCTCCGAATATAGAATGGCATGTCCAACCCCTTTCTCTCGACAGATTTGGCGAACCGCTGCATAGGTTTAATGCTATTACACCTTCTGTTTGCAATCTGCGGCCGAGCAGCCGTGGCCATATACGTATAAAAAGCCCGGATGCTAAGGACTCGCCTGGAATTTCCTTAAATTATCTTTCTACTGAAGAAGACCAGAGAGTCGCTGTAGAGGGGATCCGGTTTACACGACGTATTATGTCAGCACCTGCTCTGCGCAAATACAACCCGGCCGAGGTGAGCCCAGGCCCAAATCTCAAAGATACGGGAGAACTGTTGCATGCGGCGGCCGAACTCGGTACCACTATCTTTCATCCGGTTGGTACCTGCAAGATGGGAAATGACCCGATGGCTGTCGTTAATGACCGACTCTTAGTTCACGGAATCGATGGCCTCAGGGTGATCGACGCATCAATAATGCCTAGGATTACTTCTGGGAATACCAACGCTCCGACCGTAATGATTGCCGAACAAGGAGCTAAGTTTGTTCTGGAAGGATAATTAAAGTTTCGGTGGAATTTCGGTGGTGAAGGAACAGGCCAGATTTATCTTTGGAGCGATCTCTCAAAGTCGACCAGAGTCGAACTCGAAATCCGATTGATGCATCGTCGTTGCAGTTCGACCATATTCTCTGACTCCGTTCATTGTAGGCACGACATTCGTCGTTAGAGCGAAGGCTGAGCGGCATTGATTTCGGCAATCTGCTGACAATCGCTGACCAAATGACCTATTTTATGAGAATGAAGCGCCGCTTGTTTGTATCTTTTGCCATCATGTAGCGAGTGTTAAATCAAACCTGGCTAAACCCAAGTAGAATTTCTTCGCCTGAGATCCGAACTTCGTAAGCTTGTATTGATTTGGTAGCTGGGGAAGTCAACGCCTCTCCAGTTAGGATGCTAAATCGAGCTTGGTGAAACGGGCATACAACTACTGGGACTCCTTCGACGCTATCGAGCCTGCCTTTCGCAAGCCGGCCCATCTTGTGGGAACACATGTTGTTGATTGCATAGACCGTTCCGTCGATGTTGGCCAGTAAAATCTGGTTGCGGTCTAGTCTAACCACGGTCATTTCCCCTGGTAGTACCTCGCTGACTTTAGCAACCTTAACGAATCTCTGTTCGGCCATAAAAACTTCTCCGATTAATACGAGTTATTTTTCGTCCTAATATCTAGGGCGCAATCACATTCGTTTGTTTGCCATTGATTTATGAAGGCGTAAATTGGGATCACGTAAGTCCTTTACCACGTAAATGTCCTTTCCAATATATTTTGCAGAATAAGATTAAGGATCATCTGTTGAGGCATTTGCCGTAGTACCGAAGTATCGGCAAAACAATTTTGATATGCAGTCGGTCTCACTATAGTACATGGGCGCCACACCGATTGTTACACTGAGTTTTTATCCAGCGAAGGCATATCCGGTGTTGGAGCACGTTTGTCTAACTCTGAATACTATCCCATGACGAACACCACGGAGTAATAGGTAGGACCAGAGTACCGGTGGATAGATAGTGAGTAATCACACCGCAGTAGTCTGCACGATCAACTAAATGTGTAAAATGCTGTCGTACGCTTATGACTCTTGAATACGCCCTGATACTATTTTTCATCCTCATGATCGCAAGTGTGCCATTCTTGCACATGGGCCTTTATTGGTATTTATCTGAAAAACATTCCAGATCCGAAGATCCCGATCAACGCTAATTTACGAAAGCACAAATGCCTGAAGTACTCATCCAAAATTTCCATTTGGGTTCAGAAACATTAGATGATGTGTGCATGACATTAGTCTGGAGCCTGGAGATCACACCCCACGATAACTAGTGCCCTGTTCGAGTAGCTTAGAGGTGAGGGTGTTACTAGAACAGTAAAAGCTCTCTCAAATCAAAATGATGTAGACTCCGTAATAAACGGTTAATTCGCTCTGAACACCTGGTTGCCGTTCAAGTACAGCTCTTTCAGGTTGGTTAAGGCACCTATTTCAGAAGGTAGTCCTGCCAGGCGGTTCCCGTTCAGTTCTAGCCTGTACAGGTTGGTCAGATTGGCTATTTCGGGCGGCAATTCCGTCAGCTGGTTGGTGCCCAGTACTAGCGAACGTAAGTTGATCAGGTTGCCTATCTCAGGTGGTAACTTGGTGAGTTGGTTCCCGGACAGCTCCATACTGATCAGGCTGGTCAGGTTGCCTATCTCGGGAGGTAACTCAGTTAACCTGTTGTTGTCCAGGTACAGCCCGGTTAGGTTGCTCAGGTCGCCTATTGTGGGTGGCAAGTCCGTCAGCTGATTATCGTACAGCCCTAGCCATTCGAGGCTGCTCATGTTCCCTATCTCGATAGGCAGGTTCGTCAGTTGATTGTCGTTAAGGTGCAACTCCTTCAGATTGGCCAGATTGCCGATCTCTGGAGGGAGTGCCGTCAGCTGGTTGTTATATAGGCCTAGCCACTCGAGATTGGCCAGGTTACCTATCTCTGGAGGTAGCGCCGTTATTGGATTATCGTTCAGGTGGAGTTCTTTTAAGCGGGTTAGGTCGCCTATCTCAGGAGGCAGGTCTGTCAGCTGGTTTTCTCCTAAAACTAGCCGGTACAAGTTTGTCATGTCTCCTATTTCTGATGGAAGCTTAGTAAGTTGGTTACGTCCGAGCCCTAGCCGGTGGAGGTTTTTGAGGTTACCTATCTCAGGAGGTAGCGCCGTGAGAAGATTTTCTCCCAGCAGTAATGCACTCAGCCAAGTGAGGTCTCCTATCTCGGGCAATAGTTCTCTCAACCCGGTTGACGTAAGGTTTAGAATCCCAAAGCGGTCATTCATGATGTTCTTGTTTATATCATACCCAGTGAGATCATATGTACTTTCAGGATTATTCCTAAGAGTACATGCCATGTTAGGCCCACATGATAATGATTTTTACCAGCTCATTTTCAATAGTCATTCGGATTGATCTCGAGGTCAAATAAATCTGTGGTCTCATGATTGGGGTAGGCATTATTCTATCGGAAGCATCTCATCCTTGGTCGTCATTTGAGCTTTGTATAGAGCTAGTCGGTGTAAGAGTTGAACTAGATGATTGCATCCTACTATTAGGTCTGAGACGTATCTCGTAAATATCGTGACGAATTGTGATACTCGAATTATTGCATTCGCAACATATTTCATAGGAGCTCTCGGACACGCCAGGCAACAAGACTCGAAGATACCATCAATATGTGCACGAAGGACCTGGCCTTGCCAATGCACGGCCGATGATTCTCTTAGAAGTTGGATTCTTCCTGGAGACGGGTCAGATAGGCGTTGTAGATCAGCAGAAAGAGTTCGGAGATTCTCAAAAGCCCCGCTCTTAGGCGGGGCTTTTCCTTTTTGTTGTCCAGTCCAGATAAAGAAGTGACCAGAAGAGGGAGATATGCCTTTGATATCGGGCGCTATGGAAGATGGACAAGATTGATAAAACCAAAAAAATGAAAGGATAAATAGATGGCATTTTTGATATTCAAATGTGGAGGCTGCGGAGAAGCGGTAAGGACTGTCAACCGGCCTCAGTACAGAAGGAACCAGGAGGTATGGACCCCTCTCAGGTGTGTAGGTTGCAAAGATAGGCAGAGTATACCCACTGCAGTACAACATCCGATCAGCGGTGAGCGACCCCTTATACCGAGTTGATGCGTACTCTCGTAGAACCTGAAATGATCACACCAACTGGCATAGCAAGACATCTAGGCACGTACGGCTGAAGGGGAGTATTCTGCCGTTTGGAGTACAACACGCCTAGTGACACTAATTAGAACGACTCGCGCCAGACTCAATATCAGTTGGGCGACCTTGTGTCAGTCCGACTCGGACCTTCGGAATCACGTTTTGGGGCACCTAAAAGGTGCGTAGACCGAAATTAGAGATTCTTCGCGGCGGTATTGATTGTAGTTTAGCCCTTATTAAACTCCAAGGTAGGGATTTACTACGAGTCCTCTAAAGCTCTGGTTTTCATCATCTTCATGATCTTTTTCCGGGTCACAGTATCCGCTCGTTTCTTCGCTCTTCGCTCAATCCTGGCCGTCCTAGTTTCTGGGCTTCGGTGAGTAGTCTCTTTTGGCATCATCTGCTCCTTTTTAGTCTTTCGTGAGATATCTATGCTTCCTATGGCCTAGAAGGGTTATCGTTTTCCATTAACTACTAAACTGAGTGACTACGCCTTTGACACCAACGTTGAGATAAGCCCTATCTTGATTCCAATTCCTATGTGGAGAAGGCTATAACGGGTATATCTTCCGGCCAAAGGAAATCAGGGGGCTACGGTACTTTTTCCAACAATTGAGGAGACCCAAGAGGAACGGCTTTGTCATTCTCAAAATAATAAATATTCTCCAATTTGAAGCCCCAAGTGTCATTGGTACGGCATATATGAGGTTCGAAAGTGAACATATTGCAGTCACCAAGTAGAGTCTTATTATTTGCTTCGATGTATCGCCGATCATCCAAATGATTTTCGATGCTATGGCCAAGGTTACCATTAAAATCTAGGTTCTCGTATCCCATCGTTTCTATGGACTTACTAATGACGCAATAGAGTTCATGCATACTGGTTTGAGGAGTTGATATCTCTCTCATAAGGTTGTGAAGTTCTCTTTCAGCATTTATTCCGTAGTTTAAATAGGAATTTCCCCTAGGCTGACTAACACTACCGGATTCTACGATATAGGATCGGGCACAATCACCCCAAAACCCGTTAACCATTGGGCTGAGATCAATGGTTACCAAATCATTGGCGCCTATTGCGGTGTTTGATGGTTGGTATTCAGTACCCGATATTGACAGAGTAGTGCGTTCGCCAACTAGGACTAGAGCAGGAACGCTGTGATACCAAGAATCGTTGGCACCATATTGCGCTAATAACTGAGTACATTCATCAGCAATCCCAAACTCACTATTCCCATATTTTATGAAAGGTTCGATATCGCGTAATACTTGAAGCGCGATATCTTGAACGTGTAAATATGGAGATATCCCAAACATATATAATTCCCGTCTATTTTCTTGACGCCGACAACTCTTGTAGCCAGTTCTTAGTTGGCTTCTGAAACGGATATAATTTGCGCTGGGCAGGGCCAGACTTTGAACAATCTAGGAGGTATATCCGATTATAGGATTATCCGGCGGTATTTTACGACTAATTGGATTGGATATGTGTTGCTAACCGTATTCGGCTAGACGGGCGAATTCGTAGCCACTGATTTTAAATCCAACGATGAACGTCCGCGCACATCCAGCCTATTATTTATGCAATGGAGAACCGCCGACTCAAACTACAGCAATCGTGGTTTACGGCAAGTTGCCCCGGCAATTTCTACTCGTTACCCTGGATAAAGGCAGTGCCCTTAGTTTGTTATCCGCCTTTTGGGGTCGTCATCCGACCGTCATTGGCTGATGGGCGGAGCTACGAATATGTCATCGCCTTCGACCTTCACTTGGAAAACGCGAAGGGATTCCTCAGCAGGAGGATTCATTGCAACCCCAGTGATTGCGTTGAACGAACCACCGTGCAGAGGGCATGCGGCTTCCTCTCCATCGATGTCTCCGTCTGATAAACATGCATAGGCGTGAGAACAGACATCGTCGATAGCATGGAACTGCCCTTCAATATTCGTTAACAACACTTGGTCGTCCCCGATTGTTACAGCCATCATTTCGCCGGTTCTAAGTTCGCTCACTTGTGCGACTTTGACAAAGTCTGAATTGGACATGATTTGTTATCTCCTAACCTGTGTTGGCCTGAAAGACATTACAAGGACATTTATATCATTAAATCTAAATGGAATATCACTTTTTGAGTCTCGGCACCGTATCGGACCAAGTAAAAGCGCTACACGAATCCAATCCGAATAGGGGGGCGTTTTGTTGCCCA
>ENA-UPTF01002239-UPTF01002239.1-marine-metagenome-genome-assembly--contig:-NODE-2239-length-11321-cov-5.828264_pt1 | contig 11321 bp, 10 predicted proteins | sample MGYA00238166_ERZ767019 | MGnify/ENA primary metagenome ERZ767019 (study PRJEB28930, sample SAMN06266391) | marine metagenome | isolation source: Sea water from 250 m depth | place: Atlantic Ocean... | reverse complement strand
CAAACCCACGCACCCCCATGAAGTTCTATAACTACCGGGAATGGCCCTTTTCCTTTCGGTCTAAAAACGCGGGCCAATAGAGGCAAATTACCGTTAACCAAATACTGAACATCGTCAATCTCTAATCCGTATGTTTGAGATCCTAGTGGCATAGATACTCTCTTTAACGACTTAAGAATCTAAAATTTGGCAGGATCAATTTAAAGACGGGCATACGGCAGGTCAATATGCCGAGCCTTTAAATCCGGCTTATCGACAAAGCCATTATTTATCTGGGCCATACTAAGTACATATCCAATTTTATTGGCGGGTCATCTATCTATATCTGGCAGAAACTTTAAAACCTTTCCATAAATATTGACGAGGTCTAGATTCTGCTCAGCCGAACGAGCCTAATGTCGATATGGTTCCCCGTGGCCCTGCAAGGTACAATTGCCAGAGGTTAAGTTTAACCTCCTGCACACACGGCTTTTTATTCGATTACAAGATACGGAGGAGTCATGGCCAATCGAATCAAACACATTGCCCTGCAAACAGAAAATCCCGCTGAAACCGCAGAGTGGTATAAAAATGTTTTCGGCTTAGACGAATTGCGTCGCAGCCCTGCAGATACTGGCGAAGAAGGAGTGTGGCTCACTGACGGATACATCTATTTCGCGATATTAAAGATGGGCTGCGAGGACGCCCCTAACCTGGGTGAGGGGTCATCTACTGTTAAGGGCGTTCATCACATCGGATTCTACGTCGACGACCTAGACAACGCAGTGTCCACGGTAGAAGGATACGGTGGAACCGAGTGCCCGGGTAGCAGCAAGGCCAATCGTAAATACAAGGGTCCTGACGGACTAATGATAGACCTGCGGTTCCGAGGATGGGATGAGCAAATTCGTGCCCGCAGTACTCTTTACGAATTGACCGAAGCACCTCCTGCCAATACCGTCAACGTTCCGAAGTAAGTACTCAATCAACACAGAAGGAAAATGTAACATGCCTGAAACCAAGCGCATCGGAGCATTGGTACCCGCTACCAATCCCGTAGTAGAACCTGATTTCTATCGGGTTCTACCACCAGAGATCACAGTCCACTTCGAGCGTATGTTCAACGGAGACTGGGGGTCTCAGCCCAAATCCTCTGATAATTCAGGACACATGGTCAGCATATCCAGTGAAGAAGCCGCCACAGTCGACACTGCCTTGTTCGGATTTGACGCCGATAAAATGAATGAGGACGTCAGCCGAGGCGCCCGGTCTTTATCCAACATCAAACCGGATGTCCTGGTTTACGCTTGCACATCAGGCACCTACCACAAAGGATATATCCAGTTCGATCAAGAAATGTCAAAGGAAATGCAGTTAGCCAGCGGAGTAGAATCCATCACTGCTGTTGGAGCCTGCATAGAAGCCTTCAATTTCATGGGCTCCAAGAAACTTAGCATCGCAGGGCCTTATCGACATTTCCATTTGCGTCACCGGCTCAAACCACTGCTAGAAGAGGCTGGTTTTGAAGTTTTAAGCGCCGACGGCGAACCGTGGATGCAAGACTCCATGAACCCATTGGAAATAGAGGAAGAATCTGTCCAAACCATCATCGACTTTGTGCCGACAGTGGTAAAAGACGAAGCAGACACTATATTCTTACCAGGCACAGCCTGGCGCGGATTGGACGCGGTGGAAACTTTGGAAAAGCAGCTGAACAAGACCGTGATTTCGGTCAACCAAGCGACCATTTGGTTAGCTCTGCGCCGCATCGGCTGGACCAAACCCATCAATGGCTTCGGCAGCCTGCTCCAGAACTTATCTTGAGGTCACTCTCAGATCAGTGCGGAAAGAGTAGAACTAAAGAATCAGCGTCCGTAAATTGCCTCTCGCGTGAGGACTGGCGCTTTCGGCTTCCTGGTCATCAAAAAGAACGCGCCAGCAGCGAGATAAATCGGCAAGAATGAAATCAGCACCAATGTATAGCTACCTGTGCGATCGAACATGACCCCCGCGTAGATCGGTGAGATCAACATACCGATATTGAAGACCACACTGATCATTCCCATCAATGTAGCGAAGCTGGAGCGGCCGAAGAAATTGCCCAGAGATACCCAGTTCAAGGAACTGGTTCCTTGTTCGATTGCCATCAAGGCAACGAACAAGTAGACAGCGACGTTCCCGTCCACAGTCAACATAGCCAATGTCGCCAACGCTGCTGCTCCCATCCCTCCACCCATCATCGGCTGTAACGGGAACTTGTCCCCCAAAAATCCCACCAGTAATCTTAACGGTATAGACAACAAGAACATCAAAGAAAACATGATGCCAGCAAGTTCATCGGACATACCCTTCCAGATGAACATCTGGACTGCGTGCACCGATATCGTTCCCCAAAGACTAATCCGGAGAACAGATCCAGCGAACAGAATCCAATAAGATTTAGTCCGTAAAGCCTGTCTCACCGTAAAATCCACCGGCGCAGGTTGAGCTTCTTGTTCGCCCTCTTTCAAGAAGGGGAGGTCGGCGCCAATCCCCATCCTCTCAGGCGAGTGCCTAACCAACGACGCCAAAGGGATCACTATGAGTCCCATAAATATTCCAGAGAACAGCATCACGTCACGCCAACCTATGGTGCTAACACCCAAGGTTATCAGCGGCAAAATCGCAGCTCCACCAGAGGAGAAACCAGTGATGCAGATTGACATGGCAAGGGAACGCCGGCGAATAAACCACCTGTTTACCGCACTGATCAGCACCTGCCCCAGTCCAGAACTCTTCCCTACTCCCACGACTCCAACAAATATAACTATGAAGAGCACATAGTTGTGAACCCAATGCAGGGCAATGAAACCCGAGCTGGCCAACAGACCACCGAAAACGATCATCGGGCGTGAACCAAAAAGGTCAACCAGCCGGCCTACAACCGGCCCAGCGATACTCCCTTCAGCCCTAACTAAACTAAAGATTAACGAAGTTTGAGCGCTGTTCAGGCCCAGGTCGCGTTGGATCGGTCCAAAGAATATGGCGTTACTATTGGAAAATATCCCACCGGATAAAGTTCCTAACAGAAAAGTTGCAGCCAGCACCCGCCAGCCAAAATACGCCCCCCGAACCTTCTCCATAAACGGTATTTGATTCAGCATAGGTATGCTTGGGAATAGGAAAGCGTCACATAGCGATTAGCAATAATCATACATCTATATTATCAAAAATATAGATTTCATTTATCCAATAAAACCAAAGGGATTTCCAATTTAACTTGGCAAGATGGTACATCAAATAGCCAATATCTCTTTTAGGGTATCGTCCACGAATTTTGAGTCAACTGGGTTGAATCCCGGACCTCCGGCCAGATGACCCCAGATTGAATTTATCGGCCTAAATTCGGCATTCGACATAAGCGCAACTTCAATTTCGTTGTCTTCAGGTGGGAAGTACAAATCGGTGCTGCCGGGCATCACTATTGCCTTGGCTTTAATCGAATTGAGAGCCCCCCTGAAGTCACCCTCATATACATGGTTGTTGCTTATGTCGGCGTTCTGCCAAGTCCGTATCATTGCCAATAGATCGTTGGCATCCGCGCTCGTTCTCCGGGCTTCCCAAAATCTCACCAGATAATCTTCCAACGAGTCGTAGCCTAAGCTCAAATAGACCTCCTCTCGGTAGAAAGCCTGGGAAACGGCCCAACCTGCATAAACACGGCCCATAGCCTTCAATCCTTTGAGAGGCGGTTTGTCGTATGAACCACCTGCCCATGCTACATCCGTCGTAATCGCCGACTTGACACCTTCCAGAAAGACAAAATTATGTCTTGAAGTTTTAGCAGAACCGCAGACTGGGACAATCCGTTCGACCATGTCCGGGTACAAGCTAGCCCACTGAAATGTTTGTTGTGCGCCCATAGACCATCCGTAGACCAATGCGATCTTTTCAATACCGAATATTTCGGTAACCAGTCTATTTTGACACGCAACATTGTCGTAGAGATTAATAATTGGGAATCGTGCTCGGTTATAAGGCGGGGTCGCATTGGATGGAGAACTGGATACGCCATTGCCAAACATGTTAGGAACGATTATGAAATACTTGGTTGGGTCCAGAGCTTTTCCTTCGCCAATCATTCCTTCGTTATGGGTGTGTTGTCCTCCGAAAAACGTTGGAAAGACCACTACGTTATCCTTGTCGGAATTCAACCTACCATAAGTTTTGTAGGCTAATTTAGCTCCTCGCAACGTCTCTCCAGACTGAAGATTCAAATCACCTGCTTCAAATACTTCATAATCCTTAACGGCCCTCGTCATATCTCCACCTCAAGCTGCCGGATCGATCCGCCTCAGGCAAGAATACCACGGGCGGGGCTGATCTTTTGACACCATCACTCTCAGTTGTTTGACTACCCACATCTGAACTTTTAGACTTGGCCTCTCAAAGCTTAAACTAGGAGAACCCCTATGGCACCAGACCCGGTAAATATTTACGAGTACGAAGAAATCGCAAAATCCAATATCGACAAAGGGCATTACGATTTCATCGCAGGGGCAGCTACCGACGAAATAACTCTAAGGCGTACACGCGAGGTCCTAGACTCCATTGTCATGAAACCGCGAATGATGGTGGACGTTAGCGCTCGAGATTTAGGCACCACGGTCCTGGGACACAAAATCAGCCTCCCACTTATGCTATGTCCGGCCGGGAACCACGGCGCAGCCCATCCGGAGGCTGAACTAGCCACAGTCCGGGCTGCGGGTAAAGCCGATACCCTGATGATTCTTAGTTCTCATTCGGCCAAAACTTTAGAAGACGTCGCTGAAGCCGCCACTGGACCAATTTGGTTCCAACAATATTTCTTCAAAGACAAAGAACTTACACTCGGCATGGCTGCCCGGGCAGAAGAAGCCGGGTACACCGCACTTTGTGTGACTTTGGACGCCAAGATTGTACCCAAACGGGAACGCAACATACGAAACAATTATGTAGGCCCAGAATCCCCAAATTACGCCCAACTCGATCTGGGCACCCACTCCTGGACGTTTTCTGCTGACGCTCCAGCAAGCCCATCAGATATCCGAGATCAAGCCACTGTCTGGAGTGATTTGGAATGGTTGGCAAGCAAAACCAAATTGCCGATCGTCGTAAAGGGGATAATGACCGGAGAGGACGGCAGAGCATCCGCAGAGTCTGGCGCCCAAGGGATCATCGTATCAAACCACGGCACCAGGTACCTTGACACGACGTTCACAACCATTGAGGTACTGCCAGAGGTTGTGGAACAAGTCGGAGGCAACGCGGAAGTTTACATGGACGGAGGTATCCGTCGCGGTTCAGATATATTCAAGGCATTGGCTTTGGGAGCACGAGCTGTTCTAATGGGCCGGCCTTTGTTCTGGGGACTGGCAGTGAACGGCGAAGATGGAGTGAGCGCAGTAATAGAAATGCTCCGTGACGAACTTGCCGCTACCATGGGAATCTGCGGTCGCACAACCGTCGAGAGTATCGACCTAGACACATTAGGCGGTATCTCTCCTCTGCAATCATTGTTCGACAGAAGAGATGGCCGTCGCTAAATAGAATGCCGAAACAAATACACAAGGAGATGACCCGAAATGACCACAGTAGGATCTGGCAAATACACCTATGAACTGATCGAAAATTGGGGCAAGCTGCCCTCCGGAGACACGTTCGGCATGGTGAGCGCAATTGCGACTGACTCCCAAGACAGGGTCTTCGCCTTCCAACGCAAGGACCCGCCTATGCTGATCTTTGACCGAGATGGAAACCTCACGGACTCCTGGGGAAATGGATCGTTCGAATTCGCCCACGGCATACATATCGCCGGCGACGTTGTTTACATCACCGACCGCAACACTTCGGTGTGCATCATGTATACACTCGATGGAAAACCAATCCAGATGCTAGGTCGGTACGGCCAGCATTCCGACACCGGCTGCGAGAATCCCGGAGACCTAGTTCCACGAGCAGCCGGTCCTTTCAACTATCCTGCAGAATTAGTACCGTCCGCCTCTGGTGACCTTTATGTTGCTGATGGCTATCGCAATTCGAGAGTACATCGATTCTCCAACGATGGTCAGCTGAAGAAATCGTGGGGAGAACCAGGTAAACAAGGGCCCAACGAATTCCATCTACCTCATAGCCTGTTGGTTGACGGCGACAACGTCGTTGTCTGCGACCGAGAGAACGACCGTATCCAAATATTTGGCCTAGATGGAGATTTTAAAGAGATCTGGGACGACATCCAACGCCCCATGGACATCTCCATGGACACTGACGGTAACTACATGGTCAGTGAAGGCCAACGTGACAACTCGGCTCGCATTAGCATCCTAGATAAAAAGGGCGCCGTTCTATCCCGATTCGACTGCCGCGGATCTGGACATGGCAGCTGGATAGACTCGCGTGGTGACATATACCTTGGCGGAGTCCCAGACGCGATTGACAAGTACGTCCGACAAAGTTAACGACATCACAAACATCAATATCAAACTAGGTACAACAAATCCGAATGGAATGACTTAATGGGATAGATCATGCCCGTTCCCAATCTTGACAATGCATAACCGGGTAATATGTCGGGATCGGGCAACCTCTCGGATGCGTGAGATGAAACAACTGTTCGGTCCTATTTACCGTCAACAGGGCTATCGGGCATCTCTGATTGTAAAAGACACATAGCCCGCGACTATGGTTAGTAGCATCGAAAATCGGCCCGCATGACCACGTAAAGCTTAGTCACAGCAATAAATTACAAAGTTCGGAACCATTATAAATTTACTTGTAGAATGACCGTGATCCCGACATACTCATAATAATCGACACCTAAATCCTGCTACAGGCGAACATGAACCAAGAAAACTCAGAGTTCATCGTGAAAGAACTACAAAAGGTACGCTCATCGTTGGCCCCCGATGAATGGCGCGATGCCCGTATTTACCGCCACATAGACGAATACAAGCTCGACTACACGCTGATCGCTACTAAAATCAGCTCAGGACAGATTCATTACTATGTCCCAGACACGGGCATATTTGAACCTCTGAACGTGAATGGTTAGAAATGATTCAGGGCAAGTAGACTTTGTCTTTCGTCAAAAAAAATCAACGCATCAAACGTGCATCCTGAGAACGGTAGACCGTCCTAACTCCGTGCAAGTTATAGGATGGTGACAACTAGATAGAAACCGTCGAATGTGTCAAGCTTTTAAGAGCCAACCTGGCACAATGGATACGATCTCCGTAAACCGTCTCTACCAGTCATACAAGCATAGGGCTTCTAATTGAAATCGCCAAAATAGTCATTAAGGGCTCACTAACCCAGCCACTCATTGCAGAATCAAATAGGAGACAAGAAATGATTACCAGGTTCGGCTCACTTTACGCTGGACACATAGACCTCCCAGACATTGGATTCGACGCCACACCAGTAAACGACCGTTGGATATCCAATGAAGAGTTGGCTTCGGTATTTCGCAAATCCGAGGCAATTGCAATCAAAATGGATCAGTTAGGCTTCGACACGTTTTGGGCAGCCGAACATCACTTTCAGCGTGAGGGCTACGAGTGTCTCCCCAACCTGCTGTTGATGTACGTGCACATGGCCCACCTAACTAAGAACCTGAAGTTTGGCTGTGGTTTCAACATTAATCCAATGTGGCATCCCCTGAGGCTGGCCGAAGACTACGCAACTGCAGATATACTCACCAAAGGGCGTGTCATATTCGGCGTTGGACGCGGATACCACTCGCGCGAGGTCGACACCTTCGGCGTGCCCAGCACAAATACCGACAACGATGCCAACCGCGAACTATTCGAAGAACAAGTAGAAGTCATAATGAAGGCCTTCAATGAAGAATCCTTCTCTCACCAGGGTAAGCATTACACCATACCCCCTGAAGTTCCCTACCGCGGTTACACTTTGAAAGAAATCTCATTGGTCCCACGCCCTCGAACGTTCCCAGTCGATACCTACCAACCAATGGTCAGCGCTAGCCAAAGATCAATGGATTTCATGGCCAAGCACGGCATGAAAGGTATAGTCGGGGGCGGAGCGGCCACTGGTGGCGCATCAGACCTAGTGGTTAAGCAATGGAATGAAACACTGACCAAGCATGGAAAAGAGACAGAGCTGGGAGGCGACCTCATAATAGGCGTTGCCACATTTATAGACGATACTGAAGAAAAAGCCATGGTTCATGCAAAAAAATATTTCGAGGAAAACATGAAGATGTTCGGCCCACTTGGGTTTGTTAGAGGACTATCCGAGGACCAAATATCTGCATTGGGTCGTGGCTCCGCCGCCCGGTCGGCAGGCCTCCCAACCATAGAGGATGCCGTCAAATCGGGTGCTTGGATCGTCGGTCAACCAGAGCGGGTTACCGAAAGACTTATGGAGATCCAAGAAAGATATCCTGGCCTGGAAGAAGTAAACGTTGGCTGCTCGGTCATGAGCACTGAGACATCAGTAATTCTCGAACAACTCGATGCCTTCGGAAAGGACGTGATGCCCAAATTCAAAACGCAGACAAATTGATGCTCGGTGAAAACACTCTATCGATGTGCCTTGAGTGTGTACCGATTTAATCTCGGCCCGATAGTCTAATCATCTTATCCTTATGTAGGAGGAAAATCCGGATGGCCAGCAGCCAAGTACGCCTTACCGAACTATCCCATTGTGCAGGTTGAGCGGCTAAGCTCAGTCAAGAAGACCTGGTCCAGGTCTTAAAACACATTCCAATGGTCAGCCATCCTGACCTACTGGTGGGTAATAACACTGGAGATGATGCGGCTGTCTATCGGCTGGATAATAACACCGCAATCGTAGTGACCGTAGACTTCTTCACACCTATAACCGACGACCCGTACGAATTCGGTTCGGTAGCCGCTGCCAACTCTTTAAGTGATGTTTACGCTATGGGAGGCAAGCCACTCGTAGCCCTGAACATAGTTGGTTTCCCAGCTAACCTGGCCGTGGATATGCTAGGAGACGTCTTGAAAGGTGGGTATGACAAGGCCAACGAAGCGGGTTGTCTTATAGTCGGCGGACACACTGTTGATGACGAAGAACCCAAGTACGGTCTCTCGGTCGTGGGACTGGTTGAGCCTGGGAAAGAAATCTCAAATGCTAACGCTCAACCCGGGGACATCCTAGTCCTAACAAAGCCTATCGGAACCGGGATAATCGCCACTGGCGCGAAAGCAGGGACTACACCTGATACAGTTATGCAGCGAGCAGTCGCCACCATGTCTGAACTGAACAAAGGCGCGTCTGAAGCCATGATGCACGTCGGTGTAAATGCCTGCACCGACATTACAGGCTTCGGATTGATGGGACACCTCAGAAGTATGGTACGAGGCAGCAACGTCGGGGCTTATGTACGCGTCGCTGACGTACCGGTCTTACCTGGCACCTGGGACCTGCTTGAGAAAGGTACGGTACCCGGCGGAACATTCCGGAACATGTCTGGAGTGAAAGACACAGTGGAGTGGGCCAAAGACCTGACAGAGCACCAACAGCTACTAATGTGCGATGCCCAGACGTCCGGCGGGCTTTTGATTTCGGTTCCCCAAGTTAAACTAGACGAGCTGATCCGCGAACTGGAATCATCCGGTGTAGCGACAAGAGCTATTATAGGAGAGATTACCTCTGAGGACCGTGGATCCATTAAAGTCGTAGCCTAACTGCCAATGTGATTTTAGGCTGCTTCACCACAGTGTTAAACTGAATCCCTAGGGAAAACCGGATCAGGAGCATCCGTTTCATGAAGAGACCTGACCAAGTAAAGACAGCACCAGACCAAGGCATGGGTGATCGTGTTCCACCGGGGCAATTCTTGACGACTAAATTCCCTGTGTTGACCTACGGCGCCGAGCCGAAGATCGACCTAAACACTTGGGAGATCAGAGTCTTCGGATTGGTAGAACACGAGATCTCGTTAAATTGGGAACAATTCTCCAACCTCCCGTGGACCAAAACCGCAACCGATTTTCACTGCGTAACCCAGTGGAGCCAATTAGACAACACCTGGGATGGTGTCAACTTCGCTGACCTAGTCAATATGGCCGGCCCCAAACCAGAAGCAAAGTTCGTCATGGCCCACTGCTACGGTGGCTATAGCACAAATCTGCCACTAGACCTAGCAATGGAAGAGGGCATTCTGGCGCACAAGCAAGAAGGTGAGCCAATCGGCATGAGTCATGGCTGGCCTTTGCGGTTAATCGTACCCAGCGTCTATGCATGGAAGAGCGCCAAATGGGTGAATAGCTTAGAACTGATGGCCGAAGATTCACCTGGCTTCTGGGAGCAACGCGGCTATCATAATGAAGGCAACCCTTGGAAAGAAGAGCGGTTCTGGCCGGAACTGACCAAATGACCATTGTACGACATTGCAAAATAAAAGAAGCGCTGGCTGGATAAGCCAACACTTCTTTTATTTTCTCTTGCCCACTTGTATTGAGCGATTTCACAAGATCTCTCCGAGCGCTTTCGGAAAGCGCTCAGAACGTTGCCAAAAACGTTTTTCCGGCCCAAAGATATGTGTCCTGATGAGGTAACGTACCGCGATATCCATACTGGGTACAATTAACCTACCTCCCCTGTGTATTTTTCTTGACAAATAGGTCACCTCGGCGCTTTAGACATTCTTTCAATTGCATCAATACCAACCTGTTTTTGACCTGGATCTGCTCAATAGCTTAGTTTTTTCTAGTAGTATTATCTGATTATTGGTTAATCTAAGAGCATAACCCCACATAATACTAATCGGTGCATTATCCTTGACACAATCCGTATCAACCCATATCATTTATCAAGTCGCTAATCGACAACTTGACTGGCAGCGCGGAGTAGCGGAGTAATTGATGAGTCAAGAGCAAAAACTCAGAATACAGAGCAGGCTACAAGGCCAAGTTGCGCCGTCAAGGCCAGAAAATACAGATCTTTCAACCGTAACCGAAGGACAGAACCCAAACACACCAAGAGGGCAGACGATCGAAGTCGAAGGCGTCTACATAATCAGCGTAGCGGCACGAATCTTAGACATGCACCCTCAAACCCTGCGAAAGTACGAGAGGCTTGGTCTGATCAACCCAGGTAGGACCATCGGAATGCTCCGACTTTATTCGACCGAGGACATCAAAAAAGTTCGGCTGATCCGATATCTATCTGATGAATTAGGTCTGAATCTGGCAGGTGTTCAATTCGCACTAGCTGCCTTTGACAACATGTCCACCATCAAACATCGGATCGGTAGCAGACTTGAGGGTATCCCTTCTGCTCAACAAGTGGTACAAGAAGAGATGGACCTTTTATTTGAGAGTCTTAACTTACCG
>ENA-UPTF01002238-UPTF01002238.1-marine-metagenome-genome-assembly--contig:-NODE-2238-length-11321-cov-7.733458_pt1 | contig 11321 bp, 5 predicted proteins | sample MGYA00238166_ERZ767019 | MGnify/ENA primary metagenome ERZ767019 (study PRJEB28930, sample SAMN06266391) | marine metagenome | isolation source: Sea water from 250 m depth | place: Atlantic Ocean | study... | reverse complement strand
CCCGGCCATTATCGTTTTACATGGTCAGGGAAAAACAACTATGGTTCTACTTTGTCAAGCGGGGTTTACCTGTTGACTGTTCGATTTGCAGAAAATTATTACAAACAAAAAATAACATTACTCAAATAGGAGGTTATGATGAAATCATTAATAACTACACTTTTACTAATTACAGGAATAAGTATGGCACAGGACGACATGCCTTCAGTTCCTCAAACAACGTCATTTCAAGCAGTGATAACGGATTCTCTTGGTGTCCCCATCGCAGATGGTACCAGAACTTTTACATTCCGTATGGAAAAACCAACTGATACTGGACAGATAATAGATATTTGGGAAGAGACCCAAGAAGTTGAAGTAGTTAACGGCGTTATTTCCGCAGTCCTAGGCTCGGTAACCCCTCTTAATCCTATTCCATTCACTGGTTATTCTTTCCAGAATACCACCTATAATTTAATTATAAGTTCAGATGGTGAGGATATATCTGTAATTCCGCTTACATCTGTTCCATTTGCTCTTAATGCATCAAGGACTAATTATGCGGCACATGCCGTCGATGCAGATCACGCAATAACCGCAGACACAGCCCATTTTGTAATGGCTACGCCCATGTCGGATACATCCAGTTTCGCCCATGAGGCATACCATTCAGTGTACACTGATACTTCTGGTTTCACCCATCAGTCACTTAATTCAACATATGCTGATACTGCACATTACATGAATCTATCTAGCTACAATTATTTCATTCGTGTGGTGGAAGAGGATGACGCAAGTATGAGAGTTTTCAGCACTGGCGATAACAGTGCATCTTATTTTGGACTTATTTCTCAAACAAGTGATGGTACTCAACGTGAACTTAGGATTATAAATGAAGGAAACTCTGGTGGTGATTTCAGGTTTTATGATGCGACTAATCAAACTGATTTAATGGTTTTGGATACATCTGGATCATTAACCGCTTCAAAATTTGTTGGTAATGGATCCGAATTAACGAATATAACTATTACGAATTTTGGCGTAACAGCCACTGCAACTGAGCTAAACATTATGGATGGTGTCACCGCCACAACGGAAGAGATCAATTATATAGATGGTGTCACCGCGGCGATTCAGACCCAGATGGATGGAAAACAGCCACTTGATCCTGATCTGACGGATCTCGCTGATGGTACTCTATCAGCCAGCTTGGTGGAACACGGTAGTTATTTTATTCCTGCACCAGGTGATGTAGGACAGGTATGGACATCCGATGGAAGTTATGCAGGTCATTGGTTAGCTCCCTATGCCACAACACTTGCAGATTTGGCCTTGACGGCCACTGCAGCTGAGCTAAACATCATGGATGGTGTTACCGCAACCAAAGATGAACTGAATATCATCGATGGTGTAACTGCTACTACAGCAGAACTAAATTATGTAAGTGGTGTTTCCTCTGCGATTCAGACACAGATGGATGCGAAACAGGCACTTGACGCTGATCTTACCGATCTAGCAGATGGTACCTTAACAGCCACTAAAGTGGAAAACGGTAGTTATTTTATTTCTTCTGCAGGTACATCAGGACAGGTATGGACATCAGATGGCACTGGTGCTGGCGCTTGGGCAACTACTACTGCTACAACACTTCCAACTTTAGGTGTGACGGCCACTGATGCTGAACTAAACATCATGGATGGTGTCACTGCGACAGCGGCTGAGATCAACTTTGTAGATGGTGTTACCTCTGCAGTACAAACACAGTTAGATGCCAAGCAGGCAACAGTGACTGGTGCGGCCTCATCAATAGTTACAGACAATTTAACTGCATCCCGCGCGGTGGTTACAGCTGCAAATGGCAAGGTAGCGGTTTCAGATGTAACTAGCGCAGAGCTCGACTATGTGGATGGCGTTACTTCAGCGATCCAGACACAGCTTGATGCGAAACAGGCACTTGACGCTGATCTTACTGATCTGGCAGATGGTACCTTAACAGCCACTAAAGTGGAAAACGGTGAATATTTTATTTCTTCTGCAGGTACATCAGGAAAAGTATGGACGTCAGATGGTAGTGGTGCTGGTGCTTGGGTTACATCTACCGCAGCGTCGGAAATGGACGGTCTCTCGGATGTATTGATAGAAAGCAGCTCTATGTACATGGGGAATGATCCATCTAGTACTACCAGTACAGCAGAGTATAATATAGCTATAGGTACTACTGCGTTGGATGCTATTACTACAGGTGATAATAATGTAGCAGTAGGTTATAATGCGTTAACAGCCAACACCACAGGAGGTGGTAATACCGCTTTGGGATCCAATGCTTTGAAAGCTAATACAGGTACTGTTAATACTGCTGTCGGGTATAACGCACTCTTACAGAATACCTCGGGTGGTAAGAATACCGCAATAGGTGATGGTGCGCTCTATACCAATACCACTGGAGAAAAAAATAACGCAATGGGGCGACTGTCTCTTTTTTCAAACATAAGTGGAAATAACAACATGGCAGCCGGTAACTACGCGCTATATGCTAATACCACGGGAGATGATAATACCTCAATAGGGTATCAAGCAGGTGACGTAATCACCACGGGTTCACAAAATGTAACTATCGGCTCTGGTTCAGACCCAAGCGCTAATAGTGGTGCCAACCAGATAGTTATTGGGTATGGCGCTACAGGTCATGGTAACAATATTGCTGTGATCGGAAACACGGATATGACCGCCTGGCACCCGGCAGATGATGGCGGGGTTGACCTTGGTAGCAGCAATTACGAGTTCAAGGACCTGTATGTGGATGGAACAGCAAATGTGGATGCTATTAATTTTAATGGTACGGCAGTCTCTGCTACAGCCGCAGAGCTAAACATCATGGATGGTGTCACTTCCACTGCAGCTGAACTAAACATCATGGATGGTGTCACTGCGACAGCAGCTGAGATTAACTATGTAGATGGTGTTACATCAGCGGTCCAAACACAGCTGGATGCGAGACAGCCACTTGATGCTGATCTTACCGATCTGGCGGATGGTACCTTAACAGCCACCAAAGTGGAAAACGGAAGTTATTTTATTTCTTCTGCAGGTACATCAGGACAGGTATGGACATCAGATGGTAGTGGTGTAGGCGGTTGGGCATCTACCGGATCATTTACCACAGCTTCAGCTTCAACTGCTTTGAAAACACCACTCATTGAATACACGGATGGGGATGATGCCATTACGATTGCTGATGGTGGAGCTGTGACCACAGCAGGAAATCTCAGTGTTGGTGGAAGCAATAATGAACTCCGTTTTTACGAAGGCAGTAACTATGTTGGATTTGAAGCCCCTGCATTAAGTGCTGATCAAATCTGGGTATTGCCTGCAGTAGACGGTTCTAGTGGACAGGTACTTTCAACCAATTCTAGTGGAACACTTTCCTGGGCAACACGTAGCTCTGTAGCTGATGCAACTGATCTCTCAGATGTATTAGTAGAGGCCACTGGCTCGATATATGTTGGAAATGATCCATCAGGCACTACAAATAGTGCAAACTATAATGTAGCCTTAGGTACCACAGCATTAGATGCGATTACTACTGGTGATCAGAATGTAGCGGTAGGCTATGATGCGTTAACCACAAACACCACGGGTGCCCAAAATGCAGCAGTTGGTAAAGATGCTTTAAAAGTAAACGAAGGTGGGTCAGATAATAGTGCTTTTGGTTTTGGAGCCTTAGATGCTAATACCTCGGCGAGTTACAATTCCGCATTTGGTTCTGGTGCTTTAGGCGCTAACACAACTGGCACAAGGAATATTGCCATTGGGAATAACGCCCTTGATGGACCCGATGCAGAAAACGACAACCTTGCTATTGGTTATGACGCTTTAGGTGGATCTATTGCTGGCGGTGAATTCAATGTAGCTATTGGGAATTATTCGCTGGATGCAAATACCAGCGGGGACAATAATGTTGCTGTAGGTTATGACGCAGCTACTGCTAATACAACTGGTGCTAATAATATAGCTATTGGCTATCAAGCTTTGCAGTCGAACACAACTGCGGGTGGAAATGTAGCTGTTGGTTATCAGGCTCTTAATGATGCCAATCGTACTGCAGATGCTAATGCTTTTAATGTAGCTATTGGCCATTTGGCTGGTAATACGGGAACAAATGATATTACGACAGGTGACCAAAATGTATTAATCGGATATAATACAGCTGCCTCTGTTCTTACAGCATCCAATCAAATTGTAATCGGTGCTGGTGCATCCGGTACAGCCAATAATGCGATTGCCTTAGGAAATACTTCAATCTCATCGATCAAAGGACAAGTTGATTTTAGTACATATTCTGATGCTAGGATTAAAAAAGATATTCGCAATAGTGATCTTGGTTTAGCGTTTATTAATATGCTAAGACCGGTCAAGTATAAGCTCAAGAATCCAGCAGATTATCCGTTGGCTATTCAAGATAGACGATTCACAGAAAGAAATGAACCTAGGCCAGAAGATAATGAAACCGTCTATAATGGATTGATTGCCCAGGAAGTGAAAGCAGCCATGGATGAGTTAGGTATCGAATGGAGCGGATGGTCAGCAAATGAGTCTGATGGGAAACAAGGGCTTCAATATGGGTCCTTAACCGTTCCATTAATTAAGGCAGTACAAGAGCAGCAAGACCAGATAGAAGATCTTATGAAGAAGTATGATGAATTAGCTGCACAAAATCAGAAACTATTGGATATGGTGTCCAATTAAAGGACAGGATCCTATCATTATATCAATGAAGTAGTCTTTTGATATTATTAGGTATTTTATTATCTGACATTAAACCCCGCCAATTCGCGGGGTTTTTTGTTTGCGGATAAAATCTCCGCTTATTCGAGGTAGATGATAAGTATATTATAATATGATTAATATTCTTCCATTATGGTGAAAAATAATATACCAATCAAGGAAGCCTGTGTTGAATCAACTGATCAAGCTGTTAATGCAGAAAGAAATGGTGCTGATAGAATTGAATTATGCAGAAATTTGGATCAGGATGGTCTTACGCCTGAAATAGATGTTATAAAGAATACTATGAAATCTGTAAACATACCCGTAAAGGTGATGATCCGTCCAAGGCCAGGAAATTTTATCTATAGCCACAATGAAATTAAAACAATGGAACAGGATATTGATTCATGCAAAAAATTGAATGTACCCGAAGTAGTTATTGGAATATTAAATGGCAGTGGGAATATCGATACTATAATAACAAAAAGACTTGCATCTCAAGCGTTCCCCATGGCTATAACTTTTCATAAAGCAATCGATCAAACGCAGGATATATTATATGAATTAGATCAATTATCTAAGATTCAGGAAATTTCTAGTATTCTTACTTCCGGTGGAAAGAAAACTGCAATTAAGGGCCAAAGCATGTTACGGAAAATCATTGATCAATATGGTAAGCGATTTAATATAATTGCGGCAGGTTCAATAACTCATGAAAATTTTGATGAAATTCATGGATTAATTAATGCGCGAGAATATCACGGAAAAAATCTAATTTCATGAATCCCCGCCCAGGATACAACTCTACATACTTTCTATAGTATGTCTAACATTTTCTTTTTTTGTTTATTGTACTCTTTTTCTGTCAATATATCTTTTTGCTCAAGTTCATAGAGTTTTTCCAATTGGCTGACAGCTTCAACAGAATTATCGACCTTATTTTTTGGGATTAATTCACCAATACGATTCAATAATCTTTTTTTAACCTTTCCAAATTCCTTTTCTGTTATAACGCCACTTTCTTGCATCTCTTTCAGCTTCTCAATTTGCTCTATAATAAGATCTGCATCGGTTAGAACCATATTGGCTGGTTTTACTGTTGCCGGACGATAGTTCCAATAATAATCATAATTCCAATGATTATGATGCCATCTAGGGTAGGTATGGTAACGTAAAACTATTTTACTTTTTGAGTGGTGTTTCGAACGATGTTTTTTGCCTTTTCCATGTGCCTGTAAATTTGAAACGAAAGAAAAAAGTAATATTGCGCTAAATAATATTTTCAATTTCATGTTTCACTCCATTTCTTTGATCTTGTTTGTAATATTTAGACACGGATGTATTAAGATAGTTAAATAATTATTTGCTATTTGTATATATTATCTGATTGTATTTAACAGTGATAGAAGGGAAAGATATAATTATATCAAAAGTAAAACTGACAAGAGAGAGTAAGACATTGTACCCCGTCAAACTGCGGGGTTTTTTGTTTATAGATATTTAGGAGTGCTGTACATTTACTTAGCTTTATTATAATGCAGGCCTTAAGGAAATTGCTGTGAGACGTTTAATATTCAGTTTATTTGTTTTAATAACTATATCTTTTGCAACTGTTACTGTAGATGGTTATGCCTACCTTGAAAACCAGAGTGACCATAGCGGCATTAATGTAATATTTAAATCACGCTATACGGATACTGTAAGTGAATCCGTTACCACTGAGAAAAATGGCTATTTTACAGTACGGGTAGAAACTAATAATTATTTTATTACATATGAAAAAGATGGATATTTCTCTGAGGATGTAAAACCTCGTGGTACAATAGAACTTGATGCAAACACAACATTATCATCCGTTACATTAATAAAATGGACCAAACTAATTAAGGTTGCTAATTTTATTGAAAATAAAGTAGTAGCTAATTTTCGAAAACTAAATTTCCCACAAAAACTATTAGAGAAAACACTACTGGCTGATACTACCAGCCAGACACGACCAGCCAGACGCCACCATCCAGATACTAGCCAGCCACCAGCTAGTGCGACAGCCATTCGTTTTTCTAAGAACACTGCTCCGCCTGAAACGACCGGCGAAGCAGGGGCAAGTGACCAGCCGCCAGCTAACAACCTAGCCACACGGTTTTCTAAGAATACTGTTCCGCCTGATACGACCGAAGAGGCAGGAACAAGTAACCAGCTGCCAGCTAGCAACCTAGCCACACGTTTTTCTAAGAACATTGTTCCGCCTGAAACGACCGGTGAGGCAGGATCAAGTGACCAGCCGCCAGCTAGCAACCTAGCCACACGTTTTTCTAAGAATGTTATTCTTTCAGGAATGATGGGAAAGGAAGAGGCAAGTGACCAACCAGAAACTAGCCAGTCACCATCACTATACTGGTGGGCAGGAAAATATGGGCGTTCCAGTTTCTTTTCCGTTGCAAAGGAACAAATAAAAAAATATAAAGCAGCAAAAGACTTATTGGGACAAAATGACCCATTACAAAAAGAAATTGATAAAAGAATCCTTGAGTTAGAAAATTTAAAAGATTCCAGTGATGTAAATAGTGTAACATTTCAGTCAGTCATACGTTTTTCTAAGAACACTGTTCCGCCTGAAATGATCCACGAAGCAGGGGCAAATGACCAGCCGCCAGCCAGAAACCTAGCCACACGTTTTTCTAAGAACGCTGTTCCGCCTGAACCGACCGAAAAGGAAGGATCAAGTGACCAGCCGTCAGCCAGAAACCTAGCCACACGTTTTTCTAAGAACGCTGTTTCAACAGGTGTGCCCGGGAAGACAGCAGAGGATACCCAGCAAACCATTACTACCAAATATCGATCACCTAGAAAGCCACTAGCCAAGACGAAAATGGATGCTATGATGCGGTCATTGCTGTTTCCCGGTCTGGGACAATTTTATGCTAATCAGAAATTGTGGGGTTACGGCTGGATCGCTGCAGAAATTGTAGCGGGTGGATTGATAGTTATGAATTACAGCAATTATAAAACAGCTTATGACGATTACAATGATTATCATACTTCATACGCTAATGCGACCGATCCTGTACTTATTGCCCATTACAAGACCCAGTCACAGAATAGCCATGAAAATATAGAATCTGCTAGGGATGGTATGATAAACATGGCCGGAATTGCCGGGGTGATATGGATTGCTAATGCAGTACACGCTTATGTAGCTGCCCCTTACATCAGACAAACTGCCTATAATGAAATTCCTCTGCAGCTAGCTTATGACCAAAATACAGATCAATTCAAACTTTCAGTTTCCATTCCGCTGGATTAGATGATGAAACACATTACCATGTTTATCTTATTGCTTCTAATGGCTTGCGCAGAAGCACCCGAAGAAGTGTATGAAAATCCCCTTGATATTGAATTCATAACAGAAGAAGGTATTGAAACACCCGCTTTAATGTTTTTTCCTGATGAGATCAATATTAATACAAATGAAATTTTTACTGTTAGTGTATATGCGCTGGATGTGCAAAATGTGGCCGGGGCCTATATAAATATTAATTATGACCAGGACAAACTAATGCTCATTGCCATTAACCCGGGTACCTTCTTTTCGGACTTACAGGATCCCCTTTATTTTTCTGAAACCCAGAATTCAGGAAAAATTGAACTGTACACAGTATTTTTTGGCGCCGATTCTTCATCCGTGTCGGGCACGGGCAGTTTTTTTAGTATTATGTTTTCCGCCTTAGTCAGCGGGGCATCTTCCCTTACGTACGGCACCGACTGTGAGCTGGTTAACCCGGGTGACAACCAGATAGAAATCAAGGGCTATGGCGAAGGGGTGGTAAATGCGCATTAGCATCCTATTCCCACTCTTGTTTGCCTCTGTTTTAGTTGCCCAGCCCATAACGCCTACAAGTCTGATTGCTACCCCCGGAATGGAAATCATGGTATGATATCTGGTGCTACATACAATTCAAAAGATGCTGTTGAAATAATATTATGAAAAAAATATTAACGAGCAGTTTAATGATGCTGTTGGCGATGAGCAGCAGCTTGGTGGCGCAAACTGCAACCGCACCGTCGTTCGGTGATGGATCTTCAGGTAGTCCCTACCAAATATCCACCTTGAACCATCTCTACTGGATCACACAAAATACAAGTGAATGGGACAAGTACTACATCCAAACCGCCAATATCGATGCTTTTTCAACGAGTAGTTGGGACAGTAATGAGGGCTTTTCACCCATCGGTAATAGTACCACCAATTTCACTGGTTCTTATGATGGTGACGGGTATACAATAAACGGTTTAACAATCGCTCGCTCAACAACCCAACGTATTGGCCTGTTTGGGAAGATCAATGGTGCCGCCATCCAGGACTTGGGTGTGACGAATGTGAATATTTCGGGTTTTCACTATGTTGGCGCCTTAGTGGGCAGAAATGATAGTTCCACCATCAGTAATTGCTACAGCACTGGTAGTGTTACGGGAACTGGTAGCTATATCAGCGGCCTGGTGGGATTGGTACATGGTACTTCCCCCATCAGTAATTGCTACAGCACTGCTAGCGTTACAGGAACTGGTCAGCGTGTAGGCGGCCTGGTGGGAGAGGCATATGGTACTTCCACCATCAGTAATTGCTACAGCACTGGTAGTGTTACGGGAACTGGTAGCTATGTCGGCGGCTTGGCGGGATTGGCACAAGATAATTCCACCATCAGTAATTGCTACAGTACAGGTACAGTGACGGGCAATAATTATGTCGGCGGCCTAGCGGGATATATATTTGATGCGACTGCTTCCGTGATTAATTGCTACAGTACAGGTACAGTGACGGGCAATGATAGTTATGTCGGCGGCTTTGTAGGGCGCGTGAGATTTAATCCTACCGTGAGCAATTCATTCTGGGATACCCAAACATCCGGGCATGGCTCAAGTGCAGACGGCACGGGCAAAACCACAGCGCAGATGAAAACCGCAAGCACATTTTATGCTGCCAGTTGGGATTTTGAAGAAGACGGGAACGGCAACGACAATGGAACCAACGGTGGCGCCAGTGGTAACGGGACTAACAATTACTGGGATATGAATCAGGATGGCAATAACTATCCCGTTTTAAGCTGGCAGGATGGTGCTACTGTATTAGTAACAGATTTAACCGACCCCTCAGCACCTACCGCTTTGATTGCCACCCCCGGCAATACCCAAGTTGTTTTAACCTGGGCAGCCAACAGCGAGGGCGATTTGGCCAGTTACAAGGTTTACCGCGGTACCAGCGCCAGCCCTACAACATTGTTAAGCACAATTACAGCCGGGACCGAAACATCCCCTCAATCCAGCCTCACCAACGGCACACTGTATTATTTTAATATTTCGGCAGTAGATGATGTTGGGAATGAGGGTAGTGTTACCAGTGATGTGAGCAGTTTGTCTCATGATCCATCTGGTGATTATAGTTTGAGTTTTGATGGTGTTAGTGATTATGTGAATGTGAACGCGGTTGCAAACGAAATGTCCAGTGTTACAGATTGGGCAGTTTCCTTTTGGGTAAAGCCTAATTTGAATTCATTTCCTGAAGCGGATTGTTATGGTGTTAGCGTAAATACGAGTAGCGGTGGAAATACAGTTTTTGTGGGAATGAGAAAAATTGGCGGCTTTCCTGTTATTTATGATGGTGCTAATAGTGCTACGGAAATCGTAGGAAGTACAGGCGTGAGCAGTAGCAGTTGGAACCATATTGTCTATTCCCGTTCAGGAAGTACAGGAACATTATATTTAAATGGCGTTTCTCAGGACACCCATATTCCAAATTATACTTTTTCCAGTTCGAATAAATGGACCTTTGGGGGAGAATATGATAACACCACTATTACAAACGAATATGCTGGCTTCTTGGATGAAGTAGCCATATGGAATGAAGCATTAACAGCTGCGGAAATAACAGCCCTCTATAATTCCGGCATGCCATTTGATGCATCATCTAATTCCGGAAATTATACATCATCCGCAAACGTGCAGGGCTACTGGCGCTTTGCCGAAAACAGCGGTACTACTGCCTATGATTTAAGCGGCTATGGAAATCATGGTACGATATCTGACGCTACATACGCTTCACCAGGCGCAGATGCTTTCGCCCCCACCATGACTATCACTGCCGCAGAAGGAGCGGATGGATTTACATCCAATGATTCTACGCTGGCGCTGACGTTTACCAGTAGTGAAGCGACGAGCAACTTTGCTGTAGGGGATATTACGGTAACCAATGGCAGCTTAAGTAATTTTGCTGCGACATCTTCTACGGTATACACGGCGACCTTTACTCCTGCAGCAGATGGAGCGGTAACCATTGATGTAGGGGCAGCTAGTTTTACGGACTCATATGGTAACGATAACACAGCTGCAACACAGTTCAATTGGGTTTATGATGGCACTGGTCCAACGATCACGATCACGGCCACCGATGGGAGTAACGCAGTCAGTGACAGTTCCACTACCAATGATAGTACATTAACAGTTACGTTTACCAGTAGTGAAGCGACGAGCAACTTTGCTGTAGGGGATATTACGGTAACCAATGGCAGCTTAAGTAATTT
>ENA-UPTF01002236-UPTF01002236.1-marine-metagenome-genome-assembly--contig:-NODE-2236-length-11324-cov-2.287099_pt1 | contig 11324 bp, 8 predicted proteins | sample MGYA00238166_ERZ767019 | MGnify/ENA primary metagenome ERZ767019 (study PRJEB28930, sample SAMN06266391) | marine metagenome | isolation source: Sea water from 250 m depth | place: Atlantic Ocean | study... | reverse complement strand
GGGTTTTGGGGCTTGTAGTGGGTGCTGCTCCGGTCTCGACCGGTGAAGTATGGGCTGTTTTTTCTGGACAGAATTCGGATCCTGTTACGGCCATCATTATCAATTCGATTCGTTTGCCACGTGTCGTCGGTGCTGCTTTTACTGGTGCAGCATTGGCGATATCTGGAGTCCTCTTCCAGGCACTTCTCCGAAATCCGCTAGCGGAGCCTTATCTGCTTGGAGTTTCGTCAGGGGCAGCGCTCGGAGCTGTTATGGCTCTTACCGTGTTAGGAGGGATACTGGGCCCACTAGGCACGTTATCCTTCGCCTTAATCGGCGCCCTCCTCGCAATTATGCTTGTGTTTTGGGTTGCAGTTTCTGCAAGTCGTTTGGACACATACGTGCTGATTCTGTCTGGTGTTGTTGTAGCAGCATTTTGCGGGGCTGTTATGATGCTCGTTCTATCTCTTGCTGAGGAAGACACGCTTCGCTCTGCAGTACTCTGGACTATGGGAAGTTTGGAACGGGCAAGTTGGAACGGAAACCTGATACTGGGTATTTGCGTGTTGATTTCAGGTGCGATTTCATTTGGGCTGGCTCGGCAACTCAATGCGTTTTCGATCGGAGAAGAGGCAGCCGCTTACCTTGGTGCAGAAGTAGAGAAGGTTAAACGTACTATCTACTTTGTGGCTTCACTTTTAGCCGCAGTAACTGTCAGTACTGCCGGTGTAATTGGTTTCGTTGGACTCGTCGTCCCCCATGCGATTCGCCTCCTGGTCGGTTCTGATCACCGGGCACTGCTACCCCTTTCTTTTATCGCTGGTGCTGTTCTCCTAACACTCGCCGATATAGCCGCCCGGTTAGTGCTTTCACCGACAGAAATTCCAATTGGGGTCATTACGGCTTTTGTTGGTGTGCCACTCTTTCTGGCACTACTCAGGAAGAACCTCAGCACTCCGTGAAAATCGAAGCACAAGGACTTGTCGTCCATTACCCAGGCATGACTCATCCGGCCCTCAACGACGTATCACTCCGAGTCGATCCAGGACACTTTTGTGCAGTGCTTGGCCCCAATGGTTCCGGTAAGTCAACGCTCATGAAAGCGCTCTTGGGCACATCGCCAGTGACAGGAGGAAACGTCAAGCTCGACGAGCGGGCTCCGGGAGATTGGAGTCGCCGTGAGCTTGCGAAATCAGTGGCCGCCCTACCCCAAAAAGAAACCGTCGCCTTTCCGCTCACGGCCCGAGAGATGGTCGCGATGGGACGATATCCACACCTTGGGCCACTTGAGGGAGAGGATGATCTGGACCGCATCGCGGTCCTAAGGGCTCTCGAAGTATGTGACGTAGCTGAGTTAGCAGATCGTGACGTGTCCACGCTATCGGGCGGCGAGTTTCAACGTGTCCGAATTGCACGGGCACTGGCCCAAGAGCCTGGATGTTTGGTGTTAGATGAACCAACAGCTAGCCTCGACATCAGGCACGAGATGGAGATTTTTGAACTCCTCCGAGCATCCGCCAACTCAGGAATGACCGTGCTTGCCATCACACACGGTTTGGACACTGCTGCACAGTTTGCTGACCGAATCCTCCTTCTATCTAACGGCAGAGTCGCAGCAGAAGGAGCACCCGAAGATGTGCTGACAGAGGAAACATTGGCGACCGTGTACGAATGGCCAATTTCCGTCCACAAAGATCCGGAAAGCTCTCTCCCTAAAATTCACCCGCAACGTTCTGGCGGCATATGACACTTGAGCAACCTGCCCGCGCTTTGCCCTGAAAACATTTCGAGCGACTTGAGTCGATAAATTCCTACCTCGCTGCCGCTACAGCCTCTTTCCGCAACTTCAGATAACTTGAGTAGCGCGACTCGTAGATTCGATCTTCTCCCACATCAGTGCGGAGACCGCAATGGGGTTCTTCGACATGGGTACATGAGCGGAACTGACATCTCGAGGTAGAATCCTCAAATTCAGGGAAGCACAGGGCGACTTCTTCCGGTGCAACCTCCCAGAGAGCGACATCGCTAAACCCAGGAGTATCAGCAATCAAGCCTCCACCTGTAAGTCGGATCATCCTCGACGATACAGTAGTGTGCCTTCCACCCCCGCTTTTATGGGACAACTCATGAGTCCGCAAACCGAGTTCCGGATCTAGGGCATTCAATAGCGAAGACTTGCCGACCCCAGAGGGACCTATGAGCGCAGATGATCCGAGTCTAATTTCTGAGTGCAAGGACTCCAGTCCATCACCAGCCACAGCGCTAACAGACAGGGTCTTGTAACCAATTCCTTGGTAAAGGCCTTCGAATTCCGACGCGATGGCAGGAGCACCATCAAGGTCGAGCTTATTCAGTACAAGGATTGGACTCATACCACTGGCTTCGATCAAGACTAGAAGCCTATCGATCAAGTCGAAGCTTACAGGAGGCTGACCCAGGGCGAGCACCGCGAACACCCTATCGAGATTAGCTACTAAGACCTTAGCAGTCCGCCCACCACGACCGCGGCGAACCAGTTCTGTTTTTCGCTTTTCCACCGACTCGATCGTCCAAACATCTTGTCCCTCGAGAACGCTGACTCGATCCCCAGTTACAACGGGGCTGCCTGCCTGCTTTAGCCTCCCTCGCAGCGAAGCATGTATTTCAGAGCCATCGTCGAGCTGGACCGTATAGATTCCCCCGCCAGTCTCAAAAACTGATCCTAGTGCGGTGGGTCCGATAACTGTTACGCCGCGAACGACTCCAGGGCGTTGCCCTTGACCCCTTCACGAAGCCTCCGAAGCGCTCTGTCTCGAAGCTGCCGGATCCGCTCGCGTGTCACACCGAGCATATTGCCGATCTCTTCGAGCGTGTGCTCCCGCTCGCCCTCAAGCCCAAAATACAGACGGAGAACTTTCGCGTCACGAGCCTCCAGCGTTGTGAGCGCTTCAGTGACCGTTTCGGTCAAAAGTCGACTCTCTACTTCGATTTCAGGCTCTGCCGCCTCTTCAGTGATAAAACGCTCCACCAACTGTGAGTCTTCGGAGTCACCAATTGGTGCATCAAGGCGGATCTCAGCTGCATTCAAAGTCTGCAGCGATTCTACCAACTCTGCAGTCAAGAATGTGGCTTCAGCCAGCTCATCGGTAGTTGGCTCACGGCCCTTTTCTTGTTTGAGGCGCTCTTTCTCACGAAAGATCCTCGCAAGGTCACTGGCCCTATTGAGAGGCACGCGCACAGCACGTCCGTGGTTCGCAAGCGACGCTAAGATGGCCTGGCGAATCCACCAGACGGCGTAGCTGATAAATTTCACGCCTTGCTCGGGATCAAATTTCCGCGCGGCTGTTACCAGCCCGACGTTGCCCTCTTGAATCAAGTCCGTAAGAGAAACGCCCCGGTTCTGGTACTTCTTGGCAACACTGATCACGAAGCGCAGGTTTGCGCGCGCGAGTTCCTGAATCGCGTCCTGATCACCCTTTTGTGCTAATGCGCCGAGCTCCTTCTCACGATCAGGACTAATTAGCTCGTGGCGACTAACGTCTCGCAGGTATTGATCTAAAGCACTCTGTTCCTCGACGCTCGCGTCGAAGCCTGAGAGAAGGTTGCCCTTCCCCCGCCGCTTGCGGCGCTTGGTTGTCGTCGGAGCGGCCATCTTCGTCTATTCTCCTTCTAAACCCCTACCCAGTTTGAGCTTGGAGCAGGTGATTGTGATATTACCCTAAATAATCCGGACGGTGCTAAGCCGTCAAAGATTACAACGAGAAGATATCTTGTCAACCTTATTTCAGATTGGGCCATTCCTGAGCATGACTAGCAGCCCCGAGCTATTTCGGTGCCTCCTGCTACCCCACCAACAGAATCCGTTCCCCCATTCTCCCAGACATCGAAATCTCTAGTGACATCGGTTGCAGGCCTGACTCGTGACTGTCTAACTTTTCGACCCCGTGAGCGTGCTCCCCTCACCCCTTTTTTTGTGACAAATACACTATCCATTGTTGGAATAACTGATACTGGACGAACGAGAGCCCGCAACGAGGATAGCCTCTCAATCATACCTAGCCTTGGTGTGGCCATGGTGGCAGATGGAATGGGCGGGCATCCAGGTGGTGATATCGCCAGCAGGATCGCTACTGAAACAGTCTCCGAGATTCTAAAAGAGGAGCTACGGGTCATCCCCTTAACGAGAGAAGACTTTTCCGTCAGAATGAGCTCGGTGATGCATCGGTCAGTCATTCAGGCCCACGAAGACATTCGGGCGGAAGGCAGGCGGCAAACACACCTTGAAGGGATGGGCACCACCCTCACAGCCTTGGCAGTAAATGTAGAATCTGGAGCGTATGTACTGGGTCACGTAGGTGACTCTCGAGCGTACCGCTATAGACATGGAGGTCTCTCGCAGTTGACTCGCGATGATACCTGGGTCCAGGAACGAGTGGAGGCAGATCAGCTAACGGTTGAGCAAGCACGCAGGCACCAATTTGCCCACTTGATAACACAGTGTCTCGGACTAGAGGATGCCCCGACTCCCCACATTCTCCACGGATCGGTCGACACAGGGGATTCGTACCTACTCTGCACTGACGGACTTGTGGGCATGTTAGAGGACCAACAGCTGGAGGCTATTCTCACGATATCCCGAGATGATCCCAAGGATACGCTTCAGGCATTACTAGATGCCGCTAACGAAGCTGGGGGCTTGGATAATATCACAGCAGCATTGCTGACGGTCTTTTCCTCCTCGGATGGCTAAGAGCCGGCACTCTCCAGGGGCCGTGTAATTCTATCTAGTACATTTTCAGCTGATACCTCTCTGTGCTCCAGCGTGAAAACACGGAAGACACGGGCTGATGTGTAGAGTTCCTGTGCGACTCTCGGAAGATCCAAGAGGCCCTCCAGGCCTTCCATGTCCAGCCGCTGCACCGCACCTCCTCGCCTCGCTACTAAAACCTCAAGCTGGAACATGGCTGGCTTCACCGGAAAGTCTATTACGACCTCCCCCGATTCGAGTCCAAGATCGACTGCCAAATCATCTTCGACGGCTCGCTTCCACAGAGAGTCGCCCACAGCCCAGTTCTCAACCTCTCGGCCCGTCAGGTCAGCTGCGGTAAGTTCTAGGGCCCGCTTAGGAAGCTTCCTTTGCTGAAGAGCGGGTAGCCAACGTGTCGCGATGCGAGTAGCGACCTCTCCATCATCCTCTTCTGACCTACGAGCAATCAGGTGGAGCAACTCCTCATCCGTCGGGCCAACGAGTTCGTCTGGCACGAGCAACCCGACACGAAGCGCATCCTCGACAATCCGTTTATAAAGTGCTGTCGCTGCGCGCACGGCATGGTGCCAATAGACGTTTCGGAACATCTGATATTTAGCGAAAAGTAGTGATTCCAAGGCGGCGACAGCTTTCTCATGGACACCAATCTCATAAAGCTCGGTCTCGGGATCTCGAATGAGTTGCAGCCCTTCTAGCAAACGAGGCACGTCAACTTCACCGTATGGAACACCACAGAAAAAAGCGTCCCGTTTCAGGTACTCCATCTTGTCGAGGTCCAGGCTCCCGCTAATGAGGCCACGCAGAGGAATCTTGCTATCACCCCTGATGAGTTCGTGCAGGCGATCTGGTGCTGTTAGACCGAGAGGTGAGAGAGCATCTCGTAAGGACGAGGAGGAGAAGAAATGCTGGGCAATATCTTCATGGTGCCCAGGTATAGGCCCTTCCTCAAGTTCCTCTAGAGCGTGAGAAAAGGGATAGTGGCCAATGTCATGGAGAAGCGCAGCATACGGGACAAGCTCTTCCCCATCCCAAGCTTCAGGCGGTACTCCCCCTCTATCGCGTAGATGACGAAGGGCTGTTTTGGTCAGGTGATATACGCCAAGGGCATGGTCAAAACGAGTATGCGTGGCACCCGGATATACCAGATGTGTGAAACCGAGTTGGCGGATATAGCGAAGTCGTTGAAACTCTGGAGTGTCAACGATCCGCAGCGCCATAGCATCGAGACGGATTGTGTCCCAAAGAGGGTCCCGAAAAATCTTTTCTGGGCTTGATGACATACCTGAGGTTATCCGCAGAAAAACCTAGAAAACAGGTCCAACGGCCTTATGTACGGACCCGACTTCAACCACAAGCTCCTGTTCAACCGTGGTTATCAGACTCACACCGATGCAGCAGGCGAAACCTGCGATAAACCCAGGAATCATCTCATACAAGTCGTAAAAACTCTCTTTGAAAAAGACAGTCCATACAACTGTCGCGACGAAGCCGCCGACCATACCTGCAACCGCACCTGCCTTAGTCGTCCGTTTCCAAAACAGCGAACACAGAACTACGGGTGTGAATGCACTCGCGATACCGGACCAGGCAAACAACACGAAGTAAAAAATCACACGCACTTCTAGGAGTGCCACCCAAACAGCAACCACACCAATCACCACAGTCACTGCTCTACCCAGTAGAGATAAGGTCTTCTCCGTCGCAGTTGATTTGAGTGCCTTTTGCACCACGTCCCGAACGACAACCGATGAGGCCAAGATCAAAAGTGAATCCACGGTCGACATGATCGCCGCCAAAACCACTACCAGAAATATGCCCGTGAAAAAATCTGGGAAAAGCGCCGCGCTCATCTCAGGTAATATGGTCTCCGGATCTGCCAGGCTCGGTATTGAATCCAGGCTATCAAATTCGTACAAAGCCAGATACTTGGGCCCCATGCCCAGCCAGTCCAGCGTCGGATGCTGTAACAATTGAAAACGCGCCGCTGAGGCATATCCTGGGATCTGCAAAAGGTTCGGCACATGCGAATAGTCGTACCAATCGTTAAACGCCGCCTCCTTTTCTGAAACGACGCAGTCTACCATTACTACGCTGAGAGCGCAGTCATCTTTGAGGAATGGATTGCTGAGATGACTTCCTGAAAGTTGCTGATAAACATTTATACGCACATCGCTCAGGCCTTCCAATTGCTCCCACCTGGCGAACTCCTGGTTCGCAATAGCATGACGTTTATCTGCATCGGGACCGATCAAGGTTTCCAAAAATGTCTCATCCTCAATTTCGCATAATGTTAAATACTCGCCGTCACCGTCGACGGCCTGATATCGACGCCCCCATCGATAACCGGGAATTTGAAGCAATGTCGGGATGTGGTTGTAGTACCAGGCGTTGAATGCATTTTCGTGTTGCAACACTACTTTGGCTTGCACCAGCAACAACAAAGGACTTTCAATTATCTTTGTTGTTGGTTCCATAGTCTTTGCTCCTGTCTCAACGCAATTGTCGTAGCTGCGATTGACCGCTTTATATTTCAAAAAAACTAAACAATCCCTTTAATTGCATTGGCAAATGATGAATATGTAATTCGACCATCCGCGTCTGCCGGCAGATTGTTACGGACTGTGTTTTGTATTTCGACGATGGTCTCCTCTGATAAATCGGCGAGGACCGGCTTCAAGGAAGGTGAGCCTATGCTTGTGCTCCAAAATTCCTCAAAGTTAGTGAAGGTTCTTTCAACAGTAATTACAGAAGTGTCAACTGACCGAATTCCCGCATCCAGCCAAAGACTACTAAGTGCCTCCATCCGAGATGCCTCGACGCTAGGCGGAAGCGGATATTTAATTTCTAATGAGCGCAGTACAGATGTGATGGCTTGCGTTGGAACGCCGCCGCCTAAAACGTCCCAGGCGTAGGCTGCAACCAAGCCCCCAGGTCGGACTACGCGCTTCATTTCAGAAACGCCCTGAACGGGATCCGGCACAAAAAAGATTACCAGCGCCATTGTAGCGACATCGAAGCAATTATTATCAAAGGGAAGCCCCATAGCATCCCCCGATTGAAATTTTGCTAACCGTGCCCCTTCCCGGTTAGTTGCAAAGGAAATCTGAGCCTCCGACGGGTCGATCCCCTGCACCTCGGCAGGAGTGCACCGCTGAACTATTTGTTCAGTAAAAGCTCCATTCCCGCAGCCAACGTCAATCCAACGCTGTCCCTTACGGGGCGACAGCCAATTGAGAAATTCGGAGCCAACAAGTTGACTCCAAACGCCCATCATCCGTTCGTAAGCGACACCATCTTCGAACTTAATCGGCTCGAGTGACATGCAAGCATCCTTTCGCGAAATTAAACTGAGAACCAATGTACCGAACTTCAAATTTGGCTATAAAGCATTCACCCGAGTTTCCGCAGATTGAGAATGGCGCTCACTATATATATCGCCGACAAACTCACCCACAGGCTAACAATCCGATCTGGCCGCCAGAAAACCGCGGATCCCCATTCATATCGTGCCGTAATTCATGATCATCTTGCAATTTACCCGTACCGCATGATTTTTGTTCAGCCTCAGAACACTCGACCTCTGGAGCCAAACTAGCTGGTCCCGCAAAATTCTAGGAAAAACTGCCAAGGGAACTTCAGAATATGATTGGGGTACTCTGAAACGTGGTAGTCATCTTGGACATGAACCACAACTATTCAGTACTGTAGAAAGTATTACTAGGTCTGGTACTACTGCAACTGTAGAAACTACAGGGCCACATGGTATACAAGCTGGAGAATTAGTAGAAATTTCTGGTGTTACAACAACTGGATATGATGGAGTGTATGAGGTATCATCAGCATTTACTAGTACAACATTTACTGCGACAGGAAACACAACTAAAGATTCTAAAACAGTTACCAATATTACTACAACAAGTATAAATGAAGGAGCTCTTTTAGGTGTTACTGGTAGTGGTATTCCAGCAGACCTTACAAGATTTGAGTCTATCACTCAGGCAGGATCTAGTAATAATGGTATTATTACATTATCTCATGCAGCTACAACAACTGCAAGTGGGGTGACTCTTACGTTTACTGTTGTGTCACAAGAGTCTTTTACAATTACTGTTTCAGGAAGTCTCACAACTCCAGCAACAGTAGGTGTAGGTAAAGTAAAACTTGTATCTCCATTTGACAATTCAACAAGAGATGTTACAGCAAGACCACATACTGAAGTTACAGTCTATCCACTTTATGGTGAATGGGCAACTAACCAGAGAAGTAGATATGGTCTAGGCCCAAGACAATCAAATGCAATCAAGTATATGTGGGCTGCACCACCAACTGAGTATGCTGGTGGTACTACTGATACTTTAGAAAATCATCAAACATTATTAGAATCAAGTACAGCGACTAATGATGATTTTCTAATATTAGAACCAGAAGTATTGTCTGATGTAGATTTTACAGTAACAGTAGCTGGTGGTAAGTTTGTTATAGATGGAACAAGTCAAAAAGCATTAGAACTTGATGGTGCAAGATATTATCGTTTTGATTTAAGTGACAGTTCTGTTTCTGGACATACTTTTAAATTTTCTGAAGAATTAGCTGAAGGGCCAGAATACGATGAACAGTCACCAGATCCGATTGATTTTGAATTTGTATTGGAGACTGCATCTGAAACTGAAGGTAACACTAATTATTTAATATTAGAAGATGGTAATACTATAATAGGACAAACCTATCAAAGAGTGACAACATATGGTACTGCTGGAACGGCGGGAGCATATATTGATATATTCACAGAAAATATTACACAAGATTTGTATTATTATTGTTCTAATCATTCAGGTATGGGAAGTAGTTTATCAATCACACCAAGAACTGGTGGATATATCATAAACGAAGCCTTTCAACTTGGAGGGGAAGCTGCAATTACTAATATAATACTTGAAGATGGTGGGTATATACTTTATGAAACCGATACAGATCCAGAAGAACAAAGTGTAATGGTAAGTGAAGATTCTACTATCACATATGGAAGTATTACAGAAGATGTACCTAACAGATTGGATGGTCAGATGGCATATGCATATCCTAATATCACTAGGAGAGAGTCACCAGAAATAGGAACGGATAATGTAGATGCAGGAGGGGCCGGTGTATATGATACTACGATGACTTATACTAATATCCAAATTAATGCACATGAATCCAATGTACATCATCGTATCTCAGATTTTGCAAATGTAAGAATAGTCGATATAATAAAGTGTGGTAGAGAAGTTTTAGAGTTAGCGGAACAGACAAATAAACATGAGGGTGATAATGATTATCATTTTACTATTATGGAAGATGGTTCACATATCCAAATGGAATCTGGTTCTGCTGGAATACCAACAACATCTAGAAAGATTTGGAACGTACCACCACCATCGTATATCAGACTGACAACATCGTAACAGAGTTATATAACTCTTATAAATAATTTAACAAGACATAAACAAAGGAATTCAACATGGCAGCGATAATCACATCGAAATTTCGATTTCATAATGCCGAACAATTTAAAGAATCTTTTTCAGAAGCCGCACCTACCAACTACTATCTGTTTATTGGTAGACCTTCAGCATTTGCTTCGGGCACTACTGGTGGTTCAGATTCGGCCCCACCTACCCCTGTAGATAATCGTAGGACAGAAGCATATAATTGGGATGATATGCTTGCAGCCAAGAAAATTGATTCCACAGGCGTAACACACGCAATCCCACGCAGAGACTTGGATGTTTCGGGTGCAACTACATACGATATGTACAGACCTAACTACTCAGCATCCAATACTGCAAATTCAGGTGCAACTAGTTTATTTGATTCAACATTTTACTTTATGACTTCTGCATACAGAGTCTATAAGGTATTAGAAAATAAAAATAATGGTGCATGGACAGCTGCAGAACCAACTACAACTACTGCAGCTCCTTTTACTACTGGTGGATATACTATTAAGTATATGAGTACATTATCCACAACTCAAGTACAGAACTTTTTAACACCAGATTTTATACCAGTTTTAACTACACCCGAATCAGGCAATGGTAGAGCAGATGGTGGATTAGATGTTATTAAAGTTGGAACTGCGGGACTTTCTTTAGTAGGAGGTAGTGCTTGGAATATTACCGCAGATAGAACAGTAGTAAATGTTCCAGTTCGTGGAGATGGTACTGGTGCATTATGTTCAGTAGTTATTGGTGGTACTGATGGTACGGCTGATGGAACTATAACTTCTTGTGCAGTAAATACTGAAGGTTCTGGATATACTCATGGAGCGGTTCTTGCAGCTGATATTATAGAACAACATAATATTCAAAATTCAGGATCAGTATTAAGTTTTTCTTCCAATCCAGTATTTGAAGTTATTATCGGCCCAGATGGAGGACATGGTTCAAATCCTGCAAGGGAACTTGGAGGACATTTTTGTTTGACAGATGTTAAACTACAACAAACTGAAGCCTTTGATTTTTCAGTTGTAAACGATTTCAGACAGATAGGTATTGTTCGTAGTCCGTATTCATTTGGAACATCTTCTAACTTTACTGGATCTACCGCAAGACAAACT
>ENA-UPTF01002235-UPTF01002235.1-marine-metagenome-genome-assembly--contig:-NODE-2235-length-11327-cov-3.893244_pt1 | contig 11327 bp, 9 predicted proteins | sample MGYA00238166_ERZ767019 | MGnify/ENA primary metagenome ERZ767019 (study PRJEB28930, sample SAMN06266391) | marine metagenome | isolation source: Sea water from 250 m depth | place: Atlantic Ocean | study... | reverse complement strand
CATTTGACGATGCTCATTCTATACCTCCAAGCGCAGTAAAAGCGCTTGTAAATCAGGGGAAAGCTTTCCCGGTACTGGTGAGCCAGGCTTCAATATATCCCAATGGGCGTATCATGCCGGTAATCATGAAAGGAATCACTCCAGAACAGAATATTGTTAACATGCCTACACAAATGCTTGCCGGACATGAAGAAATCACTATTCCTATTCTGATCGGACGCAGCATGGCCAATGATGCCAAACTGGAAGTGGGCGATGCTTTTACCATACGCTGGCTGGACGCCAACCGCACCTATGACGCTGATGAAGGTACTGTAGTGCATATTATGGATACGGAGAATTTCAAGTTGGACATGGGTCATATCTGGGTACCATTGGAAAAAGCCCAGACAATGTTGGCCATGGAAGAAGAAGCAACCTATGTGACCTACGCTGAAGGATTATCAATTGTAGAAAATAAGGGTGACTGGATTCCCCGCGATGTGAAGTACCTGATCCGGGACATGGAAGCCGTTATTGAAGCAGACGAGCCCAATGCCGCAATAATGTATATTATACTTCTTTGTTTTGCGGGCATGGGTATTTTTAATGCCCAGGTGTTATCTATATTTCGCCGGGGCAAAGAGATTGGTACCCTCATGGCTCTGGGGATGACCCGATCCCGAGTGGTAGGACTCTTTACCCTGGAAGGCGGCCTTAATGCCTTGTTGGCCGGCATCATGACTGTGATCTTTTTTGGACCGTTGCTCTGGTATTTTGGTGCTAACGGGATCTGGCTCGGAGTAGATTATTCTGATGGATCAATGGGTTTAATAGTTGAGAAATACCTGATCCCGGTTTATTCTGTTGGCCTGATCATCACAACAACCATCGTTGTATCTATCATCGTACTCATTGTGAGCTACCTGCCGTCCCGTCGCATTGCCTGGATGAAACCCACCGATGCCTTAAGGGGCAAGATAACCGTATGATCAAATTTTTAGCTAAAGGTATAATCCGAGACCGATCCAGGAGCTTTTTTCCCGTTCTTGTTGTAACAATGGCTGTGGCTATGATTATTTTTTTTCAAGGGTTCATGGATGGTGTCATGAACAGCATGTTTCTTAATTCTGCCGTGGTATCCACGGGCCACGTGAAGGTTATGACCAAGGGTTATAAAGAAGAAAGCCAGCTTCTGCCCAATGACCTAGCTTTATTGGAAACTGATCAGTTGGTGGATGAACTAACACAGAATCATCCAGATCATTTCTGGACACCGCGGATCACATTTGGCGGACTTTTGGATGTCCCCGATGAAAATGGTGAAACCCAATCCCAGGGCCCCGTTTTTGCCATGGGAATCGATCTTCTTTCAGATGATTCTAGACAGATTGAGATCTGGAAACTGGAACGTCGCTTGATAGATGGAAGACTGCCTGAAAATTCAAATGAAGCATTGCTAAGTACCAGGCTAGCTGGAAGCCTGGGACTCTCTCCAGGTGAGACTGTAACCTTAATTGGGTCCACTATGTACAATGCATTTACCACTTATAACTTTACAGTTGTCGGTACCTTTAAACTGAATTTGGGTCCAGTGGACAGACAGATGATGCTGGTGGATATATCAGGTGCCCGGCTGGCCCTGGATATGGAAAATGCCGCTTCGGAGATCCTGGGGTATAGCAATTCACTTTTTTATAATGATACAGCGGCTGTTGCACTGCGAGAAACTTTTAACAAGGGCTATAGTGATAGTATAATCCAAGTTTTACGAAATCAGCAATCTTATGAAACTCTTTCCCTCATGAAAGGCTGGAATAATATGAACGTAAAAAAATATAATATACTTCCCGAGCAAAGGAGTCAGGGTCTGGCTGATAATAATATGTATGATAATATTGAAGAGTGGGGAGAGTACTCTGTTGAAGACGTGGGGGTTTTTAGCCCTACGATGATGGCTCTTCGGGATGCAAATCAGATGGGTAACTTAGTGGATTATATGAATGCAGCGAGTGGTTTAATAGTGGGAGTTTTCGTGGTCATTGGTATGATCGTACTTTGGAACATGGGTCTAATGAATGGTCTGCGACGCTACGGAGAGATTGGTATGCGCCTTGCTATAGGAGAATCAAAAGGTCAGGTCTATCGATCTATGATCCTAGAATCAATGATAATCGGTTGCATTGGTACCGTTATTGGCTCGGTCTTCGGGCTTGGACTTACCTATTATATGCAGGAAGTGGGCCTGGATTATTCGGAAGCTATGGAAAGTCTGGGTTCAACCGAATTTATATTTTCCAATGTTTTCCACGCACAGGTAACCCCAAAACTTTATTATATCGGTATTTTGCCTGGTATTCTGGCCACTGTCTTAGGAACCATGCTTGCTGGACGGGCCATATACAAACGGGAAATGGCACAATTGTTTAAGGAGCTAGAAACATGATCAAGATTCTCATTTCTTTTTTATCTTTCGCATTCCTTTTGGGTCAGCCAAATGAAATGTCCATTCAGGAAATTATCCAAGCCATGGATAATAACCTGAATGCAAAAAGCCGGGTTTTAACCAGTAAAATGGTCGTCCATGGGCGGCGATCCAGCCGCACCATTGAATCCAAGAACTGGGTTGTCGGTATCGATCTAGCATTCACTGAATATCTTTCTCCACCCCGGGAAAAAGGGACTAAAATGCTGAAGCTGGGCGATAAACTCTGGACCTATTCGCCCCAGACAGACCGGGTTATCCAGATCTCTGGACACATGCTGCGTCAATCGGTCATGGGCTCAGACATATCCTATAATGATATGATGGAAGACCGTCCCCTGGAAGAGTTGTACGAAGCAACCCTGGAAGGTTCTGTTGATATAGATGGCCGGGACCACTGGATCATGTTCCTGGAAACTAGAGTGACAGGGTTGTCCTACCCCAAGCGTCGGGCATGGATTGATAAAGAATATCTTTTGCCTATGAAAGAAGAACTCTATGCCAAGAGCGGAAAGCTCTTAAAAACATCTACTATGAGCGGAGTCAGAAAGGTTCAGGGGCGCTGGTTTCCTTCCCAGTTTATTTATAAGGATGAATTAAAACGGAACAGTAAGGGTACAGAATGGATAATCGATGAAATTGCCTTTGATATAGACATCCCCGATTCTCGTTTTTCTAAAGCATTACTTCGAAAATAATAACACTGTTTCAATATGGGGCGTGTGGGGAAACATATCCACCATAACCGCTCTACTGATTGTGTAACCATTTTTAACCAGTACCTTTGCATCTCTCGCCTGTGTTGTGGGGTTACATGACACATAAACAATCTTTTTCGCTTTCAGCTTAGGTAAGTAATTCGTCATATCTGGATGCATCCCTGCTCGCGGGGGATCCACAATGACCACATCCGGCTTTGGAATCCTTCGTGGTAATTGTCCCGATTTGAAAAATGTATCCAGGTTCGCTTTCAAAAATTGAGCGTTTGTTATTTTGTTATGGTCTGCATTTTTTTCCGCATCTTCTAGAGCAGATCGGATCACTTCAAAACCAAATATTTCTTTTGCTTTTCTAGAAAGAAAAAGCCCAATCGTCCCTGTGCCACAATACAGATCATACACAACTTCTGCTCCAGTTAACCCTGTTGCTTTTTCCACTTCTTCATAGAGCCGTTCACCCTGAATCGTATTGGTCTGGAAAAATGAATTGGCTGAAACTTCAAAGGTCAAATCACCCATTTTTTCTTCAATAAAGGGCTCGCCATAAACCAGTGTTTCATATTCTCCATATGCTACATCCGCTTTTCGGGTATTTACATTATTCACCATGGATGTGATCTCTGGAACCTTTTCCAGAAGGGCATCAATGAGTGGAGACAGTTTATTTAGATCATGATAGGATGTAACAAGATTAACCATGATGTGTCCTGTGTTCACCCCAAAACGAAGCATCAGGTAGCGTAAAAAACCAATGTGTGATTTTGGATCATAGGGTTTCAGTTCAGTATGAGCCAGGCAGACTTCCCTGGCAATATTAAGGATTCGGTTGCCTATCTCTGGTTGAATATGGCATTTATAGATATCCAATATCTTATCGTAACGGCCGGGTATGTGCAGCCCAACTGCAAATGATTTATCCACGTCATCCGGCTCCGTATCCAATACCCATCGATAGGGTGAAAAGGTAAACTCCATTTTATTACGGTATTGATAAATCGGATCCGCATCAATGCTATCATCCAGTTTAAAATCTGGAAAACCACCCAATCTTTGAAACGCATCTTCAACCTGAGCTGCTTTTTCTTTTAATTGTTCATTGTATGAGAGATTTTGAACCTTGCATCCGCCACAGACACCAAAATGGTCGCAGGGTGCTTCAATCGCATTGGATGACTCATTTAATATTTCCCTTACCCGGGCTTCTGCATAACCTTTTCTCTTTTTATAAATACGTGCATTTACTGTTTGTCCTGGAATGGCACCTTTTACAAATATGACAAAATTATCTCTTCGCGCCAAACCCATACCACCATAGGCCAAGGAATCAATCTCCAGTTCCAGCTCTGTTCCTCGCTTTAAGGTCATTGGTTCACTCATGTATAATTGAGATACTACTGCTGGTACCGATCCGGTTTGCCCCCGCATCTACCATGGCCTTTACATCTGCTGCTGTTTTTATACCGCCACTGGCTTTTACGCCCATTTCATCACCAACTGTTTCACGCATAATTTCTACATCTTCTACTATAGCACCAGCGGATGAAAACCCAGTAGATGTTTTTACAAAGTCTGCTCCGCTATTTTGAGCTAAAGTACACGCCAAAACTTTTTCATCAGTACTTAATAAACACGTTTCAATAATCACCTTCACACAATTTCCATCGGCAGCATTCACGACTTGACCAATTTCCCTTTGAATAATGTCAATGTTCCCTTCTTTCAAAGCACCAATATTTAATACCATATCCAATTCTTCTGCGCCCTGATGAATCAGAAATCTTGCTTCGGCAAATTTCATTTCTGCTGAATCAGCTCCCAGCGGGAAACCAATTACTGTACATACCTTTGGCTTTTTTTCTTTTAAAAAAGATGCAGCCAGCGGGACATGAACAGGACTGACGCAGGCAGATAGGAAACCATGTTCAACCGTTTCTGCGCATAGTTTTTTTATATCGGATTCAGACGCATCCGGTTTAAGGTTCGTATGATCAATAAGTTGAGCAATATTATTCATTCAGATTAGTGTCTTTATACTGGCCACCAGTTCGGATGCCTGAGACTTATCCGGTGCTTCTGCATAGATTCGCATAATAGGCTCTGTATTAGATTTACGCAGATGGACCCACCTGTCATTCCAAGTAAATTTTATACCGTCCAACGTATTTTTATCTGCATCATCAAAAAGTAAATCTACTTTTTCAATCAATTTTTCTGGATTGATCCCTTCCAAGCTCACTTTATCTTTAACAATTTCAAACTGCGGCAGGGTACTATGAATGGCACTTAAAGTATCATCCGACTGAGACATACGATTTAATACCATGGTGGCACCTACCAATGAATCTCGACCTAAGTGACACTCTCTTAATATGATACCGCCATTCCCTTCTCCGCCAAGACCAGAATTAACATCGTTCATTTTATTCACTACATTGATCTCCCCCACAGCAGAACGAACCACGGAACTGTTCATAGTTTCAGCTAGTTTTTCCAATGCCAGGGATGTGGAAAGGTTTACAACAAAGATTTCATTTTTCTTGGTATCGTTCAAATATCCGTCCGCCGCCAAGACCAAAGAGTATTCTTCACCCAGTGGTATTCCTTTTTCATTCACAACTGCCAGCCGGTCCGCATCTGGGTCTACGGCAAAACCTGCATCTGCCTTGTGGCTGGTTACAGCCTGGCATAGGTCCGATAAATTTTCCGGTAGTGGTTCTGTGCCTCGATTAAAATGCCCGTCCGGTTCACAGTTCAGTTCAATCACTTCACAGCCTAACGACTCCAGCATGGCAGGAAGCGCATAGGCACCGGCACCGTTTACAGCATCAATCACTATCCTAAACTTTCTCTTCTGAATCCGGTTCAGATTGATACATTTAAGACTTGCACAGGAAATCACATGTTTCTGGATTGCATTTTGCTCCGGCCAGATAATCCCCGGTTCATCTGCATCATGGGGCTCTCGATTATTATCAACGATTTCAAATAACTGTTCGCACTCTTCCGGATGAAAAAAGGTACTATTATCCCTTACAAACTTGAGTCCGTTCCATTCAATAGGGTTATGGCTGGCAGTTACAATAAAGCCTCCCACTGCTTCCGTGTTGTGAACCATAAACTGAACCGTGGGAGTGGGCACGATGCCGCAATGGATTACTGTTCTACCCAGGCGCACCAGTTCGTTGGTCATCGCTTCGAGTATAGTATCTCCAGATGGACGGCTGTCTCGACCTGCTATGATCACACCATCAGATAGAAAGGCGTGGAGTGCTTTTGCATAAACAACAGATGTTTCTGGTGTTAGGTGGGATTCGGTGAGTCCACGGACACCGGAAATACTACGTATTAACATATGGATATCATTCGTTTGATTATTGGACAGTTAAATTCGGAAGAAGGCGAAAGTGTTCCAAAAAGAAAAGCCCTGGTAAACCAGGGCCTTCTTAATCTTCCTTTCCGGAAGTCTACCTTCGGCGTCTGCGACGCCGTTGCCGGCTGGCACGCGGATTGTTCCGCAATGCTTCTATCCTGGCAAGCCGCTTGACACGGCGAACGGTCTTTTTTCTTGCTTCCCGTTTCGTATCACTTGGTTTTTCATAAAAGGATCGGTTTCTGATCTCCCTGAGGACACCTGCACGTTCCCACATCTTCTTAAACCGACGTAGGGCACGTTCAAACGATTCCTTCTCTCTTACCTGGACTTCAACCACGTAAATCACCTCCAGAGTGTAGTTTGTGGTAGTGTTTTAAATCCACTTGCTTTAAAAATGCCGGCGATTTTACCTTTTTAACCCCTGACATCCAAGGACTAAACCATGGAAACAAACTCTTCAATGCTCAATGTTTCCGGGCGGCGGTTAAAACCAATCTCTTTCTGAATTTCTTTGGGAATATCCCAACTCTTTAAGGTATTGCGCAGCATTTTTCTGCGCTGAGAGAAAGCAGCGCTGACTATCTTATTAAAACGCAGATATTTATTATCATCAATAAGCGGCGTAGGTTTTTTGGTAAATCGAACAATAGCTGAGTCAACTTTTGGTTTAGGAATGAATACATCAGGTTTAATAGTGAAACAATAATCAAAGTCCAGATATGCACCTGCAACAACTGTAAGCCTTCCATAGGCTTTTGTATTCACATTGGCTGAGATGCGATCTGCAACTTCCTTCTGCATCATTATAAAGGCATCATTCCAGTAATCAAGTTGTTCAATGAGCCAAAAAATAATGGGTGATGTGATATTATAAGGGATATTACCAATCACACGGACAGGATTATGAATTGGCAGGTCTTCAATATTTTGCAATAGTACATCACCATGGACCACATGAAGTCCTTGCAATATAGGTTGATTTTCTAAATATTCTTTTAGCAGGGGATCAATCTCGATAGCCACCATATCGTTTACAAAAGGTAGAATTCGTTCTGTAAGTGCTCCTTCTCCTGGGCCAATCTCCAGAAAGTGATCATCTTCTTTTGGATCAATAGTCCTGGCTATCTTATTCAGAAGGTTGGTATCGGTGAGAAAGTTTTGACCCCATTTTTTCCTGAAAGGGTGGTCATTCTTTTTTGACATAATGAAAATTACAAGCCAAAAAGTGCTGTAGCATTTTCTGATGTTGCTGCAGCAATTGTTTCAAGGGGTACTCCATGAATATCTGCCAGCTTTTCCGCGACAAACCGTGTACGCCCTGGTTCATTAGGTTTCCCTCGATGAGGAACAGGACTCAAATAAGGACAGTCTGTTTCAACCAGGACACGGTCTAGGGGAACTTCCTTTGCCACATCTGGCAGGTGGCTGTTCTTAAATGTTAGATTACCTGAAAATGAAATATAATATCCCAGATCAATAAATTTCTCTGCAGTCTCCAGTGTGCTGGAAAAACAATGTGCTACACCCCGAAGATTAGGGAATTCCGATAATATTGTTAGCACATCTTCATCTGCATTCCTGTTGTGAAAAATAACTGGCATATCAAGATCCTGGGCAATGGACATTTGTTTCCTAAAAACCGTTTTCTGAGTTTCCTGATCAGAAATATTGCGAAAATAATCTAGCCCTATCTCTCCTACTGCTACCATTTTTTCATGGTTCATAAGTTCCCGTATACGGTTAACTAGATTATGGGGAGCATCTTTGGCATCATGGGGATGCACGCCTGCAGATGCCCAAATATTTGTATGTCTTTCAGCCAGCTTTAAACATTCCAGCGCATCTGTAAGGTTTGTTGCAACACAGATAAAACGGTCTACACCCAGTTGTTTTGCCCTATCCAAAATATCGGGCAGGTTATCTTTGAGATCATCGTAAAAAAGATGGCAATGAGTATCGGTTAGCATTTGTTTAATTCTAATCGTAAAATGATAGGCAAAAGTAATTTGATTTTTTCTTTATCACGATTATGAAATTAAACGCTACAATCTACCTGGTAATTCTCCATGGTATTCTTTTTGGTGTACCGATGGAAATGGGCGACACGCTGGTGATCCACCCTATTACCTGGGATACTCCAAGCCCGGTAGGGTGGAATGCACAATATAAAAAGGATGTTCTTTTTCCAGACTCAGGGGGCCCCTGGGCAAAAATCATTATGGTGCAGACTCTAAAGTGTGATTCTGCTACAAAAGGTGATAAATATCCTTGCGGCGAATGGGACTATATCTGGAATACCTTGGTAGATGTACCCGTGGCAGACAGCATTGAAACATTTAGTGTTGGAAGTTTTGTAACCCCCTATGGAAAACGGTTGATCCTGGGAGAAGATAAGGGCTGGGTCTGGTACTATGATATGACAGATTATGCTCCAATATTTAAAGGCTTAAGGGAACTTACCGTTGGCAATAATCAAGAATTATTGGATTTGAAGTTTCTGTTTATTAAAGGGATCCCTACGCGGGATATCTTAAGAGTTGAAAATATATATCCTTATGGAAAGTATAAGTATGCCGATCTCTCAGATGATGCGGTATTAAAGAAAAAAACAATTCATCTTCTACCCCAAGCCAGTGGCTATAAAATGAAAGCAATCGTATCCGGACATGGACATGCAGGGCCCAGAAACTGCTGCGAATGGGATAGTAAAACACATACCTATTATCTGAATGAATGGGAACTCTTTCGCTGGAATGTATGGAAGGACTGTGGGAATAATCCTATCTATCCTCAAGGTGGTACCTGGCCCTTTGACCGTGCTGGATGGTGTCCTGGAACTAAAGTGGACGAATATGAATTTGAATTAACCCCTCATGTTATCCCAGGAGATTCTATTGCCATCGACTACGGCATTGAACCCTATTCTGGAAACGGTGAAAAAGAAGGCTTCTTTTATATGACACACCAGCTATTTTCTTATGGGCTTCCCAATTTCAAGAATGATGTAGAAATTATTGATATCATTTCGCCCAGCAAAAAGCAACGATACAGTCGGATGAATCCTGGTTTAACTAATCCAAAGATCTTGATAAAGAATACGGGTGAGTATGATTTACATTCACTCGATATTCATTACGGATTAAAAAAGCGCAGGAAATCTGTCCATAGATGGATCGGGAATCTTCACTATCTTGAAGAATTAATTATAGAACTTCCCGTCCCAAACTGGCATGGGCTAAAAAGATCACAGCAGTTTGAAGTTGCATTAAAAAACCCCAACAGTATGAAAGATGAAAATATCTTAAACAATGTTTTATGGTCTCAAATACCCCAGCCAAAAGTGTTTCCAGAAAAGTTTACCCTACAGATCAAAACCAATAATATTAACCGGGCAAGGGAAAATTCGTTCACAATTTCTAACATGGCTGGTGCGGTCCTCCATAGCAGAGATAACTTTAAAGACTCAACTGAATATAATTTCCAAATAATCTTAAAAAGAGGATCCTATTCCTTCCTTTTTAAAGATGAAATGGAAGATGGTATTTCAGTCCATTGGTGGAACAGAAACAGTGACCCCGAAAAAATAGGGATTAATGGAACAGTACAGTTCCTTTCACTTGATGGTGACACTCTCCATACATTTGATCCCGATTTTGGTCAGGAAATTCAATTCAATTTTTATGTGGGAGCCTTACCTTAAATGTGTGAAATTAGAGAATAGACTTTATTTTTTGGTACAATGGTTGAAAAACTGTATTTAACTATTAAGAGTAAATAATTGGGGAACTATTCGAGTAAATGAGTTTCTTTATCCAGTCTCTATTCATTGCTATTCCAATTTTTTTCATCTTAATCATAACTGAGATATTGATATCAAAGAAAAAGGGGATCAAGGTCAATCGACCAGTAGATATGATTTCCAGTTTAAGTTCTGGGGTTACAAACACCACTAAGGATGGGCTCAAATTCGGGATCGTGTTAATTAGCTACTCCTGGCTCGTGGAGCATTTTACACTTTATAAACTTGAACCGGTTTGGGCGGCGGTTGTAGTGGCCTTTGTGGTCCAGGATTTCACAGGATACTGGATGCACCGGCTTAACCATCGGGTGAATGTGTTCTGGAATCGACATATTATTCATCACAGTAGTGAAGAATTCAATCTTTCCTGTGCCTTGCGGCAGTCTATTTCAAATACAATAGACTTTTCCGCTATTTTTATGGTACCCGCAGCACTTCTTGGCGTTCCTACTAAAATATTTGCAATTCTTGGGCCCCTACACTTCTTTTTTCAATTTTGGTACCACACCCAACTTATTGGCAAAATGGGTTTCCTTGAGTATATTTTAGTTACGCCGTCTCACCACCGGGTCCACCATGCGATCAATCCAGAATATATCGATAAAAACTACAGCCAGATTTTAATATTTTGGGATAAGCTATTTGGATCCTTTCAGCCTGAGCTTGATGATGTAAAACCAGTATATGGAACGCTCAAGCCGGTCCGGACATGGAATCCGGTTATCATTAACTTTAAAGTTATGTGGCAACTGATCAAAGATGCTTGGCGCGCGGAACGTATTCTTGATAAGTTTCGAATCTGGTTCATGCCTACAGGCTGGCGCCCGCCAGATGTAAAAGAAAAGTTCCCCCTACATGAAATTACAAATCCGAAAAAGCGTGTAAAATATCATACTGAAAATTCAAAGCTACTAGTTACATATTCATGGACTCAGATTATTATTTTGAGCATATTGATGTTTCATATGTTAA
>ENA-UPTF01002234-UPTF01002234.1-marine-metagenome-genome-assembly--contig:-NODE-2234-length-11331-cov-1.232806_pt1 | contig 11331 bp, 9 predicted proteins | sample MGYA00238166_ERZ767019 | MGnify/ENA primary metagenome ERZ767019 (study PRJEB28930, sample SAMN06266391) | marine metagenome | isolation source: Sea water from 250 m depth | place: Atlantic Ocean | study... | reverse complement strand
CCCAATGGTAGCCGTGTCCCGGAGCCTCTTGGGTGCCAGCAAACATTGATCCAAGCATAACAGCGTCGGCGCCAGCTACAATCGATTTGCAGAGGTCTCCACCCGTTCGGATTCCTCCGTCGGTGATGATTGGGACATACCGCCCAGTTTGTTTTTCATATGCATCTCGTGCGGCGGATGTGTCCAGAGTTGATGTGACCTGTGGTACGCCAATCCCAAGTACTTCACGTGACGTACACGCTGATCCTGGCCCAACACCGACCAGAATCCCCGATACACCTGTTTCCAGCAGCTCAAGCGTTGCAGAGTAGGTGACCGTATTGCCAACGAGCACGGGGACTTTTATTTGTTGAACGAATTCCTCAAAATGAAGTCCATTTGGGCTTTTGGAACTTTCGCGTCAACGTATGCGACCAAGCATTACCGAAACAACCACGGATATCTGTCCCAACTGTGGTGGCTCAGGAATCAGAAGATCGACTGAGTCAACTGCTATACACGTGCTTCGTGGTATTGAAGAAGATGGAACCCATCTTAAAGGATCTGAAATTAAAGTTAACGTCCCAACAGACGTCGCGTTATATATGCTTAATTACAAGCGCGAAGCTTTAGCTGAGATCGAAAAGAAACACAATTTTAAGATTATTATTTCTGAAAACAACACTCTTATTCCGCCTCAATTCACTCTAGTACAGCACGGAGCACCTGCACCTCATCAGACGGACAAAGTTAAACAAAACGGCACTAAGTTGGAGGAGGATGGGGAACCGGCTAGTAATGAAACTAAGAAACGAAAACGACGGCGACCTCGACGCAGAAATAAAGGAATAGCTGCTAAGGATTCCAGTCCGTCTAATACTAAGCCTGCAGAAGACATTAAGGCCAACTCCACCGAGAAAGATTCGGTAGAAGCAAATGAACCCAGTAATGAAACACCAAAAAAAAGGCGTCGAGTACGTCATAAAAAATCCGCCTTGAATAAAACAAAAAATGTTAACTCTTCTGAATTAGAAAGCACACCGCCCCCCCTGGCGGCAAAGAACGACGCTACCCTATCAAAGGCCAACGACAATGTTAAAACCAATTCTACTGAAACGGACTACCTTAACCCAGAAAAGCATTCACCAGTTACAAAAAGTCCTGACGGCAACTCCAATGTCACTATAGTTGGAACCGATGATCAGGTTAAAAACACCGACGATACTAAGCGGGGCTGGTGGCAAAAGCTAGCAGACTAAGTAAACTAACCTCTAGATTAACCATTTTTGTAATCTAGCGGCCGCTTGAATTATATCTTGAGTAGCCCCTGCGAAACAAAGACGTACATACGACTTCCCATTGATTTCATCAAAATCAATGCCAGGCGTCATAGCCACCCCTATTTCGGAAAGCATCCTTTTACAAAATTCGCTGCTATCATTAGTCAGATGGGAGACATTCGCGTAAATATAAAATGCACCATCAACGGGCGCAAATCGTTCCAATCCCGCATTGGGAAGTTTCTCTAGAAGAATATCTCTATTTATTCGATACCGGGTAACGTTTTCATTTAATTCATCCATACAATCAAATACTGCAACTGCAGCCATCTGAGACAAAGAGGGGGGTGATATATATAGATTTTGGGCGAGGCACTCTATAGAACGTATCATGCTTTCTGGTATTACCATCCATCCCAGACGCCATCCAGTCATAGAGAAGTATTTTGAAAAACTATTAATTATAATTACATCAGTGCCATAGCTCAGTGCAGTGCTGGCTTGTTCACCATAAACAATACCATGATATATTTCATCTGATATTAAACGAGTCCCTCTACGATCGCACCAATCAACCAAATCACGCATACCAGACGAAGAAATCATACTCCCGGTTGGATTTGAAGGACTAGAAATTATCAGGCCGTCAAGATTTTCCGACAAATTATCCAATACCTCCGGGTTCAATTGGAAATGGCTCTTAGAATCAACAGAGATTTCTACCACTTTAACGCCCAAAGACTTGAGCATATTCTTGTAGGCAGGGTAGCCTGGAGTGGCCATACCAACACAATCACCTACATCAAATGAACTCAAAAAAGAAAGTAACAATCCGCCAGAGGCACCAGAGGTAATAACGACACGCTTTGGATCGACGTTAACCCCATAAGTATCACGATAGTGTCCAGAAATTTTTTCCCGGAGCAAAGATATTCCCAAAGCATCCGTATAACCCAATTTATCATCAGCTAAAACAAACTGAGCAGTTTCTATAACTTTTTTGGGCGCGGGGGTACTCGGTTGTCCAACTTCTAAATGTAACACGTCACTGCCAGAAGCGGCTCTCTCGTTAGCAGCTCTCATTACATCCATCACTATGAAGGGGGGGATCAAGCTCCGATTCGAAATCTTTAACATGTTTTTAGTTAGCCAAATCAACTGCGTTTAACGCTAGGCCATGCCCTCGCGGATCGGTCCGGAGACTACAAGTCTCCGGCCAACCAGGTAGACCGTCCGAACAATAAGCTATATTTACCAATCCTATCCTAGGTGTAGCAGCAACATTGTGTCCGAGTTTTACGAGGTAAGATACGACATCTTTATCTAAGCTTGGTTCATAATAAGTGACATCCGGAGCTCCACTGTGATGAACCCTAGGAGCGGCAATTGCTGCTTTCAGTGATTGTTTGCTTAAGTATGAACGAGCTACGACTGACGAGAGAGCACTGGCACCTGTCACACCACCAGAGGCCGAAGCCGCAAGCACAAACTGATCGGTAAAGGGATTAACAATCATCATAGGACCCAATGAGATAGAGCCGCGGCCTATGCCCTCTGGCGTGGCCGCAATCATGACACCGGTGTCACGCGCAATTCTTCCGATACCAAATAAATTATTCATTGTAAAAGCACAGGATACTGCCATTCCCTGGTTATCAATAACCACAAAACTTGTAGCGGAAGTATTTTCTGGCGTCGGTAATGGGTTAGGCTTGAAAGATGACGAAGGACGGTGTTGTTTTTCACTAAATTCACCCAACAAACGATCAAGTGCCGATTTAGACACCAGGTCTTTTTCTGGGAATTTACTCATGAGATTTTCTTGCATCCAACGACCACGTTGCACATAAGCAATTAATGATGCTTCTGCCAGAATATGATATTTAGCGTTAGAGGATGCATCACTTAAGCCTCCCTCACGACCCAAAATTCCCAGAATTTGGGCTTCTACAATACCCGCCGCAGCCGGTGGTGGAACGAAATACGCTTTGTTTTTATTAAAATAACTTGTGCCGTATTCCATGGAAACGGGGTTCACCCATCGAGGCCGATAATTTTTCAAATCCTCAAGGGAAAGTGCCCCCCCTGCCGCGTTGACTCTATCTACAAAAAATTCAGCAAACTTTCCACGATAGAAATCTATTGGACCATTCATCCTAATTTTTGACAGCGTGTTCGCAAGATCAATTTGCCGAAAATAATCCCCTTCTTTTATTGAGTTTCCCTTAGGTCCACGAAATATCAGATTGCTCGCCGGATCTTGATTTAAAGCTCCTTCAACGGGCTCTAAATCACTTAACAGGGCTCGGGACGCCTGGATACCAAATCGCGCCAACTTTTCTCCCACGACGACTAATTTACTCCACGACATCCGGCCATATCTGGCATGGAGCGCGAACATACCCGCAATATTTCCAGGAACAGCGCTAGGCCTAGATGTAGTTGAAAAAATAACGCTGGGGGATCCGGTAAAAAATTCTAGAGCTTCAATTTTCTGCGCTAATATGGGTTTCCCCCACCCAGGATTTTGAAGCTTCGGCCGAAAGACCAAACACGAACCTCCACCACCCAAACTGGCTGATGAAGGCAGAGTAACCGCCAAAGCAAAATACAACGCAGTCGCTGCATCGGCAGCTGATCCACCAGCCGATAATATTCTTCGGGCCTCAATAACAGATCGAGGCTCATCACCAGCTACCCCTCCATAAAATTCTTTTACATAACCCTCAAAACCATCTGGCAACTCTCTTTCACTGCAAGCGCTAAAAAACACCGGAATCAATAAGTATGTTAATTGACGTCGCAAGCCCCAGAGCCTAGTTTTAGCTAATTGAATAGAGGTGTACCCTGTGAATTTTTTCATAAAATTATTCGTTGTTTTGGTTATCCAAGGTTCGCTCCAATTAACTTGCCAGGAAGCACTGGCAAAAAAAATTACATTTGTAAGAGACGCGGAGACTGAATCAGGCATCCGTGCTTTAATAACACCACTTCTCCAATCAGCCGACTTAGAACACGACAGCGTCAATATTTATATCGTAAACGATCCTACACTCAATGCTTTCGTGGCAGGTGGGCCAAACATATTTTTGCATACGGGACTACTGGCGACAAGTGGGAGTGCTTCTCAATTAATTGGTGTTCTCGCTCATGAAATTGGCCACATTTCTGGTGGTCATTTGTCCAAATTGGCCGCGGCACAGAAGCTAGCAACAAATGAAGCGCTGGTCGGAACAATCCTTGGTGGAGCGGCCTCCATTCTGCTTGGAAACCCATCCGCTGGATCTGCAATTGTAAGGGGCGGCCAACACGTGGGAATAAGAAACTTACTTCGATTTAGCCGCACTCAGGAACTATCTGCAGACCGTGCGGCTATTCGATACCTAGATGCTACCAAGCAAAGCGCTCGGGGTATGTTAAACTTCATGGAACTTCTAAACAATCAGGATTTGCTAAGCGTGAGCAATCAGGATCCCTACGTTAGAACCCATCCACCCAACCAACAACGCATTAATTTTCTGCAAAATTATATCAAAAAATCACCCTACTCGAATGCTCCTAGCAATAAACATTTTCAAGAAATTCACGGTCGTATAAAGGCAAAAATCAGCGCATTCATACAGCCACCTCATCAAACATTGAGAGAGTTTCCAGTTTCCGATGAATCGGTTAATGCTAGATATGCGAGGACGATAGCTAGTCACCGTATGCCCGATCAAAAAGCTGCCCTATCGCTTATTGACGGACTTTTAGCTGAATTGCCAAACAATCCCTACTTCCATGAGTTAAAAGGTCAAATTTTATTTGAGAATGGATATGCAAAAAAAGCACTAATATCCTATGAGAAAGCCGTTGAATTATTACCCAGTAATGCTCTATTCAGGGCAGATTTGGGTCGAGTTCAGCTAGAACTAAATGACCTCAAAATTTTACCCAGGGCTATTACTAACTTTCAAATTTCTTTAGAAAAAGAGCCACAAAGGCCTTTTATTTGGAAACAACTCGGTATTACTTTTGGCAGACTCAATATGATAGGAAAGAGTTCCAGAGCACTGGCTGAATCCGCCCTGCTAAAAGGTCTAAGTAAGGATGCGATAAGACTTGCAAAAAAAGCAAAAAAATATTTACCCAAGCACTCTCCTGGCTGGATCAGAGCAGAGGATATTATAATTGCCGGGCAAAACATCGAAAGGAAACGCTGATCACTTTAAGATCCAAAATTTTTAGCGCACATATATTGCTCATAGTTTCGGGGTGCTCATTCTCAGAAGCAAGTATTAGCCCGGAAGGAAATTTGGAGGTGTTCGGTCCGTCTCATGAGTTTTCCAAGGAAAATATTCCAAACGATTGGGTTATCGAAGGCAGCAATTATAAAGAACTCTTTTCACAAAACCTAATCATAAACGATATAGGTGACACACCAATACTTCGCCTTATTTCATCCAAAAAAAGTTTTGTTCTTTTGAGGCGCATAAAGGCAAACCTGCTCGCTTCACCATTTTTAGGATGGTCTTGGAATGTTACTACTTCACTAGGTCAAACCGTTCCCATTAGTATAATCATCGGGTTTTATGGTGGAGACCCCAAAAGCCGAAGTTGGGGAAGTCAACCACTCGTATACCTAGGAACAAGGGTGCCGCCACATGATCGAACCATCGCGATTGTTTGGGGAACAAGCTCAGATGCTAGGGGTGATGTCAAAATGACACACAGGCTTCCGCATTACATCGCACGCGCTGGCTCGAATGATAGCAACACTTGGCTCAACGAGAATATAGATTTAAGCAGATTGTACCGGCGGATCTGGCCCAAAGATAATTTGGTTAGGACGCGAATTATGTTTGTGGGGTTTACATCAGCTTCGACCAGTTCACCTATGACAGCTGAATTTGGTGATGTGGTTCTGTATCGATAAGAATTTTAATTGTGTGTAATTATTTACAAATTGGTACTCTAAGATTGCAGCGCTGATCATGAATCGTCAGTATGTCAATGTATTAAATTAATATGGTTTTAAGCATATGATATCAGTAATCAGATTTTTAATAGGCTTAATATTTTTATCTACCACTTTTGAAACTGGAAAAATCAATGCTCAATCTTTATCTCCATCTTTGAGCTCTGATCAAGTGCAAGAAGTTGAGGGCATTATCTCTAACTATCTTAGAGAAAACCCTGAAATCATAGTTGAAGCCATCGAAGCCCTCCGTAGTCGTGAGAAACACAATAAAGACGTCCGAAGAAAACATAATCTTCTAAAGGTACGCCAAAAATTACTGCATGATGAAGGATCTCCTGTCGGTGGCAACCAAAATGGTGATGTCACCGTGGTGGAGTTTTTTGATTATCGGTGTGGTTATTGCAAAAAGGTATTCAGCTTTATACCAACTCTTCTGAAACAAGATCCCAACTTACGTTTTGTCTTCAAAGAATTGCCGATTCTATCACCCGAATCAGAATTGGCTGCCCGCGCTGCATTAGTAGTATGGAAATTCCAGAAAAAGAAATATTTTCAATTCCATAAAGCACTAATGGAGAGCCGTGGTAACTTGTCAGAACTTCATATCCGTAACATTGCTGAAAAACAAGGGATTGATATAACCCGTCTTCGAGAGGAAATGCATTCCATTGAAGTCAACAAAATGCTATCGAAAAATCATGAACTGGCAAGAATTTTAGAAATTAAAGGCACACCGGCGTTTGTGATAGGAGATAAAATTGTCCCAGGAGCAATCGACCTACCATCTATTAAGAACATAATCGCGGAAGTCCGAAAGGGTGGCTAAGCGCCAAGTTAAAAATTTCGGGCTAGCCTTAACTTGTTATAATTCTATGTGTATTTTGATTAGCATTGCCCGGGAATTTGTATGAGAGTGCTCTCAGTATTTGGGACCCGGCCAGAAGCCATAAAAATGGCGCCGGTTATTCAAGCCCTTGGAAGTGACCCCGACTTCGACTCCCTAGTCTGCGTAACTGCACAGCACCGCGACATGTTGGATTCTGTACTAAATCTATTCTCAATAACCCCGGACTTTGATTTAGATATTATGAAGGAAAATCAAAATCTTACGTATATTACGACAGCTGTACTTAGCGGGTTAACAAAAATTTTTAAACAGGCAAATCCAGATAGGATCCTCGTTCATGGAGATACAACAACTACATTTGCTGCCTCTCTTGCAGCATTTTATGCCAATATTCCGGTGGGTCATGTAGAAGCTGGCTTGAGATCGGGTAACATACATGCACCTTGGCCAGAAGAAATGAACCGTCGGCTCGCAGATACTATTTGTGACATGCTGTTCACTCCAACGGCTTCTTCACGCCTAAACCTAATAAACAGTGGCTTTTCCAATGAAAGTATATTTGTCACTGGAAACACTGTGATAGATGCCCTACTGCATATTTCTCAACGACTCGATAATAAAAATTATCTTGAAAAAGAATTCCATGAAAAATTTCCAAAGTTGAGCAGGGAAAAGAAAATTATACTTGTTACCGGCCATCGCCGGGAAAACTTCGGTAAAGGCTTTGCTAGCGTTTGCAATGCTCTCAGACAGTTGGCCTCGAGAAATGACATTCAAATCGTCTACCCAGTACACCTTAACCCCAACGTAAAAGGACCTATAGAACAACAGCTAGGACATTCAGATCACATTATTTTAACTCCCCCCATAGATTATCTTCCATTTGTTGCACTTATGAAGCGCGCCGATATTATAATAACCGATTCTGGTGGAATACAGGAGGAAGCCCCTTCTCTTGGTAAGCCAGTGCTAGTAATGCGAGAGGTTACAGAACGTCCAGAGGCTGTCGAAGCTGGAACGGTAAAACTAGTTGGAACCGATACGGAGAAGATTGTTTCCGAGGCCACCCGTCTACTAGATGATAAAAACGCTTATAGGGAAATGAGCGTTGCGCATAACCCCTATGGGGACGGTAACGCAAGCATCCGGATTTTGGAAGAACTCCGACTTGTCCAATAAAATAAACTCAATATCTGTCATAGGCTTGGGATATGTAGGACTCCCAACTGCAGCTGTGATTGCCAACCAGGGATTTCAGGTTATCGGTGTTGATGTTGATCCAATTGTTGTTGCCGCAATTACCCGGGGAGAAACCCCCCTCGTGGAACCCGACTTAGATAAATTAGTAAGAAATGTAGTGTCATCTGGAAATTTAAAAGCGGCCCTCAAACCAGAGCCGGCAGACGTCTTTATTATTTCGGTACCAACGCCCTTCAAATACGGAAATATCCCAGATCTTTCTTATATAGAAACCGCTGTCAAAACCTTGGCACCTGTTCTCTCAATCGGAAACTTAATAATTATAGAATCTACCTCCCCAGTCGGTACTACTGAAAAAATAAGGAACTGGCTTTCAAAATTCCGACCGGATTTAAGCATGCCGGGAAAGACCGCCCATCAAGATGTTTATATTGCTCACAGCCCAGAAAGAGTATTACCAGGACGCGTATTGCTCGAATTAGTGGAAAATGACCGAGTAATTGGTGGAATAACACCAATTTGCGCCGAAAAAGCCGCATCATTTTACCAACAATTTGTAAATGGAACATGCCATGTGACAGATGCACAAACTGCAGAATTTGTTAAACTCGCGGAGAACGCCTATAGGGATACAAATATTGCATTCGCGAATGAATTATCGTTGTTGTGCGAAGAATTAAACATCAATGTTTGGAATATGCTGGAGCTTGCAAACCGTCATCCTCGTGTAAATATTCTTAAACCTGGACCCGGCGTTGGGGGACACTGCATTGCGGTAGATCCGTGGTTTTTAGTGGCTTCGGCCCCCAATCTTACTCCTCTAATCCAGGCTGCAAGATCCGTTAATAACCAAAAGCCCAAGGCTGTCATTGAACAAATCATGTCACGAGTTGTTGAAATAAACGCAAAAACTATCAGTTTTTTAGGTTTGGCATACAAGGCTAATATTGACGATCTCCGAGAAAGCCCCGCGGTCAAAATTGTAACAAAAACTGCCGAAATATTTAAAGGTGATGTTTATGTCTGTGAACCTAATGTCACTGACTTACCTCTATCTTTAAAATCTGCCAAGAATATCAAACTGTCATCTGTTGATCGCTGTTTAGATGTTGCGGATATTATCGTCCTGTTAACAGATCATCAGGAGTTTATCCAAATTTCTTCGGATTCACTAACCAATAAGTCTATTATTGACACACGAGGGGTGTGGAAATCTGTTTTAACGAAGGTAACACATGACGGCTAAAATTGCCCTGATTACTGGCGTAACTGGACAAGACGGAGCTTACCTAGCTGAGTTCCTTCTTCACAAAGGCTATACTGTACACGGGATCAAACGGAGATCTTCTTCTTTAAATACAGGTCGGGTAGATCATCTCTATATTGACCCGCATTTGGATAACGCAAAATTCTTCATGCACTACGGTGACATGTCAGATGCCACTAATTTAATTCGCCTTATTCAAACCATAGACCCTTCGGAAATATACAACCTAGCGGCTCAAAGCCACGTTCAAGTAAGCTTCGAAACCCCAGAATATACCGCCAACACAGATGCCCTTGGAACGTTAAGATTGCTGGAAGCTATTCGTATTCTAGGAAAAGAAAATAAAGCTCGATTTTATCAAGCTTCAACGTCGGAGCTTTATGGTAACGCTACTGAGAGTCCTCAGTCCGAAACCACGCCTTTCCGTCCACGAAGCCCATATGGCACCGCCAAATTATACGCCTTTTGGACTACGGTGAATTACCGAGAAGCCTATGGCATGCACGCATCTAACGGGATTCTTTTTAATCATGAAAGCCCGAACCGCGGAGAGACATTTGTAACACGTAAAATTACTCGCTCAGTAGCTGCGATTGAAGCTGGTCTGGAAGACAAACTCTACCTTGGTAACTTGGATGCTCTTCGAGACTGGGGCGACGCCCGTGACTATGTAGAAGGGATGTGGATGACGCTACAGCAAGATAAGCCAGACGATTATGTGCTGGCAACGGGCGAATGTCATTCGGTACGAGAGTTCGTAGAATTAGCCTTTGCAGAAACTGGACGCAAAATCATCTGGTCTGGTCAAGGTGTCGATGAGCGGGGAATAGACACGAATACAGGAGATGTGCTCGTTGAAATCGACCCTAAATATTTTCGGCCAGCAGAGATTGATAAGTTGTTGGGTAATCCAGCCAAAGCCAAAAGAGTTCTTGGCTGGACCGCAAAAAGGAAGTTTAGTGATTTAGTTACAGAAATGGTAAGGGCCGATCAAAAGATTTTAGGAAATTAATGTAGTGGACAACAGCCATAAAACACCCTTCTCCCTAGCCGGAAAAAAAATTTGGGTGGCTGGTCAAACTGGCATGGTAGGATCAGCGGTTTCAAAACGCCTCGCCTCGGAGGATTGTAGTCTATGTTTAGTTAAACGATCCGAGCTTGATTTACGTGATCAAAAAGCCGTGCGTATCTGGTTGAATAAAAATATGCCTGACGTAATCGTTGTCGCGGCTGGAACTGTAGGTGGTATCCTTGCAAATTCTTCACGACCAGCCGAATTTTTATATGATAACCTAGCGATTGAAACTAACATAATACATGGAGCTTATGAGATAGGGGTTCAGAAACTATTATTTCTTGGTTCTTCCTGTATTTACCCCCGTGACGCTTCGCAGCCAATGTCAGAGGAAGCGCTTTTGACTGGCTCCCTTGAACCCACTAATCAATGGTATGCGGTAGCAAAGATTGCCGGTATAAAACTCTGTGAGGCGTACAGAAAACAATATAAATGTGATTTTATTTCTGCTCAGCCTAATAATCTCTACGGATCTCGAGATAACTTTGACCCCGATACTAGCCACGTCATACTGGCTTTAATAGTCAAAGCTCATGCGGCAAAGACAACTGTCCAATCTTCGATTGAAATTTGGGGAACAGGCTCACCAATGAGAGAATTCCTACACGTTGACGACTTAGCAGATGCACTAGTTCATTTACTAAAAACCTACTCTGGACTGACCCATATTAATATTGGGACCGGCGAAGAAGTTTCAATTCATGAACTGGCTCAATCTGTGGC
>ENA-UPTF01002233-UPTF01002233.1-marine-metagenome-genome-assembly--contig:-NODE-2233-length-11333-cov-3.662758_pt1 | contig 11333 bp, 8 predicted proteins | sample MGYA00238166_ERZ767019 | MGnify/ENA primary metagenome ERZ767019 (study PRJEB28930, sample SAMN06266391) | marine metagenome | isolation source: Sea water from 250 m depth | place: Atlantic Ocean | study... | reverse complement strand
GACCCCGACTTCCTGAGCCATCTGGCGGATATTGTTGCCGTAGTCCACCACCGGAATTCCCCGCTCCCAGAAATCCAGCATCGCCCGCACCTGAACCGCCATGGATGCTTTAGCTGCATTGGTGACACCGGCAGGGTCAGTTCGTCGACGCTCAATCCAATCGTCGACTGACCAGCCCTGGGGCAGATAGCCAGTCTGAGGATCATGGGCGGAGGTCTGATCGGTTACCACATCGGGCAGGTATCTGGCATCCTGTCGGGAGCGCGCTGCAATATCCGGAAACACGTCGGCGGCGTTACCCAGCAAACCCACCGAGATAGCCCGGCCGTTGTTGTGGGCATCCTCGACCAGCTTGAGAGCGTCATCCAGATTGTCGGCCCATGCATCGAGGTAGCGAGTCCGCAGGCGCGACTCAATCGACTGCATGTTGCATTCCACTGCGATCATCGATGCGCCATTCATGGTCGCTGCCAGCGGCTGGGCGCCGCCCATGCCACCGAGCCCCGCAGTCAGTATCCACCGGCCTTCGAACGAGCCGCCGAAGTGCTGTCGGGCCAGTTCCGCGAATGTTTCATAGGTCCCCTGAACGATGCCTTGGGAACCGATATAAATCCAGGATCCGGCCGTCATCTGTCCGTACATCATTAGGCCCTGTTGATCCAGTTCTGAGAAATGTTCCAGTGTTGCCCAGTGAGGAACCAGGTTCGAGTTGGCAATCAGTACCCGGGGTGCTTCTTCATGGGTTTGGAACACACCGACAGGCTTACCCGATTGGACGAGCAGTGTTTCGTTCTCCTCGAGGTTCTTGAGCGAACCTATAATTTGATCGAAACTGTCCCAGTCGCGGGCAGCCCGTCCGACTCCACCGTAGACGATTAATTCGGCCGGGTTTTCCGCGACCTCAGGGTCCAGGTTATTCATCAGCATTCGCATCGGGGCCTCGGCCCCCCAGTGCTTGCACTGAAGTTTATCCCCGGTTGGCGCTTTGATGTGTCGTTCTGGTGCGTATCGGTTGAGTGTTGTGGTTGGCATAGTCCGATGTCCTGGCTCACCTGTCAAAAGGCGTTTGGTAAGCCGATTCTACACAGTTTGCCCAGTTCCAAAGGCGGGTCAGCGCAAGCGGCTTATGCTGATCAATGACTCCTACGGTTTTGTCTGTATAAGTAGATAGACACGACCTGTTCGCCTTACTGAAATATTTAGACCATCGCAATCACATCAATTTCGATGTTCATCTCCGCGTACGCCAGGTAGGGCAAAGGTATGCCGGTTGTTGTCGGTCCGGGCGACACAAAGTGGGTAAAGCGCGCATGTAGGTTGCGCTTCCAAAGGGACTCATCTGCGTCCCCTGTGTCTCCGGTTGCGTAAAAGGTGTTGATGCGAACTACATGTGTAAAGTCCAGTCCGAACTCGTGGAGTACGCGGCGAATATATTCCATGGACAGCTCGGTCTGTGCGGCCATGTCTCCCTTGTATGCAACACTGGCATCTTGATTGAGTGGCACCTGACCACCGAGAAACACCATATCGCCACATCGAATCCCGTGTCGGTAGGGCAAGTGCACAGGCCAGTCCCAGTGATTGTTTGGCCAGACGTATGATCGAGCCATTCGTTGCCCGTCCTCGCCTCGCATCGCAATCACGTCGTTAATTATCATGACATCACGGGGTTCGGCAGTACGCAGGCTAATCCCTGTTGCAGCAGGTCCGGGTTCTGGGTAGTAACTGGCCCGAGCGAGGGCAGGGGCTGACCAGTCTTGGGCGTTGCCAAGCTCTACGTTAAACACATTGGTTTTTACGACATCTCGGATGTCGCTACCGAGTTGACGTAACAACCCGTCGAGTCGCTGCAGCACAGCGTGTGATTGCCCGGTCAGATCGCCCGGGGATAGCACCATTCCCGCACGGTTCCGCGCAGTGATACCGCTGGTGAACAGCATTTGGCCTACTCGCAAGATGTGACTGAAAGGGCTCGGCAAACCATACCAGTGCGGGTCCGACGCTGCAGTTCGGTCAAGTGATTGGCCACGTTGTCCACGCATTGCGACGCCTTCAATCTCGAACAGCACGCCGGGTGACATCAGAATTTCGACCGGAACCAGGGTAATAGTTGGTCCGGCTGCCCCCAGAAAACCCAGGCATTGGCCGATCCATTCCATGATTTCGTCACTGGTTAGCGTGTTGGTCGGAATGTAGAAGGCCCTCAGCTGTACTAAATCGGTCGGTTTCGTGTCGGCTGCATCCAGCACCCCGCAAAGATCGTCAACCGCCGCGTGGATTTGACCACGTAAATCGGTCGCGGCGATGACAGTAAGGTTTGTATCTAAAGCAACCTGGCCGGTTGTGAAGATCAGTTCACCACAACGCACTGCCTGACTGTAAGGCAGCTTTGGTTCGGTTACCCAGTGACTTGGAGGATTGATGTGCGTGCGGGGTAACACCGGGGATTCGACTGGTTGTACAGCGCAGTTACAGCGGACAATCTTTTGGGAACTGAGGCGATCGTTTTTCCTTGAGCGATTCCAGACCCTCTTTCACTTCCGCGCCGGTGAAGCCGAGCATTTCGAGCGCAGTCGACGCATCAAACGTGGGTCCAGCCATCCGAAGCCAGTTGTTCAAGGCGTACTTGGTCCAGCGGATCGCGCTTTGTGCCCCAGCGGCCAGTTCGGTTGCAATCTCTAGTGCTGTTTCCTGCAGCTGGTCGTCGTCTACGCACAAGGACACCAGCCCGATGCGTTCAGCCTCCTCGCCATTTAGTGACCTGCAGGTCAGCAAGTAGTATTTAGATTTGGCCATACCGCACAGCAGGGGCCAGATGATGCAAGCAACGTCTCCGGCCGCCACACCCAGACGAGTGTGACCATCCACAATGCGTGCTGCTTTGCCTGCAATAGAGACGTCGGCCAACAGGCCCACCACCAGACCCGCGCCAACCGCCGGGCCGTTAATCGCTGAAACGATAACTTTATTGCAGTTGATAATGTTGTATACCAGGTCACGCGCTTCCTTCCAAACCCGCATTCTGGTTTGCGGGTCATCGATGATTTCTTCGATCAGGTCGAAATCTCCACCGCCGGAAAAAGCCTTTCCTGCACCGGTTACGATAACCGCACGTACGGTCGGATCTGCATCGATGTCACGCCAGATTTCGGTTAGTTGAGAGTGGGTTTGAGAATCTACCGAGTTAAAACGCTCAGGCTTGTTGAATGTGATCTTCAAGATCCCGTCAGCAGGGCGTTCGATCTGTAGTTTGTCGTAGTCAACATAACGGTCAGGCATGGATTTACTCCGAGTTTGATTTATGGGCTGTCAGCAGTCTGCGGGAAAACCACTCAGCACAGCTGGTCGTTTGAGGGAAGTCTATCGACTATAGCCCGAGTCGGAGGATAATCATGGTAGTAACCACCACCATTATCATGAACACCGCGTTGATTGCAGTAAAAATTGATGCTGACAACAAGAGTCGAAACAACGCACAATTCAAGTTTTTGGGATGACTAAATCCGCATAATGGGAGATCGGCCAGGAGGTTGAAGATGTCAAACGCAGACCAGAAAAGTTTTTACCAGCGCAAAGATATAATTGGTGAGCCCTATGAGCCGATGCAAGCGCCTCGCTTCACTGAAGTGGCGACCTTTATGCGCACGCCACTCGTCGAATCACTTGAAGGGGTGGATATCGGAATTATAGGAATACCCTACGACGGCGGTTTAACCTGCCGAACCGGAGCCCGTTATGGCCCCCGGGAAGTGCGAAATGAGTCAACCCTGATGCGCGCAATTAATGTCGCGACGGGGGAGCAGCCCTATGATCGGGCCCGGGTAGCAGACCTAGGTGACGTTCGTTTTAATGACTTATTCAACTTGAACGAGGCCATCAACGATATAGAAAGATATTTTGTAGCCATTGCTAAAACGGGGGTCCGCCCTCTGGCCGTCGGTGGTGATCATTCAGTTACTTACCCGATTCTAAAAGCACTGGCGCCTGTTTATGATCAACCGCTCGGGCTGGTCCACATTGATGCCCATACCGATACCTGGCCGGCGGTTTTTGGGTCAAAATTTCATCATGGGGCACCGTTTCGCCTCGCGACAGAAGAGGGGTTGATCGATCCCCGGAGAACCGTACAGATCGGTATTCGCGGTGGCCAGAACTTCGCTGATGGCCTCGACTACTCGCGGGAAAGTGGCATGCGGGTGATTACCATCGAAGAATTCGATGACTTGGGTTGGCAGGCAGTTGCCGAGGAAGCAAAACGGGTAGTGGGTAACGGTCCGGCGTATTTAACCTTTGATGTCGATGGTTTGGATCCAGTCTTTACGCCGGGCACTGGTACACCTGAGGCCGGTGGTATTACTATGCGTGAAGCCCAGCGCCTGATTCGCGAACTGACAGGCCTGGATTTTATTGGTGGAGACGTCGTCGAAGTGTCTCCCCCCCTTGATCCATCAGGCAACACGGCTTTAAACGCTGCCACCATCCTATTCGAAATGCTGTGTCTTCTTGCGATTCGGGTTTCAGAAAGCAGGTCGGATTGAGGCGGTAAACTTTACTATAGTACTAGTAAGTAGTACAATAACTGCTGTCAATCGGTAGTCGGTCCTTTACGGAATCGTAGCCGACGAACAGCCCAGGTCTTCGATAGTCGTCGATACATGGGGGTGGGTAAGTTTTCCGCCGTTTCAGTGGCCGCTTGATAGATACGGTCAGCCGGTAATCCAGCTTTTTCCAGTGTAAAAAGCAGCGCTTGGGGCTGATATTGAGCAAGGTAGCCCAGTAACCACCAGGATGGTGGGGGTTTACGAGGTGCTGGCAAGAAGGACTCCTAATTTGTTAGTACTACTGCGTAGTCCAATATATGACATACAATCAGGTTGCAAGCAACACCCTGAACATTTGAGTAGGCAGGGCCTGAACAGGTTACAAAAGGTGATTGAAAACCTGGATATAAACACAATATTTCCGGAAAAAGCCAAGAAAATCATGGGATAATCAAGAGTAATGCATCGTCTTCGAATAAGGGACGATTTCACAACGATTAATGGCCCCAATACCGTGTCTACGCGCCAAACCAGCTACATCACACCAATCCTAATCCAGCTAGCAGCGCTCGCTGTCGTCTGTTTGTTGGTAGCCCTGTGGCAGCGGGAATTTCTGGCGGAGGTCTATCTGAGGAATCAACTGACTCAGGTGGGGTGGTTTATCAACGGCGGAATCGTTTTGCTGTTTTTGTGCGGCATGTATCAACTGGTACGGCTTTTTATCAGCTACAGTGGGGAAGAGGAGGCAATGGCCCAGTTTACGGACAATGTAGCCAATGGGTCGGACCCCGAAATGGGTTTGGCGGAAGGGTCCATCATTCTAAGGCGTTATCACACCCTGCGAGACCTTCACCATCGACGATCGCCGGTTAACCATAATGCATTGGCGGCTACCCTTCTGGCGGATCAATCCAGCCGTAACAGTTTCCCCAAGTTTGTTCAGAACGTTCTGATATTGACGGGTGTATTCGGCACTATAGTTTCCCTGTCCATAGCGCTGTTCGGCGCGTCCAACATGGTGTCTACAGCGACCGAGATCGGTGGTTTAGGGATGGTTATCCACGGTATGTCGGCCGCCCTATCCACGACCATGACAGCCATCCTGGCTTATTTGATTTTCGGTTATTTTTATCTACGTCTGACTGACGTACAGACGCACGTGATCAGTCGGGTCGAAGAGGCCACTGCGACGATCTTGTTGCCTCGATTTCAGGTTACACCAGAAACGGTTATCGAAGATTTCGCCGATATTATCCGGGCTGCCGCCGCACTGGTGAAAAGGCTCGATGCGTCTCAGGCACAGTACGCTGAGGTAGCCGATGAGCTAAAGGAACTCCTCGCCAGTTACCGTGACGAGATGCAGCGTAACAGCTCTGCACTGGAGCAGATGATCGAACTCCTCAGAGAAGGGTTCCGCCTCCAAGACCCACCGCGATGATGCACAACGCAGGGTTTGTTGACCTGCGGGTCTCGCCATCAGGTCAGATAGCCACCAACGAGGACAGCGTCTGGCCGTCGTTTACCGATGTCATGACAGTTATCGTCATGATATTTCTGCTTGCATTGGTGATCATCCTGATCAGAAACATGGAGCTGGTCCGACAGTTGCGCACGACTATGGCTTATGAACAACAGGTGGCGACTGAGCGGACAGCACTGGAGGTCAAATCCAATTCCCTGGGTGAAGAGGTGGCGGCACTGCAACTTACATTGGGCGAAACCGTTGCTCTGAAAGAACGTGCTGAAGCCACATCACAAAAACAACAGCTACATATCGGTGAACTGCTCAGCGAAGTCACAGCGCTTGAACAACTTCGTGATCATCTGACCGCAGAGCGCGGTGTGTTGACAGAAGAGCGCGACACCCTTGACGGGGCTTTGCTAAGTCTGGAGCAGAAACACCAGTCGCTTGAATCACTGAGGCTTGAGCTAGAAAACGAGGTGGCTGCCTTAATTGGTGAACGGACTTCGTTGCAGGATGAAAAACGTGAGCTCGTTGAAAAGAACACAGCACTGGGCGATAGTCGAATACAGCTGACTCAGGAGAAAACAGCGCTTTTGAGCACGCGTGACCGACTTGAGTCAAAGGTGACCACCCTCGGTAATGATATCGCGTTGCTGGAGCAACAGCTGTCGGAAGTGCAAACCCAACGAGATGACGAGCGTCGGATTTCCGTGGCACGGCAAGATCGAGTTGAAACATTGTTAAGAGATATCGCTGCATTGGAGCAGGTTCGCGAAGGCCTGACGAACGAAAAACAAAGTCTGATCCAATCGGGACAAGCATTGACAGAAAATCTACAGTCGCTCGAGGATAAACACAGCGCGCTGATTGCTGTTCGAAACCGTCTCGAAGGAGAGGTTTCTCAACTGACTGATACCGCACAAGGGTTAGAACAGGCCCTCAATATTGAAACAGCGGCGCATAACAGACTGAGCGAAGAAAAGCTCACACTGGTCCGTCAGTTGGCTGAGCTTACCGCCCTCAAAGGTGTGCTGGAAAGCGATCTCGACGAAACTATTGGAGAACGCGACCGCGCGCTCGCAACCCGCCAACAACTCGCGACGGAGAAGGCCGAATTATCGACACAACACACAACTCTCACGACAGAAAAACGCTCGCTTGTTCGCCAATTGGCAGAGCTTGCAACGCTCAAGAAGGCGCTTGAGGCACAGTACGACACACTGGTTGGAGAGAAAACCCAGATCGAAAAAGAAAAGGCTGTGCTGGCTGAAACCACCATAGGACAAGAACGACGGTTACTGGATTTGGAGAGTGTCCGCGACCAGCTTAAAGACCAGATCAAAAGCCTTACCAACGCACTATCGGTACTGCAGCAGGACAAATCTGGATTGGGTGAACGCAATACGACCTTGCGGGCCGAACTCGCAGCGTTGGGTGAGCTAAAGCGCGCCTTGCAGCAAGAACACGATCAACTGAACGCTGCTTATGAACAGGCTTCGGGCGAGGTCACTACGCTTCAAGCCGGGCGTACAGATCTGCAGATTCAGATAGTCAAACTCAGAAACGAACTGCAGTCACTGCGCGAAGATTATGCGGAACTGACTCAGGCTGCAGAACAGAGTCAAGTGGACCGAGCGGTAATGGAAGAAGACACTTTGGATTTAACCGAGAGACTTAGTGCAACAAATTTATTGCGAAGAGAACTGCAAACTAGACTGTCTATGGCCGAAAAAGTCGGCTCCGATTTGACACAAAAGCATGATTTACTTCAAAAGAACAATTCAACGCTTCAGGGTCAGCTTAAATATTTAGAAAACGAACGCGATCGACTGATGCAAGATAAAGGGCGTGTTGAACAAGACGTGGCCAAACTGTCCGAAGAAAAACAATCTTTGACGGGGCAGCTCCAAGTGATGGGTGATAAATACGAACTTACCAAAGAAGAAATCGACTATTTACGCGCGGAACACGCCGACGAAGTTGCGAGCTTTAAGAAAGAACGTGATCTTCTGAAAGAAGAACTCGAGGCGCTCGAGATATTGAAGTCTCGCTTTACAAGCTTGGAAACCAAGTACAACAGGTTAGTCAAGCCTGCGCGAAGCAAGGTGGGTCGATATGTAGTTAGAATTCAGTACTGGAAAGACGAAACTGGGAATCGTTATTCATTTAAGCTACCAGGTGATCGTGAACATAGGGAAGTAACTCTGACCGAGTTACACAGAAGCCTTACTAAACTCAAGGAACAGTACGGCGATAAATTATACACAGCCGTGTGGTTTCCTGATGGTGCAAACCTATCTCAAGACGAAGCGTGGTCGTTCACCGTACGAATTAACAGCCGTTACGACTACTATTACAGCAATAATTAGGTACGTGAACAAATGAAATATCCAGATCGTTTTGATGTTGTTGTGATTGGTGGCGGTCACGCGGGTACTGAGGCAGCGCTTGCTGCTGCACGGACCGGTGCACGGACGTTACTGGTTACACATAGCATCGAGACAATCGGACAAATGTCCTGCAATCCTGCAATTGGCGGGATCGGCAAGGGCCACATTGTTAGGGAAATCGATGCTCTGGGCGGGGCGATGGCTCAGGCGATTGATCGAGCCGGAATACAGTTCCGGACGCTCAACGCGAGAAAAGGTCCAGCAGTGCGTGCGACTCGAGCTCAAGCAGACCGGGTGCTGTACAGACAGGCGATTCGGCAATGTGTTGAAAACCAGCCGAACCTGAGCCTGTTTCAACAGGCTGTAGACGACCTGGTGATCGCGAACGGACGCGTAACCGGTATCGTTACAAACAGTGGACTAACTGTTGATGCCAGATCCGTAGTGCTGACTGCTGGGACGTTCCTTGCTGGCCGAATACATGTCGGTCTAGACAATCATGAAGGAGGTCGTGCAGGCGATCCGCCGTCAGCTGTGTTGGCTCATAATCTGCACAGCCTGCCGTTGCGAACGGGACGGCTAAAAACAGGTACGCCCCCTCGACTGGATGGGCGAACAATTAACTACGGTCCGCTGGAGAAACAACCCGGCGACGAACCAGTACCGGTATTCTCTTTCCTAGGTAATGCTGGACATCACCCCCGTCAGGTTTCCTGTCATATCACCCATACCAACGAACGCACTCACGAGATTATCCGTTCCGGCCTTACACGTTCCCCGTTGTTCAGCGGAGTCATCGAGGGCACCGGACCACGATATTGTCCTTCAGTAGAAGATAAGGTAGTGCGATTTACCGAGCGCTCGGCACATCAGATATTTGTCGAGCCTGAAGGCCTAGATACACATGAAGTTTATCCAAATGGTATCTCTACCAGCCTCCCGTTCGACGTACAGTGGGAGTTGGTTCGGAGCATCCGAGGTTTTGAGAATGCCATTATCACCCGACCAGGCTATGCAATTGAGTATGACTACTTTGATCCCAGAGACCTTCGTCCATCCTTGGAAACTTTGTCCATTGAGGGGCTTTATTTCGCAGGACAGATCAACGGCACGACCGGTTATGAAGAGGCGGCCGGCCAGGGATTAGTTGCGGGGCTGAATGCAGCTCGCGGTGCACAGGGACTTGAGCCGTGGACGCCACGTCGCGATGAAGCCTACGTGGGGGTCATGATTGATGATTTAGTGACACGCGGTGTCACGGAACCTTACCGCATGTTTACTTCACGAGCTGAGTACCGGTTGCAGCTCAGAGAAGATAACGCGGACCTGCGGTTGACAGAAGCAGGCCGAACACTTGGGCTGGTCAACGATGCGCGATGGAAGTATTTCAACGAAAAGCGGGAAGTGTATGTCAAGGAGCGACAACGGCTCCAGGATACTTGGATTCGACCCGATACCGCGGCAGCTAAAGCCGCCGAGAAATTATTAGGTCAGGCACTGACGCGTGAATCCCGTTTGTCAGAACTGTTGCTAAGGCCGGACACCGGTTATCGCGAACTGGTAACACTGCCGGGTGCTGGACCCGGAATTGATCTTCCCGAAGTTATCGAACAGCTTGAGAACGAAGCGCGTTATGCCGGTTATATTGAACGCCAGCGGGCTGAAATTCAACGCCGACGCCGTCACGAGGAAACCAAAATACCCGAAGATTTGGATTTCCAACAGGTACACGGATTGTCCAACGAAGTCTGCCAAACGCTGACGGCACACCGGCCAGCCACATTGGGTCAAGCTGGTCGTATTTCAGGGATTACACCCGCAGCAATATCGTTGTTGTTGGTTTATCTTAAGAAACGATCACTGCAGTCGGCGGCCTAATCGAGGTCACCCGTTGTACGATCAGCAGGAACTGGCGAATCAACTCGGCACAGAGTCTGCGAGAGCCGGCTGGAAATTGGATGAACTGGCTACGCACAGGTGCACAGAGTTTTTGGAGTTGCTGTATACCTGGAACAAGGTTCATAACCTAACCGGTGCCCTGCGCCACTCGGAGATGGTGTCGCGTCATTTGTTAGACAGTCTGTCAATTGCGCCTTTTTTAAAAGGCCAGCGCTATCTGGACATTGGTGCTGGAGGCGGATTCCCTGGTCTGCCGCTGGCCATCTGTCGTCCAGCTGATCAGTGGACTTTGCTTGACAGCCGTGGAAAAAAGGCGGCTTTTCTTCGACAGGCTTGTGTAACTTTGAAACTTACCAGCGTGGAAGTTGTTCACGACCGGATTGAAAATTACCGACCCACAGAGAATTTTGATACGCTTGTGTCACGGGCGGTCGCCGCTTTGCCAGTGCTAATGGACATGACTCAACATCTTTGCGACGAGGGGGTACGCGTAATCGTGATGAAAGGTATTTTCCCGGAGACGGAACTCCGTGAATTGCCTGATTCACTTCGTCGCCGGGCTGATGTGGTGCGGCTTGAGGTGCCGGGACTTGACGCCGAACGCCACGCTGTGATTTTTGATAATTGATCTTGAATCAGCCATAACGATTAATTTGATATGACGCGCACTATCGCGGTGACTAACCAGAAGGGTGGTGTCGGTAAAACGACTACTACAATAAATCTTGGTGCGTCACTTGCCCGTATGCACCGCCGGGTACTTTTGATCGATTTAGACCCTCAGGGCAATGCGACAGTCGGTTGCGGAGTGGACCGAGATAATCTGAACGGCTCGAGCTACCAATTGTTGCTGGATGCCTGCACGCTGCGTGACGCTGTTGTTGGTGTGGGCGACGGGCTTGATCTTCTGCCGGCAGAGAGTGGATTGGCAGGCGCACAAGCTGAGCTTGGCGGGGAGCAGGGAAACGATAACTACCGGTTGCGCGCGGCGCTGGGAGACCATACGGGGTACGACTACATCATTATAGACTGTCCACC
>ENA-UPTF01002232-UPTF01002232.1-marine-metagenome-genome-assembly--contig:-NODE-2232-length-11333-cov-5.041489_pt1 | contig 11333 bp, 11 predicted proteins | sample MGYA00238166_ERZ767019 | MGnify/ENA primary metagenome ERZ767019 (study PRJEB28930, sample SAMN06266391) | marine metagenome | isolation source: Sea water from 250 m depth | place: Atlantic Ocean... | reverse complement strand
TATACTTTAATAAAATTAGATTGCTGAGTACTCCATTTAGTAATGAGCTGTGAAATAATATTATTTCCTAATTTTTCTGCACCATCATTAGCCGCATTTACACCTGAAGTTGTTGGTGAAATATGAACTTTTTTACCACGCGCCTGAGGGACTACGGCAAGAATTTCTCCTGTATCTGCCCTTACGATTTTCCCATTAATATCTGCTTGACCAGAATGCATATTATATACCATCCCACCTGATGATATTTTTGCAGTCCCAATCACAATGACTTCCGCACCTAACTGGGCAGCAATCTTAGCGGCAGCAGCTACATTACCTTCTAACGCTTGACCATAGTCCTTATCCCCTTTTAAAGCTTGAACAAGTTCGCGGTCAACTACATCAAATCCTTTTTCATAAAACATTGATAATAATTTGGTCTCTGCAAAGTTAGTAGGAGTGTTATCAATCAAATTGTCTTCTTTAACTAAAAAAATAATCCTTGGGCGATTCATACCATTGAGTAAGGTTTGAAGTGCAGCCTCATCTGCCATTACTTGATCTATCATATCAGTAACTTTCGCCTCAATTGTAATTTCAAAGTTACCATCTGGGCCTTTATTTTCTTTAATTACCTTAAATGATTTAACAAATCCTTGTGCTTTTGAGTAAATATTATCCTCAATTGATGTGGCTGTAACCGTCGTAGTGGATGTCATATAAGCACCCAACCCTTGCTCAACAGCATCTCGTTTTGCCTGCTCAATCGCAGCATCCTTGGTTAAACCATATCCTACACCTGTAGCAGTCTGCCCTTGTGCAAAAAGACATGACACCATAAACAATGTCATTAAACATATTCGAGTTATTATAGTTTTAAACATACTCACCCATTTTAATCTTAAAAGAAGAATGCATTGTAAATTATTCAATTAAGCAAAGTTAAGCAATACATATCCTCGAGTGATGTGATTTAGATCAATTAAGTTAAATTCGCTAATTCCACTTATTTTTATTTATACCTGTTTAACTTATATTCAACCTAAATAAACTTTTTAAGGAATTGATTATGCTGAAAAAATATGGTTCTTTATTATCGATTATTCTGTTGATTTTTCTGAGTTCTTGTTCTTCAAAACCAGAAAGTGATGTGGACACTCCTGAGTACCATTTTAAAGCGGGTATGCGTGCCGTTGATAATGGTGATTACCAACAAGCAATAAAATCTTTTCAACGTTCAGTTGATTTAGATAAAAAATTCGCTCTTGGATATGGAGGGCTTGGTTTAGCTCATGCCAATTTAGGCAATAATAAGGAAGCGAAAGATTTTGCTTCTAAATGTGCAAGTAGAGGCAGTAAAGATCCAGAAGCTTTATCTTTAAGTGGTCAAGTTTGGATCACCATGAGATCTTCGGAGAAAAGATGGTTTAAGCGTGCAGAAGATTATCTCGAAAAAGCTCTGAAACGTGATAAAGAGCACGAAGGCTCTATGTACTGGTTTGGTGTTGCTCATTTATATAATTATCAATTCAGCGAGGCGGAAGATTATTTTCGATCTGTAGTAGAAAAAAGAGGAGATTTTGCTGGGAAAGCAGATGCCAAATGGAAATTATCTCAAAAAATTGTGCGAGCAATGCCGGGGACCCCTGGTGGTAAAAAAGTTGCATTAAAAGAACGCATTAATAGAGCAGATTTAGCTGTTCTTTTTGCAGAGGAGTTGAAAATCGGCGTCTTGTTTGATAGGATGCCCGTACAAAGTAGCGGCTTTCAAACACCTTCTCAAGCCAATCAAACAGCAACAGTTACTGTACCAAATGATTCAAGAGGTCACTGGGCTGAAACATGGATTAAAGATATGATTCGCTATGGAATTATGAATGTGGAGCCAGATGGTAATTTCTATCCTGATGATGATATTAACCGCGCAAACTACGCCTTAGCTGTTCAAAGACTCTTAGTCGTGGCCACTAGAGATGAAAGTTTAGAAACTAAATATTTTGGTGAAGCGCAAAGTCGATTTAGTGATGTGCCAGCAAGCCATTTTGCATATAATGCAATGGCAATCTGTACTGAAAGAGGAATCATGGAAATTGATATGATGACAAATCGATTTAACCCCGCTGGAGATGTAACAGGTGCTGACGCCTTATTAATAATCAGAAATTTACAATCATCACTCCGGATGACATTTTAGTTTAATATTTAAATAACTGTAAAATAAAAGGGCTGCTTCGGTGGCCCTTTTTGTTTTCGCTCCATAACCTAATCTCGTAAATTCTCATATGAGGATATCTAAGCTAATCTTACTCCTAATAATATCATTTTTTTCATTTCAATGTGTGGAAACATTAATTACCGTTAATGTGTTTCCTGATGGTAATTATCACATGCAATTTTTATCTAAAGGTGATAAAAAAGATATCTATGATTTAGATTTTCCAATACCAAGCAAAGATCCGTGGTTACATGAAATTTCAAAAAGTAAAAGTGAAGATAATGATGATTCAATTTATGTTGCCAGTGCCGAAGCTATTTTATCGGGAGCAACTATTTTTCATTCTGCTCAAGAAGACCCAGGAGTTCAACGCCACCCAATTATTATAAATAAGATCGAAGGTGTTTTTTCAACATCTTATGAGCTATTAAAAGTTTTTTCTGGACGTAAAGTCCAGCAAAAATATCCATTACTAGCAAAAGCAATGTCTGAGGCTTCCTCAGATTCAATTGATATGTTAATTGAAACAGAAATTATTATGTATTGCTTAAAAATGGGTATACAAGATATTCAGGATAAATATCCAATTAAAGAATTAACACAACAACGAATTCTTAATCATTTTAGAGGCGTGTTTTATAAAGCTGAAGAAGAAGGTAACTTGTTTGGTATTTTAAACTCTTCATCAAATGTAGAAAAAAATAATTTTGTTATTCCTGAATCTTTAATCAGAGTAAACTTTAGACCTTTTGATAATTTATTGCCACAAAATTATGTGAATGAATGTATTCAGGCCATGACTCCATACATTAATGAGGCTAATATTACTGTTAGCTTAAATGATGATAGCTATAAATTTGCCTGCACCTTACCTGGAAGAATAGCATACTCAAATGCTGATTCTACAACGAATGATACCCTTTGGTGGTCATTTACTACACAAGATTTTCTTAATGATGATTATGTAATAAAAGCAGCATCTGTAGTTTATTATCAAACCAAAATTCAAAGAATCGTTGTTGGAAGTGCTTTAGTTATTTTATTCGTTTTAATTTTCCTATCTAAAAAAAGGAAGCAGTCATGAAATATCTTTTAATAGTATTAATGTTTACAACTTCAAATTTTTTATTTGCAAAACCAAAGTTTACGGATCAACAAATTGCAGCAATGACCCCTCAGTATTTCAAAAGAAATCATTCTGCTCCAAAACTTACGGGATTAAAAATTTATACTAAAGACGGTGCAAGAATATACCACGTTGAAATAGCTGCTGATAGAAATCGATCTAGCGATGACCTTAGTTTTGCAGTATCTGCTCTGGCAAATATGGGGCAATATGCTAAAAAGCCTTTTAAAAAATATGTCGTGGTTATGCACTATGATATTAGAGGTAAAACTTCAGATATTTGCGAAGCGAATGCTCGTTGTACAGCAGATTATATGATAAGAAAACAAGTAACCTATGATCATTGGTATAAAAAATGTATCAAATTCACTTCGATGTAAAGGAATTATTATTAAACAATTTTTACTACTCTATGGTCTATTATTTTACAGCTCACTTTCTTCACAAGAAATTGATACAATAGATTTTAAACTGCCTGAATTTTCATTCACCCCAAAATTATTCCACCATCCGCATAAAGTTTTATTTAATTCTAGGATATTTGAATTAGAAGTCTTTGCAGACTTCCCAAAGCAAGATATAAAGCAAGTCAGTTTATTTTATAGGACTGATGCAGTTCCAAGATATATTGAGCATTCATTTAACCAAAACGAAATGCGTTATGTCTTTAGTTATGACCCTCAAAAACAACCAGCAACCTATATAACCTACTTTTTTACAGTTGCGCTTAATAATGGGTCGATGTTTGCAACCCCCGTTGATAGTGCGGGGACTTTGGTGCCAATTACAAAATATCTTTTAGATCCAGTGGAATATTATAAAAAACGATCAGAGATAAAAAATTGAAAGATATTCTACTCAAAGTAAAATCTCTTAGAGACAAAATTAATGATCATAATTATCGATATTATGTTTTAAATGATCCATTCATATCTGATAGTGAATATGATCAATTGTTTAGAGAACTTGAAAGTTTAGAACAAAAACATCCTGAACTAATTACTAACGATTCTCCAACGCAGAGAATTGGTGCAACCGCACTAGAATCATTTGGTTCTATTCAACATAGCATTCCCATGCTTTCATTGGAAAACGCAATGGATGAGAAAGAACTTCGTGCATTTTATGAACGGTTAAAAAAAGGCTTAAATAGTGAAAATAATATTTCGATTATTGCTGAACCAAAACTGGATGGGTTGGGAGTTGAGTTAGTTTACGAAAACGGTGTTTTCGTCCGTGGTTCTACTCGAGGGGATGGGATCACTGGTGAAAATATTACTCAAAATTTAAAAACTATTCTATCTATTCCCTTATCACTTCGCACTAAAGAACGCAATGCAATTGAATTACTAGAAGTGCGTGGTGAAGTGTTCATATCAAAATCAAGTTTTAAAAAATTAAATAACAGTCGATTAGAAGAAGGATTAGACCCATTTGCTAATCCAAGAAATGCAGCTGCGGGGAGTCTGCGTCAACTTGATTCAAAGATTACTGCTCAACGGCCACTATCAATTTTCTGCTATGAAGCTGGTATTATAAAAGGGCAATCATTCAAATCACATGAAGAATTATTATCAGGACTTAAAGCTTGGGGATTCCCTGTAAACCCTGAAATCAAATTAATTAATAATATAGACGCCATGATAGATTACCATATTGAACTCGAAGAAAAACGCAATTCTCTTCCTTATGAAATTGATGGCACTGTTTTCAAAATTGATAATTACGAACAGCGAAATATTCTGGGAACAAGAAGTCGATCACCACGGTGGGCAATTGCTGGAAAATTCAAATCACAGCAAGTTACTACTGTAGTTATTGATATTATACCATCAGTTGGAAGAACAGGCGCAATAACTCCTGTAGCTAAACTAGAACCTGTTAATGTGGGTGGTGTTATTGTTACCAACGCAACTTTACATAATCAAGATGAAGTTGAACGTAAAGATGTTCGCATTGGCGATACGGTTTTAATTCAACGCGCTGGAGATGTAATTCCTGAAATAGTAAAAGTAATACAAGAAAAAAGACCTTCCGATTCTTTAGTTTACTCTTTACCAATAATTTGCCCAGCATGTGAGCATGAAGTTTTTAGACCAGAGGGAGAAGCAGTTGCTAGATGTCAAAATCTTTCCTGCCCGGCTCAAGTGAAAGGAAAAATTGAACATTTTGTTTCAAAGTCAGCATTGGATATTGATGGTTTTGGAGAAAAACTCGTTAATCAATTGGTCGATAATAAAATAGTGCAAACTGTTGATGAGATTTTCAAACTTACCTTTCAAGATTTAGTTGCTTTGGACAGAATGGCTGAAAAGTCAGCAGACAATATTCTTACTGCAATTGAATCAAGTAAACAAACATCATTTAATCGGTTTGTATATGCACTGGGCATAAGAAATGTTGGTGCACATCTATCAAAAGTGATTGAAAAAGCTTTTAATAGCAACATTAATGATTTTATGAAAGCCACTTATAGTCAACTGGAAGAAATTGATGAAGTCGGTCCCATTGTAGCAGAAACTATTTTAAGATTTTGGCAAGATAACTCTAATATTGACATTGTAGAGGCTTGCTTATCTTTGGGCGTTAAATTAGATCCTGTAACAAAACACCAAAGCCAAAAATTAATCAATAAAACAATTGTTTTTACAGGATCATTAACCCAATTTTCACGTGATGAGGTAAAAGCTATTGCCGAAAGTCATGGGGGAAGGGCGAGTGGATCAGTTAGTGCTAAAACAGATTTTGTAGTTGCAGGAAACGCTGCTGGCTCAAAGTTAATAAAAGCTCAGGAGCTGGGAATCCCTATATTAACTGAAGAAGAATTTTTAAATCTTATTAAATGAAAATGTATATGAAAAAAATAATTTTATTAATAATTCCTTTTATTTTATTTGCTGAAGAAAAAAAATTGTCATCTGTACTAATTGGCGATGGATATAAAAAACCGGTTTTTATAACATCTTATCCTAATAATTCAAAATTGCTTTATGTTGTTGAGCAGGCTGGGCTTATTAAAATAATAAAAAATGGAAAAAAGCTTAGTAGACCTTTTTTTGATATAAATAAACGAGTTGTAAATCCAAATAGACCTGGCGATGAACGTGGTTTACTTGGATTTGTTTTTCACCCTGATCATATTAATAATGGAAAATTTTATATTAATTATATGGATAATGATGGCTACACTATTGTTTCAGAATTTTCCACTAATTCTGAATTGAGAGCTAATCATAAATCTGAACGAACAATTTTAAAACTTAAACAACCTTATGGTAATCATAATGGTGGAGATATTCAGTTTGGCCCGGATGGTTATTTATATATATCAATTGGTGATGGTGGGAAAGCAGGTGACCCCCTTAATGCAGGACAAGATTTAAATTCACTATTTGGAAAAATAATTCGCATTGATGTAGAGCAAAAACCGTATGGTATCCCAAAATCTAATCCATTTTACGGCCAAAAAGATAAGCGTGCTGAAATTTGGGCATGGGGCCTAAGAAATGTCTGGAGATTTTCTTTTGATAAACAAACCGGTGATAAATATTTTGCTGATGTTGGTCAAAATAAATGGGAAGAAGTAAATTTTGAACTGGCAACAAGTAAGGGGGGTCTAAATTATGGGTGGCGCATCATGGAGGCTAACCACTGTTATGATCCCAAAGAAAATTGCCCTACTGAAGGATTAATAAAACCAATTCTTGAATATCCTAATGACGCAAATCATCCTGCTTTTGCATTCAGAATTATTGAAGAATTATCCTTTTCAGAAACGGATGTTGAAGGATGCTCAGTAACAGGTGGCTATGTTTATCGCGGCCAAAAAATAAAAGGTATGCAGGGACAATATATTTTTGGAGATTATTGTTCAGGAAATATCTGGACACTTAAAGTTGTTAATGGAAAAGCAATAAATTTTAGAAACCGTACTGATGAAATCAACATAGGTAATGGAGAATTTACCACCTACATTTCATCATTTGGCCAAGATAGTGATGGGGAATTATATATTATTGATTATAATGGTGGTATATATAAACTAATTGAAGAAACAGAAAAGAGTATTAATGAATAAAATGCCAATGAAAATAGATGATGTTTTAGATGATATCGTTTTAATTGTTCTTGATGGCCATGAACCATTAAAGGAATTGGGTGTAGATCAAAATAAAATATATGTAAAAGTAGTTGGATATGATGAATATGGGATGTGGATTGATAGACCATCATTTCAAATTCCAATTATTAATAATGGTGAATTGGAAGGTGAAAAAGAAGTTTCGGCATCAATGCTTATCCCATGGGGCTTTATTGCTTCAATCGTTCATTTCCCAGATGTTGAGGGCTTTGATTTCCCAAATCCATTTAAAAGCTCTATCGGCTTTGATCCTGAGGCTAAATGAAACATCCTGCTGTTTCAATTAGAAACCTAAAAAAAAAATATGGAGATACGACTGCCCTTAAAGGTATAGATATAAATATTGATGACGGGGAGTTTTTTGGGCTCTTAGGTCCAAATGGTGCAGGTAAAACAACTACAATAAATATATTAACAGGTCTTGTTAGAAAAGATTCAGGATCGACTGATATTTTTGGGCAAGATACCATATCTAATTATCGATTCACTCGATCTCAAATTGGTATATCTGCACAGGAGTTTGCTCAGGACTGGTTTTTCCCAATTGAAAAATTACTTTATTTTCAAGCAGGTTATTATGGAATATCAAAATCAGAAGCTAGATATAAAGTAGATGAATTATTTGATAGGTTAGGCCTTGATAAAAAACGTAAATCTAGATTACGTGAATTATCCGGAGGCATGAAACGAAGATTCCAAATTGCTAAGGCGCTAGTCCATGATCCTAAAATTATAATTCTAGATGAACCAACTGCTGGAGTGGACGTAAAGCTTCGTCATGAATTATGGGAATATTTTAGCGAACTACATCAAACCGGAAAAACCATTCTATTGACGACGCACTATATTGAAGAAGCAGAAATGCTATGCGATAAAGTTGCTATAATTGATAAAGGAGAAGTTATTATTGAAGGAACACCAAAAGATTTAACAGGAAATCAAGGTGATTCTGGTATAACAATTAACATATCTGATACTGAAGTTGATTTAAAAACTCATTTAAATGAGTTTTCTTATTCCCACGAAAATGAAAGAATTCACTTTATTAGTAATGATCCAGAAGGAGATTTGCCCAAAATTATAGATGTGCTTACTAAAGCCGGATGCCATATACAGCGTGTTGAAACAACAAAGTCATCTTTAGAAGATGTATTCCTAAAACTTACGGGGAAAGGAATCAACGAATGAACTGGATTGGTTTCTGGACTTTAACATCAAGAGAAGTTGGGCGTTTTTTTTCTGTATATAGGCAAACAATTATTCCTGGTTTATCATCATCAATATTATATATTGTTATTTTTGGATTTACTCTTGAAAAAAGAATCTCATCAATTGATGGTATTCCATATACAATTTTTATTATACCTGGTTTGATTATGATGAATGCATTAACAAATGCTACATCAAATTCTGCATCATCAATGCTTCAAATGAAACTTTTAGGTCAATTACCAGATATTTTGCAAGCACCTTTATCTAGCTTTGAGATTTCATTAGCTTATATAATTGGGGGGACAGTAAGAGGCACTGTAAATGGACTATTAATTCTTCTTGTTGGAATGAGTTTGGCTGATATGACAATAGCTGATCCAACAACAACTATTTTATTCATTATAATTGTTTCGTGGGCATTTTCTTCTATAGGATTATTGTTAGGACAATTAGCAGAATCTTGGGATCAATTAGCTACAATGCAAAATTTTATTTTGACACCTTTAAGCTTTCTAGGGGGAATTTTCTATTCAATTAAAATGCTACCTGAATGGGCACAGGTTGCTAGTCAATACAATCCAATTTATTATATGATAAATGGACTTCGTTATACTATTTTAAATACTTCGGATTCCGACCCCTTAACAAACCTAAGCGTTGCAATAGTTTTAACCATTGGTTTTACATTAGGAGCCATCATGCTTATGGAAAACGGGAAAAAAATAAAACATTGAAAAAACTTTTTTTTATTTTACCATTATTTGTTCTTTCACCAATCAAAGGGCAAACGGACTCAACAACCTGGGAACACTTTTTACGATTAGGAATTGTTAACGTAGATTCAACAAATGGTGGATTTGGATACTATCGGTTAAACAGAACTACCTTAAATACATTCCGTGACATAAGACTGTTCGCATATGAATTAAATAATAATTCTTTTATTTATTTAAGATATAAATCGAGTGATAAGTATTTAAGTCAACCCAAGTTTTATCGCTACACGATAACATCTTTCAGGAAAAACTCAAGAGCAAATGTCAATCTACAGTATCAATTCGATCAAGGTTTTGGATATTTTATTAAAGATTATAATAATGGTTTAATTAATATGGAGTTAGGCCATGCATTTGATACCTCAGACTATTTAAATGCAACACGAAAAACATCCTATGTTAAAACTGGAATTTTTTGGGATCATGATACCAATTACTTTTCCTCAAAATTTGAACTTGAACATTTTTCACAAATCAGCGAAGTAATTGAAAATAAACTATCTCGAAACATATATCTCTTTCAATTATTTTTCCCTTTGAACAACGGGATTTATTTTAATATTAATTATGAAAAAGAAGATTATATTGGTAAAAATCAAACTGATGCAGCATCAATTACCCTAGCAGTAGAATGGAAGGGCGTATTTAAATAATAAATTTATTTTTTATGGTTTTTTGACAAATGCTAATATTGTTCTAGGATGCTCATCCACAATCATTAAAAACCCTTTTTTATCCATTCTAACTAAGCCTTCCCAGTTCCTTGAATTTTTATTTAATTCTAACTGAATGGGAGGTGAGTTAGTTTTGTATATCTTGTTCCCATCTATTTTAAACTCTACTAACCTTTCAACATGTTCAAATTTCTGATGGGTTTCACCTTTTACATTATTATTTAAAACTAAATCTTTACCAGGTTTTAGGCGTTTTGCTTCTCCTGGCCAGAAAAAGTTTATCGCCCAAAAACGTCCCTGATTGTCTAATTCTGTAACATCCGTAATGCGATACTCAATATTAGGAAATGATATATGTCCTTTTTGTTTTAGTGATGAATTGTAAAAAGATGCTTTTGGATTAGAATTAACATTAATTCCATTAGCTTCAAACAATACCATTAAACGATACTTATATTTTAATATGCTTTCATAACCCATATTTTTAATATTTAGCGGAAGTAAAATTTCTACTTTTTTTTCTGAATCAATAATTAAAACTTTATTTTTTATATCCATTGACCCTTTAATAATAAAACTTTTCATTAGATCGTCATCTTTTGTTTCTATAATTAAATAAGCTTTATTACCAATAAAACAAATAGCTTCAAACCCTTGATAGCCTTTTATAGAATTAAAATAATCAGGCATAATCACATTTATTTCAGCTGGATCAAGCGGCTTATCCCTATCCCCATTCAACCAATCATTAATTTTAGATTTTTTTAAGTAATAAAATTTAGGCTTCGATTCATTCACATATTGAGGCATCAGAATAAGATAATCGTTGTACCATGCTAAGCCAGACATTTCCAAGCTGCGTTCTGCCGCCTCCCCAGTTAATAATATCTCAATTGGTAGAACTTCTTTTGCTAAGGTGATCTGAAAAGCAGAGACAATCAAAACAAAATATTTTATTATTTTAATTTTATCAAACAATTTATCTATAGCCAGGCTGGTACATTTTTTCTAGGTTTAATTTAATATCATCTAAGTTCATTAATACTGGTTTCATTTTATGAGATGCAAAAAGATGTGCTTGATCATTATAATGTTGAGAACTACTATCTAATGTTGCTGCACCAAATTGATGTATACTTTCCGCTGAAACATTTCCTTCTTGATCCCATTCAACAATTTGAAAATAACAATCTCCTGCAATTGCAAT
>ENA-UPTF01002231-UPTF01002231.1-marine-metagenome-genome-assembly--contig:-NODE-2231-length-11335-cov-3.109078_pt1 | contig 11335 bp, 8 predicted proteins | sample MGYA00238166_ERZ767019 | MGnify/ENA primary metagenome ERZ767019 (study PRJEB28930, sample SAMN06266391) | marine metagenome | isolation source: Sea water from 250 m depth | place: Atlantic Ocean | study... | reverse complement strand
TATAAAGATATAATCCTGCTGATACTGGCTCATTTCTATCATTGGTGGCATTCCATTGGACTGACTTGAACCCTGCTGTTTGAGAGCTATTTACAAGCGTTTTAACTATCCTTCCCATCATATCATAGACTGTGATATTAACCAGTCCATCTTCTGGTAAATCATAGCGTAGTGATGTAATTGGATTAAATGGATTGGGGTAGTTTTGGTGAAGTATATATTGCTTTGGTAATAAATCTCTATCTAAATGAAGAATAGATTGATATTCAATTGCACCCATATCTGGAGCGAGTCCATAATAATCCTCATCATTAATATTAATAATTGTATCTGGAACAGTACCAGGCAGCATATATGTTGATAAATCGACAACCAAGAATTCTGTTCCTCCATCAATACATGGTGAACCATCAAGAAGATTAAAATTAGTACTATCGTTTACAAATAAAGGGTCTGTAAATATATTATTTGATCCATTAGGGATATCAATATTTGAATAATAAGGGAAAACCATTCCATCTACATTGGTAGGTTGATTATTCCAAAAAATCGAATTAACAATTATAGCATAATCCCCAAGTGATCCAGACTGTATACCGCCACCGCCATTAGTAGCGAAGTTATTTACAACCGTTACATTTTTAATTATTGATGAAATAACATCCCCTGATAAGGAGACTCCACCACCATAATTTTCAGCACTATTATTGGATATAATAGCATTTTCAAAATGCACTACTGTTGGAATAAAAGATTCTGAACCTACACCCTCAATGTATATTCCACCGCCAATTTGAGCATGGTTATTGTTTACCCTAATATTTTTTAGTAACAAATCACCCACCATCTTTAAACTTATACCTCCCCCTTTTCCAGTAGATATGCCATTTTGAATAGTAAGATTACTAATTTCAATTGGGTGAGAGGTTTCATCAGAATTATCTATCACTTTTCCATTGTTTCCACCATCAATGATTGTTGAATCTATATGAGAACCAATTAAACAGATATTATTTGTGATAGACCAATCAATATTTTCAATATAAAGACCGTTCATCACAAGAATTGTGTCACCATTAGATGCAAAATTCACAGCTTTCTGGATTGTAGCATAAGGACTTGCTCCAGAACCATCTCCTGTTTCATCTGAGCCAGTAGTAGATACATGCAATACCGATCCACCAGTGTGTCTTAGCTTCATCAGTATTATGTCTGTCGGAACTTCAAAGCCATTACCAACATATCCAGTTGATATATAATCACCACTGTTGGTTTGTTTTACGGTATTAAGGTTACCTTCCAAAATTTTACTCCAATTCTCAAAACCATTAGAATTAAGTTTAGACAAAAAAGGAGTATTGCCAAGCTGCATTGGTGTATATCCTAAGATAATATAACCATCATCTTGCGTGGATTCAATTTTCCCTGCACTGCTAATGCCAAATCCTAAAGTCCAATTCCACTCAACACTTTCACCATATTCATTAAACTTATACATACCTATCATAGACTGCATTCCCCAATCAAAGTGCGGTATAGTACCAATAATAATATATCCACCATCCGTTGATTCAATTATATCTTTAGTTCTTTCATTTTCCGCACTTCCTATAGTTTTTGTCCATAGTGTATCACCTAATCCGTTAGTTTTAATTAACCACATATCATCGCCTCCCTCACCGTAGGACTTCGTAGTTGCTCCAATAAGATACCCTCCATCTTGGGTCTGTTGAACTATCGCAGAGCTTTCATTATTTAATCCTCCATATGTATTGCTCCATATTGAATCACCATTAGCATCAGTTTTTATCATCCAAACATCGTTGCCTTGACCACTAGCATAAGAACTTGTCAAACCACCAATAATATAACCTCCATCTTGAGTCTGTTGTATACTTGTACAGTGATCTAAATCAGAACCACCATAAATATTAGACCATAAGGAGTCTCCATTCTCATCCGTTTTAATTAGCCATATATTGCTAACAGAATAATTATTGATTGAATCCCTTATTGTACCTGCAACTATATAACCACCATCTTGAGTCTGCTGAACAAATCCCCCACCTTCACTATTGTTGTTGCCTAAAGTAGTCGACCATAAAGAGTCTCCATTCTCATCCGTTTTAATTAGCCATATATCACTTTGTCCACTCCCAAATGATTGTGTGGATCCTCCGATAATAAAACCTCCATCGATAGTTTGCTGAACTATGTTTGCAAAATCATTGTTTGCACCACCAAATGTTTTCGTCCATAATATATCGGGTTGTGCTTGCAACATTATGGAAATAAATACTAAAAGTAGGAATGCTTTTTTCATATCTAATCCAAATCTACAAAAAATTACCCTACAATGTGTGTGAGGCTATAAACAAAAAACCCCACGAATGTGTGTAAAAACAAAAATAACAGAGTGCCATATGTTCAGTAATCCATTAGCTATGGTTCCAACAATATACCTATCTCTTGCTCATTCGCTACTCGTAAAACTTCTGATGCGGTTGCCAAATCCTCTAAGGCAATCCCCAAGTTGAATGCTAAAATTCTTTGTTTCTCGTTTTGTCTTATAGCTGTACCATTTGCAATCATCTGTGCATTATCAGCATCTATCTTGTTTACGCCTAAAAATTTGCCATCTTTAATACGAGCATCATCCAATTGATCATAATCATCAGTTAGTACAATATCCATAGCATCAATACACTCATCAGTTACATACGAGTCATAGTCAATTGTAATTATGAGAGCTCCAGGCTTGATCCAATCGGAAATAATTGTAGGTTTGCGATCGATTTGGATAGGTCCTCCTGTAACTATAATGTCTGCTTCTCGAACTGCATTTTTTGCGTTGTCAGTTCCAATAACCTGAATATTGTTGAACCGACCATTTAATTCGTCTACAAACGCTTCCTGACGTTTTTGAACTATATCATAGACATGGCAAAATTTGAGAGTTGTGACCTCTTCACACATAGCTTCCAAATGCGCTCGACCCTGGACACCACAACCTAAAAGTGCTAGAACTTCTGAATTTCGACATGCTTGATAACGAGCAACCAATGCAGAAGCTGCTGCCGTTCGTTTCCCTGTGACCCACTTTGCATCCATAATAGCCACTATTTGACCCGTGTCATTCTCACTTACAACAAGTAAGCCTTGTATATAAGGCAATCCTCGCGATGGATTTGATGGATCACCACTTTGCCATTTACTTGCTGCATAACCAAGAGGGGGACAACAACTCGCCATTGCACTATAGAAACGGTCTCCTGGCAAATGAAAAAAAATTTTTGGAGGCATTATTGTTTTTCCTCCAGCTTTAAGCAGAAAGAGTTCTTCGAGTATATCTACGATACTTGACATACGGATACCTAGAGAATCCAAGTCCGATTTGTTCAAATAGGTAATATTTCGTAAAGATTGTGTTATTTTGCTTATAGCTTTATTCCAGTAAATGTTGAAAAAGTAGGGTTTTCACCAAGTTTCTCATCAATTCGAATAAATCGATTATACTTTGCAGCATGCTCTCCACCGGCAGGTGAACCGCACTTATAGGCGTTGCAACCCCAACCAACTACTAGGTCAGCCATAGTGTCATCAGGGCTATCATAGGTTCGACAAGATCCGATTATAGAGAAATCATTCTTATTGCACATTTCTACAAATTTACGAGTTCGGGTTATAGTACCTGTCATATTCAGTTTGATTACCGCCGTATTTACCGCATATTGCTCCGCCATTTTTTCAAGGCGCTGTATATTTCCAGCGAGCAAATCATCACCGGAAACCATCACCTCATTACCATACTGTTGCATTTGCTCCACATAGAGTTCTACATGATCTTCAAAAAACGAATCTTCTATGTAAAAAAGATTATAACGATCTATGAGATCCCCAAGATATGTGGCATGTTCATTCGGCGTTCGCACAATACCTTCTTTTGAATATACATAAGCACATCTTTCTTCATCCCAAAGGTCAGCAGCACCTACATCCAGACCAAGCCGGAAAGAAATACGTCTTTCTTTCCCTACCTCATCGCATGCTTGCTTTAGCACATCCAGGCAGGTGACATCATCGAGCCCTGGCAACCAGCAGTATTCTTCATCACGTCCACCCGTAAATCTTGGGTCTTCTTCCTGCAGTAAAATTCCTGTTCTGTGAAATACAGCACTAACACATAACATTTCTTCATAAGTTGTTTTACACCCAACGGGTAAAATAATGTGATCCTGAATATCAGGTGTGCGTCCTTTCCAGCCTTTATCGCCCATTGTCGCACCACCTCCAATAATATTCGGCATTTGGTGAGGTACACCTATCTCTTTGTTTAGACTAACATATTTATAAAGCGGTAAATCCAAACTAGCAGCAGCAGCTTTCGCTACAGCCATTGAAGTTACTTCTGCAGTATTACCACCAATATTTTCAAACATTTCCGTACCATCGATTTCAAGAAAAATATTGTCTATTTCTTCTTGAGAATCAGCTTGCATGCCAATAAGCCGCTCACGAATTATCGAATTAATGAGGTCAATGCTGCCCTGAACACCACCATCTGGGAAATGTCTAATCTCATATTTCCCTGAACTGCGAGGGTCAGAATATGATGGCGCTGCGCAAACTCGAGTAGAATTAGTTGTAATGACAACCTCCAAAGATCGACGAGCACATCCGTCAAAAATACGCCTTGCATGTACGTCAACTATGGTTGAATCAATTATATCTGAAGCCATACCTTAATATAATAATAATTAATCTTCCCCATTATTTCAGCTTCATTTTCCATTTATTGTAATGGTAGAGTTTAATTATAAATCTAGACAAGCATATAACTCCTGAAATGTGGGGCTTGATGTATAAGAAAAATATTCATGTAAACAATCAGTTTTGATTAAAAGGAAAATAATTCATAGGTAATATTAGTGATCTCATGAAAGAAAATATCATAGTTGTAGGCTGTGGCATTTTTGGCCTATCCACCGCCTTCAAATTTCTGCAGGCGAAAAAGAATGTTACCTTGATTGACCCTTTACCAATTCTTGATAGTTTAAAATCAAGCAGTGGGGAATCAAGAAACATTCGATTCTCCCATGCTAATGATCAATTTTATTCTCGATTATCTTGGGAAGCTGCAAAAGAGTGGAAAAAAATAGAAAAAATAACAAATAAAAAATTGTTTTATGATGCAGGTATAGTCTGGTTTGCAACAGAAGATAATGGCTGGGAAAGCCACAGCGAAAAAACTTTAAAAAAGTTAAATATTCCTTACCAGCATTTAAGTCCGAACGATGCTATGGAATTATATCCGTCACTCCATATCGATGATTTACGCTTTGTCTTACATGAGCCACATGGAGGAATACTGGCAGCAAAAAAATGCTTGTTGGCTTTGTTCAATCTTTGCTTGGACTTGGGCTGTGATTATATCAATGGCCAAGCTGAGTTCATAAAAGATGATATCTATGTGAATAATAAAAAGATAGAATTTGATACAGCTGTTTGGGCTATTGGCCCTTGGATAAAACATGTATTTCCATTTATCGATATGATCAAAGTTACTATGCAGGATGTGGTGTTTTTTGAATCTCCCGATGGCTGGGAAGCGGAAAAAATACCCGCCTTTAATGATATCAAAAACGGGTTTTATGGCTGTGGATCATTGGATGGTATGGGAGTAAAGTTGGGGTACGACGTTAAAGGTCAAGAATTTGATATTACCCAGAATGAAAGAACCCATTCAGAATCATCTGTAAATCATTGCAGAAAATATATAGGTCATAGATTCCCAGTATTTAAAAAGGCAAAAATCAATTTAATCAAAACCTGTCAATATACAATGACACCAGATGCAAATTGGATTATTGCACCTCATCCTGAGTATCCCAGACATTGGATTATAGGTGCTGGTTCTGCTCATGGTTTTAAACATGGCCCCGCTTTAGGACAATATGTAACGGATTTAATTTTAAATAATGAAGAACCTGATCCTAAATTTGCTCTTACGGAAAGACAAGAGAGGCCTGGGGGTTGGAGAGATCTCTATCAATATGAATAATTAGAACCTGCTTAAATGATTTTTAAGGTGTTAGGGATTGTTGAAAATTTCAGTGTGGTAGTTTAATAAAATAATTTTTCCCAAATAGATTCCGCTATTTAGCGGGGCTTGTGCGTTCAATCTATAACTTTACTATTGATCTTTATTTTTTAGACACTTGTACCATGGTTCACCATGGAGGTCTGAAAAAAATAATTTTCTATCTTCATTCTTTATGATTTTATTACCGGAAGCTTTAGCATTAATAAAATATTGGTTCATTTTCTCCACCTGCCCTAATGAAGCATAGGCTCTGGCTTTACTTTCATAGGCGTAGGCTAGGTCAAAATCCTTTAGAGATTCATTCATTGTGATATCCATGCAGGTTTTAGCATGCATAAGTGCTTCATCTCCATGATTTAATACTGCAAATACATGTGAAATCAACCATTGCCCTCTTTGTTCATTTACTGGCTGATAATTAGAAGATTGTCTCCAATGATATAAAGATGCTTTGGCAAAATATATCATCCTTTTATCATCCCTTTCATCCCGGTCTTTTTTCTCAAGCAAGTTCCACGTCTGCATATTTAATTCCATACCCATGAACTGGTGCATCTTTAGGTTATCATTGGATTGGCTCATCTCAAAATCTAACTAACATGCCATTAACAAAAAACCACCACTACTGGGCAGGGCTAGATTAAATAGTATGATGCGGTTAGTTTCCATCATATTCGGTACTTATTCTTTTTTTCGTAAAGCAAGAGATCGCTTTTTAAAAATATCTGTATTCCAGATTTTTTCAGCTCCGTACCAGGTCCCCCCACCCATCTCATATGCCAGATTAATATCTTGTTGAGCAATCTGGCTTAACCCATTTTTACTGTCTCTGATCCTGACTGCTTCATCTAGTGTAATAAACTGATGATTCAAACCAAGAACTGATTCAGATTGATGCAATTCTTTGGGAGGTTCAACAAGCAGTTTTGTTTCAACCAGTTCAATGTCGGATTGATTATTAACGCGTTCTAAAAGAGAATCAACTGCAACTTCAAGTACTCCCAGTCTATTCTCCATCACAGTCTGATCTATTTTTGTTTTCTGATTTATCTCATGGAATGCTTTTTGATTATTTCTATTTTCATATTGCTTCAATAAGAGCAAACCAATAAAACTCACTAAAAGAATAAAATAACTGCTTGTTGATTTCATCAAATTTTTAGGACATTTCTTTAAATCCAAATTTACTCATCATTCCGTAAACAAAAAAACCCAGCTACTGGGTGCATCTAATTTTAAACCATAAAGAAAATAAGATACCCTATTTCGTAAAAATCACCACTTGCCAGAAAAGGGTTGTAGCATAATACTTGCGTTTTAATCCATTCCCAAAAATGATCTCTTCCACTTTTTTAGTAGGATGAATAAATACTCGAAAAGAACTGCCCTTTACTGTGGAATAAAAGTTCATAAATAGAATAGCTAACTTTGTCCACCAAACGTCACGGGGATAAATAACAGCGTATATTTTTCGCGCAAGTTTAGAAGATAACGTCACCAATTCAGACATATCATCATAACAACAAATAACCTTATCCAAAGTTACAATATCAGCCGTATCTACATCCGATGCTGTTGTGGTAAAATCACCATGCTTAAAATCTATTTTCTCTCCTAAACCATTTTGAAGTGTCTCTTTCTTAACTACATCAATATACGCTGATGATGCTTCGATACTCGTTCCGGATGAAGCTCCTGCTTTGATTAAATCATACTGGATTGCTCCAATTCCCCCACCAATATCCAAAAAGTCCAGTCCCTGCACACCTTCCTTATGTATTGCATCCAGCAACATGCCAGTGGTTTTGCTTGGTCCTTTCTTAAGGTATCGTTTTAATTCACGTTGGGCAGTTTTTTTGTCAAACATATTTTCAATACCCTGACATTGACAGCAACCCATGATTAAATGCTCTCCATTTCGATTATATGTCGACTATTTTCCAATAGGTTCACAAAAAACCTCTGCTGCTGGGCAGGGCCTGATGTTGATTAGGATTGGAAAATTGAAGAGTCTTGGTGGGAAATCATGTATTATTAATTTCATTTAACGCTTATTTCAGAAGTAGCATCTCCTTTCAAGCCTAATTCCTGCGCTTTTTCAGATAGGGCATCAATCACAAATTGAATGTGTTCTGTTAAGTCTACACCTAGTTCTTCTACGCTTTGAAAAATATCTTCTCTCAATACAGATGTGGCAAATGATTTTTTTTTCAATTTCTTCTTAACAGATCTTGGTTTTACCTCAAAGATAGATTTGGAAGGTCGAACATAGGTCACAGCAAAAATAAAGCCTGTGAGTTCATCCACTGCAAATAAAGCTTTGGCCATATCTGTTTCTCTTGGAACACCCGAATATGTTGCATGCCCCATAATAGCCTGAGTTATAGATTCTGGATATCCTTTTGATTTAAGGATTTCATTACCTTTAAATGGATGATCATCCATTGATGGGTACTTTTCATAATCAAAATCATGCAAAAGGCCCGTTATACCCCATTCATCAGTATCTCCATTGTATTTCTCTGCCATTTTCCTCATGGCCTGTTCTACGCCTAATGCATGTCGGCGCAAGCTATCCGTTTTGGTGTACCTGTGAAGCAAACTAATCGCATCTTGTCTTGTTGGATAATCAGCCATTAAATCTTCTGCAAATCTACCTATCATCCCACAAACAAAAAACCCCGTCACTGGGTGAGGGATGACATCTAATGATATTGAAACAGCTCAGTTTATAATCGTCTATATTGATTATAAAACTATTGTAAGTATTTATTGAACCAGTCCACAATAAATTTCAATCTGGCTTCTCTTCGATCTGGACGGCCATGTCTTGACAATCCATGTGGCTCTTCAGGAAAACGAACGTATTCAACATCACGTTTTAAATATTTCAATGCTGTAAACATTTGATCTCCTTGTTCAATATTACAGCGCAGGTCAAATTCGCTATGAATAATTAGCAGAGGCGTAGTGCAATTTTCAATATAGGTCATGGGTGACCACTTAAGATATGCATTCCTATTTTCCCATGGAGCACCACCAAATTCCCAGGCAATATCCCAGCCTATATCTGAATTTCCAAACATGCTGGATAAATCTGAAACACTGCGCTGGGTTACAGCTGCTTTGAAACGATCCGTATGTGTGACTATCCAGTTTGTCATATACCCACCATAACTGCCGCCTGTTACTCCTAATCTGTTTTTATCAACATAGCCCATCGAAATTGCATGATCCACAGCTGCCATGAGATCACTCATTGCCGGTTCCGCCCATTTGCCTTTTATAGCTTTGGCAAATCTCTTACCATACCCCTGGCTACCTCGAGGATTTGTGTACATGACCACGTAACCGGCCTGAGCCAAAACATACATTTCATGATAAAACGTATGACCGTACTGACAACGAGGCCCACCATGGATGTTCAATATGAACGGGTATTTCTTTTTAGAACTAAAATTCGGTGGTTTTACCAGCCAGCCCATCAATTTTTGTTGACCATTTTTAAATTCTACTTCTTCAGCAATATTATATGTCCTGCTATTTATATATGACCGGTTGAAATGGGTTATCTGTTTGGTAGATCTTGTTTTTAGATTAAGAGTATACAGCTCATCTGGGGAAGCTAAACTAGCTCCATTATAAACCAGGGTTGTACACGATGAATCCGTTGACCAAGAACACGCGACAGCATCTCCTTCACTTACGACTTTAGCTTTTCCCGTAGATAAATCCGCTACAACAATATTCTGGCACCCTTCATTGGTAATACCATAATAGATTCGCAATCCTTCTGGATTCCAGATGGGGGACGTAACGACAAATGAGGGTGTGATATCACCCAAGGTAACCATTTCAGACGTACGATCAAGGGTTTTACCATGCTCCTGGTGGTTCTTACCTGTTTTACTTATTGTATTTAAAATATAGTTTTCAACTCCCCAGCCTTCCTGATAGGGTTTATCATGACCAATGTATGCTAATGTTTTGCCATCCGGAGAATAAGAAAGACCGCCAAACTTTGGACCTGAAGGTGCGGATACTTTTTTCACTCTGCCATTACTCACTGATACTCGAAAAATATCTTGCTCTTCAGACCGTAATCGCCAATCTTTTTCTCTTAATGAAAGAAATACAATCTCTTTACCATCAGGAGACCAGCAGGGAAACATATCATCATAATCACCTTTAACCAGTTGTTTTGCAGCTCCGGTTTTTGCATTGGCAAGCCATACATGAGTGTTCTCACTGTCAAAGTAGCCTTGGTCGTCCAATCGGTACCAGATGTCCTTAATATGACGAAAAACCGGGGTTTCTTCCTTACCCTGTTTATCCACCTTTACTTCTTTGCCCAAAGGATGAAATAAAAATACGAGTTTTTTACCATCGGGTGACCATTGCACATTATTCACGGCTCCTCTGGGTAGTTTGGTTAAGGGTCTTGCTTCACCACCCTTCATGGAAAGTATCCAAATTTGGCTGGCTGTTTCACGTTTTCTGATAAAAGCAATTTGCTCCCCATTTGGTGACCAAATGGGAGAACGGTCATTGCGCTTACCAAATGTCAACTGTTTCAAACCACGGCCGTTTGTACCCGTCAAATGCAAATTGGTATAGTAGGTCTTATCCTGTTTATGCATTCGTTCCAAAGTAAAGACAACTCGCTTACCATCTGGACTTACGCTGGGCTCAATGGGTATCTTGAACCTATATAGATCAGCAATACTAACTGGTTGTGTTCTACGCATGAATATATTTACTCTTTTTCCCAGGTTGTGTAGGGATTTTTTAAGAGCATCATATTATAATATTTTACCTGTCCGGTCACTTCTTCACCGATGAAATACGGTTTTTCAAATTCTTGATCTTCGCTTTCCAGTTCAACTTCGGCTACAACAAGTCCATCATTAACACCGTGGAATTCGTCAATTTCCCAGGTCATACCCTCATAGTCATATTTATATCGTGTTTTCTCAATAAGAGGCTGATCACATATTGTGAGCAAATGATCTGCATCTGAACCTGGAATTTCTGTTTCAAATTCATAGCGACTCATGCCACTGGCATCGCCGATACCTTTGATTGTGAGGACACCCTTCTTTGAACCATCTTTTTCAATTGTACGTATCCGAACCGCTCGTTTTTTTTCCGGTTGAAGATAACCTTGACGCATGGTGGCACCACTCATGCCTTCTGGTAAGGAAGAAACCAAAAACTTACATTCAATTTCTT
>ENA-UPTF01002230-UPTF01002230.1-marine-metagenome-genome-assembly--contig:-NODE-2230-length-11337-cov-1.834369_pt1 | contig 11337 bp, 9 predicted proteins | sample MGYA00238166_ERZ767019 | MGnify/ENA primary metagenome ERZ767019 (study PRJEB28930, sample SAMN06266391) | marine metagenome | isolation source: Sea water from 250 m depth | place: Atlantic Ocean | study... | reverse complement strand
TCGCATTTATTATGTTTTCATTGGGATTAGCGCTGACGCTCGAAGACTTTTTGCGGGTCGCACGTCAACCCAGAGATTTTTGCATTGGTCTCATTAGCCAAGTGATTTTATTGCCGCTGGTCGGATTAGCACTCGTCACAATTTGGCCGACATCTCCGGAAATTGCCCTCGGCGTTATGATAATTGCCGCAGCGCCAGGTGGAGTTACCTCAAACCTCCTGACGGCATTTGGTCGGGGAGACGTGGCGCTGTCTATTTCGCTTACGGCAGTAATCAGCTTAATATGCGTAATTACTATCCCACTCATCGTCGTATTTGCATACGATTACCTATTTGAAGAAGCGATGAAAGGTAACGTATCGGTTGCACGCACCGCCGTCAGCGTATTCCTTATTGTGACGGTCCCGGTCCTTATTGGTCTGACTGTACGCCGCTATGCAGAAAGTTTTGCAATGCGTTTCCAGTCAATGGCCGGAAAGATTTCCGCGGTCCTTTTTGTCATCGTTCTATTGGGGGCTATTTTACAGAATTTAAATAACATCGCCGCCTATTACGCGGAGGCAGGATTAATTACGTTATCCCTAAATGTAATCATGCTGGCGCTTGCGTGGCTTATTGCTAGGTTATTTGGTTCCGGATTAGAGCAAAGAATTGCAATCTCGATTGAATGTGGTCTTCAGAATGGAACTTTGGCGATTGCCGTGGCAACCCTTCTCTTCGGTGGAGGTGCAGTTGTAATTCCGGCGGGAACATATAGCCTGACGATGTTTGTTACGGCACTAATCTTTATTTATTTTTTGAGACGACAGACTACATCCGTCCCTGAAAAAAAATAACGCCACAAACACCTGCAATCCAATATTAATCAAGACCCCGGGCGGCAGTTAAACCGCCCGGGGTTTCTGATTCTCATGTGATTGATTTTATATTATTTCAGCATTTCTCCGGCGGCCATTCGTCAATTTTGCTCCACTTTTGATCATTTATCTCGATAATGTAGCCGGGTAGCTGAGCATCATTTATGGCATCAAAACAGACATTCTCACCGGTAATACCGCTAAAACGGATACCTTTCAACGCATCGCGAATGGCGGTCCGTTCCGCCTTAAGCTTGCCTTTGTCACCGGTAACATTGGCTTTTTCCATGGCCTGTTTCAACAGATAAACAATGTCATACCCCTGTGCGTCGGTGTGATGGGGTATCTTTTTTTCTGAGAGACCACGTTTAGCATTTTCGGCGGCAAACTTCTTGGTGAAGGCGCGTGTCTTATCATTTTTATCCCACCAGAAACCAGCTACAAAAATGAGGCCATTTGCTTCTGAACCATATTTACCCAGGGCATTTGGATCAGCAAAGATTTGAGCCCCAATGACGCGTCCCTTGAAACCTTGCCGACGGAGTTCCTTCATCACTTTAGAGGCACTGTCCGGCGTTGCGGCCAAGGCAACGACGTTGGGTTTCCTTTCAATAACTTTCGCTACTTGAGGGGCAACGTCGAAGGACTTGTATTGAAGCGTAACTGCCTTTCCGTGCTTAACTTTAAAAGCTTTAAAGAGACCGGGGTACACAAATTTACCAACCAGAGAAGAGACATATTCGTCGGAGATGTATACGATTTCAGCTTTTGAAATATCAATATTTTTTTTCTTGAGTGTTTTTAAAACCCGGGCAAACTGCACACCTTCTGATTCCGTCAAACGCCACGCGTAGGTATACCCCTTGGTCAGGCCCGGTCCAGATGATGCATTTGGGATCTGCACGATACCCAACCTCTCTCCAACGGGGAAGGCGGCTTTCGCTTCACACGACGAAAAAGGGCCAATAATAGCAAGGGCACCGTCATCCCTCGCAAATTTCTGGGTTGCAACGACCGCCTGTTTAGCTTGACTTCCGGTATCATATTTAACCAGCTTGATTTGTTTTCCGTTAATTCCGCCACTGGCGTTGATCTCACTGACAGCAATATCAACGGCCGTTTCTGTCGCTTCCCCAGGTGTTTTAAGAAACCCGGTTTTGACCATTGACAGACCTATCACAACTTGATCAGCGGCCTTGGCAAATCCAACTGATAAGCTGATTACAGCAGCCAACGCCATCGACACAAATATTTTAAACATAGAACGTCTCCCTATAAGTTAGTTACATTCCCGGATAAATTATTTTCAGCTCTGCGCTCCGAGATAAGCGTGAACCAGACCTGAATCTTTTACCAGCGCGTCCGATAACCCCTTCAACACGACTGACCCCAACTCCATTACATAACCTCGTGTGGCAACTTCAAGAGCTTTTTTTGTATTTTGTTCCACCAGCAAGATAGCTATGCCCTCTTTGTTCAAAGTTTTTATAAGCTCGAAGAGTTGATCCACCAATATTGGAGAAAGGCCCAGGGAGGGCTCATCCAACATGATTAGTCGAGGCTTAGCAACCAATGCGCGGCTGATAGCTAACATCTGTTGTTCGCCTCCGGACAATACTGAAGCCTGAGCACCACTCCTGGCACCCAAATTCGGAAACCTCTCATAAATTAAATCAATATCGCTTAGAAGGTCTTTGCCTTGACGTCGATAACCACCCAATAATAAGTTTTCATGGACAGTCATGGAAACAAGGATCTGTCGCCCTTCCGGTACCAAGGCTAAATTATTTTGAACGCGTTCGGCACTGCTAGCTCTGGTAATGTCATTCCCATCAAAGGAAACTGTCCCCCCATGAATAGAAACCAGACCATGCAGGGCCTTCAAAAGAGAGGATTTACCGGCACCATTTGCACCGAGAACCGTTACAATTTCATTTTCGTCAACACTTAGGTTCATTTCTTTTACGGCATGATTGCGACCGTATCGTACATCGAGATCTTTAACCTCAAGCAGCATCAGATCCCTCCAATGTGCTGGTTCCGAGGTATGCCTCCAGTACGGCCTTGTCTCGGTTAACCTCTTTTGGTGTTCCTTCAAATATCTTTGAACCAAAGTTCAAGACCGCAACACGCTCACACAAGGCGTGGATAAAATTCATATCATGCTCTACTAACAAAAGCGTCACATTCCGGGTGGAGATTTCATGCAAAAAATCCGCTAGCTCAGATGTCTCCCGAGCATTAAGACCGGCGGCAGGTTCATCCAGCATCAAAACACTTGGTTTGCTCATCAAAGCGCGAACCACTTCGATTTTCTTACGGACGCCATAGGGCAATTCCCCGACCGTCGACCCCGGATCCACCTTCAATCCGGCGTTTTCCAGGGTCTCCATAGCACGCTGCTTCCACTTATTGCCTTTCATCCAGTTGATCGGTTTTAGCATTTCAGTAATTTGGCTGGATTGACAGTGCTGGCCCATTAAAACGTTTTCAATAACTGAAAGATGAGGCATTAGTCTGATATTCTGAAAACTTCGGGATAGACCTAATCCAATTCGCTCCCGGATCGGCAGATTTGTAATATCTTTCCCAGCAAGAACGACAGAGCCGTGATCAACCGCATAAATACCGCTCAGAATATTGAACACTGTGGTCTTACCTGCTCCATTCGGTCCGATGAGACCGAACCGCTGGCCGGGTGTTAAATTAAACGAGACATCCTCGAGAACCTTTAAGCCGCCGAAAGATTTGCTGACATTGCTGATTTGTAGAATTGGGTCGTTCACGCTAATGCCCCCCGGAACGGCTAAAAACCATGATGACCCGATGGACAAGTGTTCGAGTAATAATACCCTCTGGACGAAAAATCATCATAAGAACAATCAAAATACCAAATATCACATATCGCCACTCCGTATCACCGAGGCGAAGAACTTCCGGCACCAGGGTAAAGAAACTGGCGCCAAATAACGGCCCCCACGCCGTCTGAGTACCGCCGATAAGGACAAATAAGAGAACAAAAATTGACAAAAGTGCACTAAAATACTGGGCCTCAATAAAACTATAATGGTGTGCATATAAAGCGCCGGAGAGACCCGCCAAAGCCCCCCCAAGGGTAAATGCAAACACCTGGACACCTCGGACATTTACGCCCATTATTTCGGAAACGACATCATCGTCATGGACCGCCCGCATCACCAAACCAATTCGGGACGCCATAAGCCAGAACACCAGTAGAATTGTCAGAAGTGTTACCCATATTAGCACTTCCACAGGGGTATAGGCGGCAACTACCATCCCCGTCGCTCCTCCTAGGAAGTCCGTATTGAGGATTATCCCAGACACCACGAGGGCAAAGGCAAAAGTCGCCAACACCATGTAGACGCCTCGGGTCCGAAGGACAGGAAACGATATAAGAAATCCAATTAAACCAGCACCTAATACCCCACCTAGGACCGAGAAAAAAATAGGAAATCCCAGAGAGTTAGAACAAACGCCAGCTACATATGCCCCAATCGCCTGAAACCCCGCACCTCCAAGGTTCAACTGACCGGATGCAGCCGTCAAAAATACCCCATACGCAAAAATCAAGTTGATGCATAGTATGGCGATAATCCCTTCAACGTACCCCCCCATCACAACTTTCCCTTGCCGATCCTGGAAGCACCGAAGAGGCCGCTCGGTTTAATAATAATGACGATCAGCAACGTACCCCATACCGCCACATTAACCGTATCGGCGCCGAAAAAATGAATAGAGAGCGCCTCAAGTAAACCGACAATCAAGCCCCCCGCGATAGCCCCCCAAATGGACCCGAGGCCGCCTAGTACCATAGCGGCGATGGCCTTCGTTCCGACTTCTTCTCCCATAAAAGCACTCACATCGGAGTAGTTAACGACGAAAAGAACCCCCGCAACGCCGCAGAGGAGCCCCGAAAAGAGAAATACCAGAGGAACTATCCTCTGAACTTCAATACCAAGTAAACTTGCTGTATCCGGATTTTCTGCGATTGCTCTGAGCGCCCTACCAATACTTGTCGTCTTTAATACCCAAGACAAAAATGCAACAACAACTAAAGAAATGGCTAAACTGGCTAACTGTGGCAGTCCAATTATAATCTCGCCGATATAGAAATCGGACTTGAATTTCTCGGGAAAAGAATGGGCTTCTGAACCGAAGGCGATCAAGATCAGGTTTTCAAAAATAATCAGGAAACCGAGCGAAGAAACCAACGGAATAGCGTGTTCGGTTGCATCTCCATGCCGAATGCGGAGGTAACGAAACGTAAAACGTTCGACAATGAGCGAAGCAAATACCGCGGCTGTCACCCCCATGAAAAGTGCCAACGGCCATGAAATTCCACCATCCACACCAAAGGGAAATCCATAGGCGGCTGCGGCCCAGGCAATCATCCCTGTAATCATAAAGATAGCCGGAATTGTGAAATTCAAAAAATTAAGGATGCCGATCGTCAAGGTGAATGCAACAGCTACTGTCACATAGATTGAGCCCAGCATAAATCCAGTTGTAATCTGTTGAAGGAGTAGCGTCACACGAACACTCTTAAGTACCGGATTGTGGAATATGTTTCTCGTGACAAGAAAGATACCACTCCGCTAACTCCTGGCGGGTGGGCCACCAGACATCATCAAATCCCTTCGCATAGGAAAGAAATTCTCTCAAGGCACGAATGCGATGAGGCACTCCGGCAACGTGAGGGTGGAGGCCAATATTCATGACTAGTCCGGTTTCAGCAGCTTCCTCATACAATACATCAAATTGCTCAATCAGGAGCTTAACAGCACCGTCAGTATCCAAACCCCGCCGGGTAAAAAATGTAAAGTCATTAACTTCTATCGAGTAGGGTGTCGCTACGATGTTACCCTTTGGAGTATTGATAAGGTAAGGCTGATCGTCATTCATGAGGTCGCAGAAGAAAATCAGACCGTTATCCGCAAGTATTTCACATGTGTTCAGGGTCCCGCGTAGAGAGCAGGATAGCCAACCTTTCGCTTTCCTTCCTATCGCCTTCTCATAAATGTTCAAAGATCTTTCAATAAGCTCGCGTTCTTCCGACGGGTTATGAGCGTAGTTAGTCAGCAAATCGCCTTGCTCATAATTATGGGCAACGAGTTCCCAATCCCGTTCAACGACGGCTTCAACAATTGGCCAACGTTCTTCAATCAATTTTGCGTTGACCGTGCAGCTTGGCGCAACTTCAGCTCGATCAAACTCCCGAAACATGCGCCAGACCCCAACACGTTGACCATATTCGCGCCAACTGAAATTTGGAAAGTCAGGAACGTCGCCAGGCAATGCATCAGGGAGAATGGGGGGGCCTCCAGCATAGTATGCCTGCTTCGTGTCTTTTATGAGATCCCAAAACTCTAAATTGATTGTCGGGATCACTGCCAGTCGATTTCCACCGGGCAAGACAAGTTTGCCTCTTTGGGGTAAAGGAACAAATGGATATTTCAACGCATGACTCGCAAATATAGATTAGTGTTGGTTTGAAAATCTTAAGCGGCGCATTCTCCTTTCTAATGTCAAACTGTCAATAGATCCATTCTACAAAACTCCCTATTTCAAAAAATTCTTCGTCAGAAATTCGTCTACTTTTTTTACAGCGTCTTCAAAAGAAGACGAATGGAACGCCTTCGTAAATTCTCCCGCACTTGGATGGCTTTTCGTCCTTAATTCTCCTAATTCATCAAATTTTCGGGTGGCACCCGCATACCCGACAACACTAATCAGTGCAGAGTTTTCTTCCGCCATCAGTTCCTTGTAACTTTCAACTGATTCAAGGACGTCATCTTTTCCGTAGAGAATTAAGGTGGGCTGACCTATCGGCCCGGTACGGGTCCACTGGGGGTTCCCTTTCAGGTGCTTGAGGTTTGGATAAAAGGTAATTGTCCCCTTAAAACCGCCATTCGGTAAACTTAATCTTCTCGCCACCTTCAAAGCAAATAATGCCGAAGAACCGCCCCACGACCACCCAATAAGGCCAATTTGATCATTTTTGACATTCGATTTTTGGGATAGAAATCTATAACCTGCCACTGCATCCATGACCCTTTGTCTAGGACTAACTTTCTGCCAGACCTGCATGATTTTCTTGCGTCGAGGGTCATTGTCATCCGTATCGTGAGCACATAAATGACCGCGCGTGCAGTAGCTATCGATAAATAGTACGACGAAGCCTTTTTTTGATATCTCTCTTGCCCACCAAAGCTGGTACGGAAAAATTCCGCCCGCGCCATGCAATGCAATGAGAGCAGGGAATGGTCCGCTGCCTTCAGGTTGGTAAAGACGACCCTCTAAATCTTTCCCATCCCCTTGAGAAACACCGGGTATTTGGACTTTATGGTTGTCGGCAACCGCCGCCTTATAATCCCCATAAGTAACCCCTCTGGCGTCCTGCAACCACAAAACACCAAAAAACATGAGGGAACAGAAAACCGAAAACATTTTTGATACTTTTTTCATTTTTGCCTCTTTCAGCCAAATACTCTTCACTCTCTCTATAATCTAAACACATACTTTGGGTCACCGCCAGTCGATGGTGTCCAACCAAGCTCCAAGTGAGCTGGAACATGAAATCACAGGAGTTAGGTTAAATAAAGACTGGTGACAGCCTTCAGAACAAACTCTCAATTACATCCATAACATCGCTGTTTACACTGGCAAGACACATACCGGCGTGCAACAATCACTATTAAATTCAAAATTTGCGTGACGAGCTAATGACTGGCTAAAGTATCCGAAGTAACGAGAAGGAGTATTCAATGATTACTGCCATCGTCCAGTTTGACCTCCCCTCCGACGTTGATCGCCAAAAGGCTGCTGAAACGTTCCAACGTATCGCGCCGCTATATCGAGATATGGACGGCTTAATCCATAAATATTTTTGTTATAGCGATGAAGGTAAAGGGGCCGGTATCTACCTTTGGGAAACGCGTGAGGCGGCCGAAAAGGTTTATGCCGGAGTATGGCGTGACCGAATTAAGGAACTTTATGGTGTCGATCCCGAGATCCAGTTTTATGAACCTCTTCTGATAGTCGACAATGCCGCAGGAGAAGTACGTAACGCCGCCTGATCATTTGTTGTACTACCCCTGGACAAATTAAATTCAGTTTTGTGGGAATAGTTGCATTCTCTACGGAAAATAATTTGTTAAACGACAACCCTCTTAAGGATGATTTCATCAGGTATTCTTGACACTCATCCAATGAGTTTTTGTATCTTCGGTTAATTCGGGTTTATCATATATGGAAATTCCGAAATGATGGGGATGTGGAAAGCTGTTAGAATGCTCCGTGTTATAATTCTTACTATTGGATGGCTGGTTTTTTCGTATTCACAAACCACGTCGGTCCACGCCGACGAGGATGTTAATCCTCCTGCCGGTTCTCCTTCGGCACCAGACTATCTTGAAGGTAAACTTGCCGCCGGCACCTACCTTGTTTTAGGGACCTTTGAGAATAAATCCAATGCCCATGCATTTAAGAAACGCTACGCCAAATTCGATGCTACGGTATTTGCCGTCAAGTCAAAGGGCAAAAAGATATTTCGGATCGTCGTAGGCCCGGTAAAGAAAAACGATAAGCAAATAATCCAGTCGTTTCTCCGTAAAGTGGGTCTCGAAAGTGCATGGGAAATGCACATATATCCCGATAATGTACCCGTTAAAAAAAGGAGGGAGAATTCCGACACTCCCCTAGCAGAACCCGAGGGTCTAAAGGAAGAAGGTGTCTATCTCGTTATCGGTGTCTTTAGGGATCTCTCTAACGCCCACCGTCATAGAAAACGCTTCCATGAATTTGCTCCCAAAGTAATCACGGCAACATCAAAAAATAAAAAACGCTTCAATGTTGTTGTCGGTCCCATGAAGAAAGGCAAAATAAAAAGCGTCCTCAGGTTAATGCGTGCGGCCGGTATTAAGGGTGCCTGGGAAATGCGATATTCACCTCGTCGCGGAATAGGTGGAATTCTCAAATCTGATGTGGCGGCCTCGAAGGTAAAGCCGAAGCCCACCGATGAACAAATAACACCACAAAGTACCGACACGACCAAAAGCCCTGGAAGTTTACCCGCTCGGGAAACACAACCTCCACCGCCTGCTCAGCCATTACCCATTCCGAGCGAAGCAGTTCCTGCAACCAACCAATCCAGATACAAGGCAGGTGACACCTTTAGCGATTGTGATATGTGCCCGGAAATGATTGTTATCCCAGCAGGGAAGTTTGTCATGGGCGAAGCTGACGGCGGGATGACGGGCGATGCACCTGCAACTCCTGTCTCACTAAAAAGGCCGTTTGCAATAGGACGTTTCGAAGTCACGTTTGCCGAGTGGGATGCCTGTGTTTCAGATGGAGGGTGCTCCGCCTACAAACCAAATGATGAGGGGTGGGGACGCGGCAAGCAGCCGGTTACAAATATTAACTGGAATGACGCCCTCGGCTATTTAATCTGGCTGCATTCGAAAACCGGTTTTTTCTATCGCTTACCCACGGAAGCGGAGTGGGAGTATGCTGCCCGCGCGGGGACAACTACCAACTACTGGTGGGGCGATGACATAGGCATAAAACAGGCGGTTTGTCAGGACTGCGGGAGCATATACGACGATAAAAGAAGCGCACCCGTCGGAAGTTTCTCGCCCAACCCGTTTGGTCTTTATGATACAGCCGGAAATTTGTGGGAGTGGACGGAAGATTGTTACTCAATGACTTCCTATAAGACGCATTCAAAATATCCGAAGGCGGCTCCAGGCCCCGAAGGGTGTAGTCGCGTGCTACGTGGCGGCGGATGGGACATCATTTCAACGGGATTAAGGTCGTCGTTCCGTTTTACCAGTGGATCCTCTAATAGAAGCAATATTTTCGGTTTTCGTATTGTGAGAAACATAAAATAAGCGTTTTGCAAATTTAAAACGACCCTACGCAAATAACCGAAACTTCTGTAATCCGAAGATTATTAAACTGCTGACGTCAAGCCATGGATTGTCGTGCGTGTCTTTCCAGGGTTTATATGTGTCTTCACGTCTCCAAAATGACCGATTTGATAAACCCAACCGAACGGATTGCCATCTACAACGTAATCCAGATCATTTATCTACATTTATTCCCTTCAACTGAATTTAACCGGACAGACTTCCGAGAATACCTGTTAATTGAGAATTTTATAAAAATTTAGAACCTGAAGTATAATAAATTCAATAGGTTATTGTTAACTTGTGGATAACTTTTGGCGTTTACGCTAAACTAAAATTAAATTAAAGTATTCCTATTGGCAGGCATAGAGGATGCGACTACACCCGGGGAGGGATGTAGCCGTTTATTGATCATTGGACGGACAGAATGAAACTCCAATTATGCTGGCGTTGGAACCGCGCATTATGTTTGACGGTGCGATGGCAGGCGACGCTGTGGATGCGGCGGTCCCGGAGGAAAATGCATCACTCCAAAACACCGCAATAAATGACCGGGAAAACGCCGAAAAAGAAAGCTCACGCAATGAAGTCGTGATCGTCGATGGATCGATCACGGATTATCAGTCCATTATCAGTTCCATCGGCAGCGGCGCGGAAGTCTTCATACTGGGCGAGAATTCAAGCATAGATGACGTCGCCAATCTGCTGGGCGACCGCTCCGGTATTGATGCGGTCCACATATTCACCCACGGGAGCCCGGGGACACTCCTCATCGGCGATCATCTTTACGACGAAAATAATATCTCCGGATATGCAGATGCCCTGGCGGAAATCGGGGCTTCCCTTACCGAGACAGGCGATATTCTGCTCTACGGCTGTAATATTGCCGCAACGGGGGACGGCCAGTCATTTCTGAGTCAATTCGCCGCACTGACGTCTGCGGATATCGCCGCCTCCGACGACGTAACGGGCAACCTCATCATGGGAGGCGACTGGGAGCTCGAATACGAGAGTGGCTCGATTGAGACAGAGGTACGGGAAGCTCCGGATTTTAAGGGTGTTTTAGAGCCGGATTTAACAAACTCGGGGAACTTGTCGGGCGGCACCAATAAGACGAGCAGCGTTACTTTTACGGCAATTGCCGAGGATGTTCCCAATGGATCCAACCCCGGCAAACTTGTTTCCGAATTTCTGAACGAAGCAGACGTAAAAGACACTGGCGACGGAGGTTCCCAAGATACCCTACCTGTAAACCGCACAGGCATAGCTATTACGCGTGCCGACAATGCAAACGGTACCTGGCAATTTAAAGTATCGGGAGGCACCTTCGCTAGTGTAGGAGACCGAAGTGAAGGCCAAGCTCGTCTCCTCGATCGCACCTCTACTGTTCGCTTTGTACCGAATGCCAATTTTAATGGAGCTTCTGAAATTGAGTTCCGGGCATGGGACACCAATTTTTTTTCAGTCGGCACACGCTCTTCCAACAACAGTAGGTTCAGCGACGGTCATGTGACCCAAACCATCGCCGTCACCGCTGTAAATGATGCGCC
>ENA-UPTF01002229-UPTF01002229.1-marine-metagenome-genome-assembly--contig:-NODE-2229-length-11338-cov-19.243762_pt1 | contig 11338 bp, 6 predicted proteins | sample MGYA00238166_ERZ767019 | MGnify/ENA primary metagenome ERZ767019 (study PRJEB28930, sample SAMN06266391) | marine metagenome | isolation source: Sea water from 250 m depth | place: Atlantic Ocean... | reverse complement strand
TAATTAAACTGAAAAATGACCCGGAGTTATTGAAAAAAACGGGTATTCCTGAACTGACAACACTGGAAGGGTTTCTGTTTCCTGAAACCTACTTTTTTTCGCGAGCAGAAACAGAGAGGCAAGTATTGTCGGCAATGATCGCCCAATATCGCAGGGTTTTCAATTCAGATTTTCAAAAACGTGCAAAGGAAATCGGCATGAGTGAATATAATGTTCTCACCCTGGCTTCCATTGTGGAAAAAGAAACAGGTATTGATTCTGACAGGCCATTGATTGCATCCGTTTTTCATAATCGTTTGAACCGCAGGATGAGGCTCGATAGTGATCCAACTGTTATTTACGGGATGAAAAATTTCGATGGTAATCTGACTAGGAAACATTTACGCACACCAACTCCGTACAACACATACACACGGTATGGATTACCTCCTACCCCTATTTCGAATCCAGGACGTGCCTCATTGCATAGTGTGCTTTATCCGGCAGAAAAAAAATATCTTTATTTTGTGGCACGAGGGGATGGCAGTAGTGAGTTTTCGAGGACATTAAGTGAACATAACAAAGCAGTTTGGAAATACCAGAAAATTCGTAAGAATCGCCAGGCAATGCAGCGCAAAAGAAAAAAGGCATCATCTGCCAAGTTATGAATCTCAATTTTCGCCAAAATTTCCCGTATAAAAAATCTTCTTAGACAGGAATGTGAAAGCAAGTAGGAATGTTGCCTTATCAGCGACACCATTGATGATCTCTCTTTAATAAAATAAAAAAATTCAATACATGCCGCCTAAAACAACAAACAAATATGTTTTGCTGGGCTACTATATTAAGCAGCATTGGCTTTCATATTCATTAGGGATCATTGCAATTCTTGCAACCAATTGGATTGCTGTAAGTATTCCGGAATACATTCGTTTAAGCATAGATTTGTTGAACAATGATCTGGAATCCAGACAGGATTTGTTATGGGAATATATGCTTATCATGCTTGGTTTGGCTGTTGTTATGATTTTTGTACGGACACTTTCCAGAATCCTTTTTTTTAATCCCGGACGCGCGATTGAATGTCAGATCAAGAATGATATGTTTCACAAGCTGATGGCTCTTCAGAAAGATTATTATGAAGCAAATCCTTCCGGAAACATCATTTCAAGAATAAACAATGACATTACCGGAGTGAGGATGATTTGTGGTTTTGGATTGATGCAGTGTTTTAATATCACCTCTGCACTTTCAATGACTCCATTTAAGATGTGGCAGCTTTCTCCAAGTCTCACACTGTATTGCATCATTCCGATCTTACTGGTTTTTACTGCAGTGCGTTTAGGAATGCGTGTTCTTGTGCGAAACATGCAGGCACGCATGGAAAGTCTGCAGCGCCTTTCAGGGTTCACGGTATCATCACTGTCGGCAATAGATCTGATCAAAAGCCAGACTATGCGTAAATGGAGCAAGGGGCGTTTTGAAAATGAAAATCAGGAAATGCTCCGTCGTTCAATGAAAATTGCCTGGACCCGTTCATTTGTGCTGCCAATGTTGAGTAATCTGGAGCATTTCCTGAAACTTCTGGTTCTGCTGGTTGGGGGATTAATGGTTATTAAGGCCGAATTCACTATTGGGCAACTTACTGCTTTTATTGCGTATTCCGCACTTTTGACATTTCCTCTGATGGGGTTGGGCTGGGTCACCACAATGATTCAGCAGGGATTGGTGGGACTTGCAAGCATTCAGACAGTATTGCAGCAGAAACTGTCGCGAAGTCATTTAAAATCTCTTACTCAGACGGGACTGAAGTCGCTTTTTGCAGAAAATAGATTAACGGTTGATAATTTGAGTTACCGTTATCCTTTGAGCAACAAAGATACTCTTAAAAATGTAAGTTTTAATATTAAGCCTGGACAGGTAATTGGACTACTCGGACGTATCGGTTCAGGCAAATCAACTCTTGTCAATGGATTGAACCGCTATTTGGACATGGGAAAAGGGTCCATTTTTGTTGGCAATCAGGACCTTGCTGAATTAAGTGATAATGATATTCGCACCTGTATCAGAACAGTAACTCAGGAGCCTTTTTTGTTTTCAGACACTGTTGAAAACAACATCAGATTTACTGAAGCTATTAATGAATCAGAAAGTCCAGAACATTTCCAAAAAATCCTTCGTTCGGCTGCAATGGAGGAGGAAGTAGGACGATTTCCAGAACAGGAAAAAACAATGGTTGGAGAAAAAGGCATAATGCTCTCAGGTGGACAAAAGCAGAGAATCAGCCTGGCAAGGGCTATGTTGAAACCTTGCAGCCTGCTGATTCTGGATAATGTTCTATCTGCAGTTGATTATGAGACAGAACGTTTTTTACTGCAGGAAATTCACAAGCTTCTTAAACCAGAAAATGGGATGCCAGCACTGGCAGGGAGCCTTCTGATTGTTTCACATCGAGTTACATCAATGGAACAGGCAGATTGGATTTTGGTGCTGGATGAAGGAAAAATAGTAGACCAAGGCGTTCACACTGATCTTATCCAGCGTCCTGGTTATTATCAACAGATGTGGGAACTGCAAAACGAAAACGGTTCATGAACCGATAAAACTCACCACTTGTATCCTCAACTCAATTCTAAACTTCTCTTTTGCTCACCCTAAAAAATGTTACGAATCGGCTCTGGGATAAGCCGATACTCAAAAATATTAATTGGGAAACAGAATTAGGTCAAAGCTGGGCTATTCTGGGTCCTAATGGTGCTGGAAAAACTACACTGGCAAAGTTAATCTTGGGGCAGCTTCCATACTGCGGTGTAATTCAGCGTGATGAAAAAATTTCGAATTTTGCTGAAATTGCACATGTTTCTCTTGAGCAGCAAAAGATTCTGGTTGCCCGTGAAGAAAAAAAAGATCGTTACGAAGAGTATAGCGGAAACGAAGAGCATCTTTTGACCGGACGTGAATACATGGACCCGGAAGGAAAAAACCCCAAGGCAACATTAAAGATTGCTGAAAAGCTTGGGCTTAAGCCCCTTTTGGAAAATCCCATGCGTTACTACTCAAATGGTGAAACTCGAAAAACTTTGATCGGTAAAGCACTCTTGTCTGATCCAAAAATGCTGATACTTGATGAGCCTTTTGAAGGCTTGGATTTTAATTCTGTCATCTGGCTTAAGCAGACAATTTCTTCACTTATCAGAAAAGGGTTAGCAATCTTGTTAATAAGTAACAGAGTTGAAGATTTAGTTCCGGAAATAACACATGTTCTTTGTTTGAAGTCCGGAAAAGTATTTGCCAAAGGTGAGAGGGCAGATGTGCTGACTCCGGAAAGAATGGAGTTATTGTACGAAAACAAAAAATTTGAAGAAAAAAAGGAAGAAAATCTGCTTTTAACAAATGAGGTGCAGGAAAGTAATACTCTGAAAAAAAACATTAATAGAGATCAGGATGCAATAATCCTGATGAGAAAAGTAAATGTGCGCTATGGGAACAAAGTAGTATTGGAGAATTTTAACTGGACAGTAAAGAAAGGAGAAAATTGGAAAATTGTGGGGCCTAATGGAGCAGGGAAATCTACACTGCTAAGTTTAATCACTGCAGACAATCTCCAGGTTTATTCAAATGAAATACACATGTTTGGCAAGCAGCGAGGCACAGGTGAAAGCATTTGGGATATAAAAAGGAGAATTGGAAATGTTTCCTCTGAGTTTCAGGTTCAATACCGGGAATCTGTTTCTGTTTTGAAAGTGGTGCTTTCAGGGTTTTTTGATACGATTGGCTTATATCAGCCGGTTACCGGGAAACAGAAGGAAACCGCACAGAACTGGATGAAGTTTCTCGAAATAGAAAATCTTGCCAAAATAGACTTTAACCGGCTTTCATACGGACAGCAAAGATTAGTCTTGATAGCCAGAGCATTAGTAAAATCTCCGGCACTGCTAATTCTTGATGAACCATGTCAGGGGTTGGACCGGGCAAATCGAAATCGTGTGTTAACTCTAATTGACCAGATAGGGCATCAGAGTGCGACTCAAATCATCTATGTCACTCATGTTGCGTCAGATCAACTAAATTGTATTCATCATGAATTATGCTTTGAGGAGGGACCATCCGGAATTTATCGGCCGGTATTTTCCTGAGCTTTTGCAGGCTGCTTTTTTATCATCCTGATTCTTAAAGCAGTGTTGCAATTGCAAATCCACCTGCAAATGTACCGATTGCACTGCCTAAATTTGCAAAAATTACAACCAGAAGAATGCGTGTAATGTTGTTTTGCCAGAAACCTCTCAAGTGAGTGATATCATCCGCAAGGTTTTCAAAATCGCGTACCTGGGGTTTTCGCAATAGTGCTTCTACCAGACCTGCCACCCATCCAGCAGCAATTGTGGGATTAAGAGAAGTGAAGGGTGCAGCTATAAATGCTACCGCAATAGTAATTGGATGTCCAAATGCTGCCGCAGTTCCAAGCGCGGAAAGTGTGCCGTTTATTAAAACCCAGCGCTGAATCATTTCTATGCTAACATCAGTATCAACCGTAAAAAATCCATAAACAATCAAGGCAATGATCAGTGCAGGAATTCCCCATTTAAGCCAGGCAACTGCTTTACCAGTGGGCGGGACTGATTCCAGCTCAGCCAAATTGTGTTTATTTTCTAACTCTGCAGTTAGCCCTTTTACATGTCCTGCACCTACAACTGCAACAACAAGTTTACCCATGGACTGTCGTATTTTTTCTGCCATGTACTGATCTCTTTCATCAATCAAAATACGTTTCATTTCAGGAGACTGTTCTGCCAGCATTTTCATTGCTTCTGAAAGGGCATCACTCTCTTTGAGTTTTTCAATTTCTTCTTTGCTTATCTCTTCACGAATGAACAAACTTGCCAGCAGTTGTCCAAGAACTTTCATTTTCCCCCAAAATCTCATCCCTCGCCAGGTCCGCTGCAAAGTTATTTTCACATCTCTGTCTGCCAGTACCAGTTCAGAGTTCAGCTTTTCGGCCACATTTGCTGCTTCAAACATTTCTGATCCTGGTTTTACGCCAAGCCTGGAACCAAGCCGTTTTTGGAAAGCAGTCATAATTAGATTTGCAAACAACAAAAAGGATTTTCCCTCGCGGATTACCTTGAAAATATCCATGTTCTTCCACTGATCTTTTGCAAGCATCGCCTGATAGCGGGAAGAACATAGTTCAATGCAAACTGTATCGGGATTTACCTGATTTATAACAGTGTTAACTTCATCTACACTTGATTGCGAAATATGGGCGGTTCCGATCAGTAAGATTTTCTTCCCATCAAGTAAGATCTCATGTACATTGCCGGAGTAAGGCATTAGAAAAACCTTGTTTCAAAGTTAAGGATTTATGATCAGCTGAAATAAATGATAAATTGATCTTAAAATCTACGAGAAACAAATAAAAGGAGCAAAATGTTTTTGCCATTTTTACCATTGATTGTTGCCTCAATAAGTTTGACATTGCTTGCTGGCGTACTGGAGCGTCCAGAGCCATGGTTGAACATGCCAATTTGGATAGTGCTGCCTGCAATTCTGGTTTTTGGTATCCTTGTTGCCCAGCTGCGGCAAAACATCCGGATACTTAATCGATCTGAATTTTCTTCATTTTCAGAGCAAGATAAGCCTTCCTCATCAAAATTCACCTACAACAGAACAGGCATTTTATTAATCTGGATGGTTGCAGTTTTTGGTGAACAATTGGATTTGCGATTAGTTGAAATATTTGAAAAATCTATGGCTTCAGAGACAATCAGTTTTGTAGTATTGCTGCTGGTTTACTGGATTGCGGATGCTTTGGCAGCTATTCCAGTTTACAGATGGAATAGTTCCGGAGTGAATCAAAAGTTCAAAGGTTCAGCCTTTCATTTACGGCTGCAATTACCAATTCTGGCATTGATATTCATTCAATTATTCTGGATTTGGATCATTAACATGATTCTTCCGGAACAAACTTCAAACTGGACTCCTTATTTTGAAATTCTATCCAGTTTAATTCTTTTGGTACTTATTGCCCCTGCTTTAATCGTAAAGAGTTGGGGAGCGCAGGCAATTGAAAAAGGTTCAGCTGATGAAGCTATGCGAAATGAGCTGGAACAATTCCGAACACCTGTAGCGGGAATTTTATGCTGGCCTGATTCGATAATGCCTCATTCAACAGCAGGAGTTATAGGACTTGTACGGGGATTTCGCTATCTACTTATAAGCACAAAACTGCTAAAGGAACTTTCAAATGCAGAGCTTCGAGCAGTGATTGCACATGAAGCTGAACACATCAGGAGGCACCATCTTTTTTATTATCTAATTGCTGTCACAGGTTTACTGGGTTTTTTTGCTTTGGCAGTAAACGTAAACTTTTTACTAGTATTTACAGAAATTTCTCAATTTCCTGGCTTAGTATTGGGAATATCTGCAATTATCATTGTTTTATTGTTTATGCGATTTGGAATTGGTTTTCTCAGTCAAAATTTTGAACGCCAGGCAGATTGTCACTCTTTTGAGCGCTTTGGCATTACACCTATTTCAACTGCACTTTTGAAAGTCTCATGGCTGAATGGTATTAATCCGGAGCAGGACAATTGGCATCATTATGGGATAAGGCAGCGTATTGATTTTTTGTCCAAGTGTCTAAAAAAACCAGAAATGATTCAGCATCATCATAGGCGTGTGACTCGCATAAAGATAGGTTGCGCTTTAATGCTGGTTGGACTGTTAGGTGCAAATATTATTCTCACTTCAGAATTTATTAAGACAAATCTCCTTGCCTGGAAATTGGAACGTTCCAGTGACAACTGGAAATTTGAAGATGCATCTTTGCTGACAAAAATGGGCGACCTTCTTTATTTTCAAGATCATAAAAATAAGGCAGAAATTTGGTATCGCAGGGCGCTTGAACTTAACCCGGGGGAATCACGTACATTGAACAATCTTGCTTGGCTTTTAACGGAAACCCACCTTGGTGATAAGAAACGTCTGAATGAAAGTATGGAGCTAGCCCAAAAAGCATTGGAAGGCAAAAGAACTGCTTTTATCTGGGACACACTAGCTGAAGCTTATTTTATGAACGGATTATATGAGAAAGCAGCTGGTGCTGCACATAATGCCCTTGAAAGCGCTGGAGAAGGTAATGGAATTAGTGTGGAAGCGGACCTTGATTACTATAAGAAAAGATTCAAACAAATGGCTGGTGAATAAAGTTAATTCACTTACTATTCACCAGAAAATTCCATTTGTTTAGATTCAATTGCTATAACACCATAAAACAAATTCCCATGATGATAGTGGGAATTAGAGCACCGGCTAACAATAATCCCGGATTTACACCGTGTGTGAAGAATCTGCCAAGAATAGACTGTCCTGCTGGATTAGGAGCATTGGCAATTACTGTTAAGCCGCCTCCGGTAACTGCACCTGCTACAACAGCGTATTTAGAAGCATCAGCTAAGTTCGGAACCAGTGTGGCTAGATAAGTTATTGCAGCGTTGTCGTTGACAGCAGTAAGCACAGTTGCAGTAAGCATTAACGGCAATTCGGAAAGTGAACCTAGTACAGGAGCTATCCACCAGCCCTGCAAGCCTCCATGAGTTATTAGCCCCGCTAGAAAAAATCCAACTAAAATTGGACTCTTGAATTCAACTTTATTTTGATGAGTTCCTGTGAGAATCATGAATCCAAGGAAAAATAGCATTCCTCCAATGAACAATGCAGGGTAGTGGGCATTGAAAACTGTCCATGCCAGGAAAAGCAGGTGTACAACCGTAACCCCCCAAGGGATTGGAGTATCCCTCTCTGCCCACATTGCCTCAAATTCTTCGTGGCTCATCTGTCTGGGTTTTAGCTTAGGTTCTTCAGGAGTATCCATTGCTGCACTTGGTCCTGAGTTAGCTGAAGCACCCATCTTGGCAAACTGACTCCTGAATACTATGAAATAAAGTATATTTGCAATAACAATCCCCAATGCGGCTTTCCAGCCGAAATTCGCTGCCATGAAACCCATGTCCCAATCCCATGGTGCTGCAACCATCAAAACAGGTGGAGCAGCAAAATGTGTCAGAGTTCCTCCAACAGAAATGTTTACAAATAACAGTCCTATTGTTGCATAAGAAAACCCAGTGGTAGGTTTGTACTTATAAAACTGGTTGGCAAGTAAGAGGGCTGCTATGGTAATTGCAGCGGGCTCTGTTATGAATGAACCCAACAAGGGTGCAATCGTCAGTATTGAAACCCACCACGCAGCAGGACTATGGCCACCTAAACCTGCAGCAAGGCCAAGCAGCTGTTCTGCAAACTTTACAACGGGTCTTGTTGAGGCAATGGCCATAATTACAACCACAAACATCGGTTCAATATATATTCGATCATAAACAATGTAGTTCTTAAAAGTAGTCCAGTCAAAATAACCGATCATGAATGTCATCAGCACGATTACCCATAGTCCGAAAATGACCTCTACCTCACCAAGAAAGTGAAAAAGTTCAGCCTTAAAAGGTATATCGTGTTGAATTTCTTCATCTGAAGCTCCTTCTTCTTTCATGCGTTCATCATGCTCTTCATGGATTTTGTGTGCAATTGCAGTCAGCTTATTGGCCATAAAGGTGTGAATTATTGCAAGAATGAAAATTAGAGTTGCAATCAGGTTAAATGGGTTTGCACTTATGCGATGGCTCAGTAGCTCGACCATATCGGCTCCTTCCGGATCCTTAAAGTTTTCAATTCCATGGACCCTGTCACAACCGTCTTCTAAAAAATTTGGGGAACCAGCAATCTCAGAATAACAGCTTAAAGGTACAGGGAAAGGAGCAGCATCATCATTCCCACCTCCTGCTGCGTAGATGCTTAAACTTATCAATGCTAATATGGCAGCGAGCGCATACCATTTAATTAATCGAGACATAATTTTTTCTCCTGCAAGGGGTCAGTAATTTTTTTTGACTACAATCAAATAATAATAATTACTTTTTTTATCTGATCATCTGGAAAAAGTTTAAAAAAAGAATTTTTCTTAAACTATTATTTTCTTCAGCGTTTTTATGCAATTTAAGAACAATTTCTTCTGAAATCTAGGGTATACAGGAAAATATATTTAATTACTAAAACAATTTGAACAAACTTGGGGCTATATTTGTAATTGATTAATAAGTTTTATTTTGAATCTTCATATGCAATTGTTTTTGCATTTTGCGGATCTTGAACGTCCTGCGGAATAGCCATGTAGCAAAAACCCATAATGATCGTAGGTATTATTGCTCCCAAAGCCAACTTTGCTGGGTTTACTCCACCTGGGAAAAACCTTGACAGAATTGACTGTCCTGCCGGGTTTGGTGCATTTGCAATAACGGTAAGGCCTCCACCTGTCACAGCTCCGGCAACTACGGCATATTTAGCTGTTATAGAAAAGTTTGGAACTAAGGTACTTAAATAGGTTATTGCCGCGTTATCATTGAAAGCTGTTAATAAAATGGCTGCCAGCATCAAAGGTAAGTCTCCAAGTGATCCTAAAACCGGAGCAATCCACCAACCCTGTAGTCCTCCGTGTGTAACTAACCCAGCTAGGAAAAAGCCAACGAGCAAGGGTGATTTAAGATTTGTATATCCCTGATGAGCTTTGGTTGCAATCGCAAATCCAAGGAAAAACATAAATCCACCAATAAAAAGCGGAGGATAATGTGCGTTGAAAACTGTCCAGGACATGAAAAAGATATGAACCACTGTAATCCAAGCCGGAACTGGATTTTCACTAGTTTCAATATCTATTTTAACATATTCCACATATTCTCCGACGTTTGAAGAAGCTGCAAGTTTAGCAAATTCTCTCTTAAATACTGTGTAATATAGAATGTTTGAAATGATAATTCCCAATAAAGCTTTCCAGCCAAAATTTAAGGCCATGAAGGATAATGTCCACCCCCATGGAGCGGCCACCATAAGAACCGGTGGAGCAGCAAATTGAGTAAATGTGCCTCCCACAGATACATTAACAAAGAGAATTCCTATTGTGGCATAAGCAAGTTTGCTGGATGGTTTTAAACGATAAAACTGTTCTGCAAGCAGCATTGCACCGATTGTCATTGCTGCGGGCTCGGTAATAAATGACCCTAACAAAGGAGCAATTGTAAGAATAGATAACCACCACGCACCTGGAGAATGTTTACCTATAGCGGCAAAAAATCCTAAAATCTGCTTGGCTAACTGCATTATCGGCCGAGTAGATGCAAGTGCCATAATAACTACCACAAACATCGCTTCGGTATAATTAACCTGGTAGGAAATGTAGTCTTTAAATGTTGCCCAATCATAAAATGAAACAGTAACTCCTGCCAGCACCAGAACCCAAATTCCAAAAATTGCTTCAATTTCACCAAGGAAATGAAGCATTTCCGCAGATACTGGAGGACTTCCTTTGATTTCAGCTTCAGATTTACCTTCGTCTCTCATTTTTACAACATGTGCATGCTCCATTTTTTTAGCCATAGCAGTTATTTTTCCTGCCACAAAAGTATGGAGGATTGCACAAAGAAAAATGAAGGATGCCCATAGATTAAAAGGGGCATGATTAATACGATATGACAATACGGCCATCAAACCTTTATTTTCCAGAATTTCGTCATCTCCATAATTCTCTAGTGGTGTGGGAAAAGATATGGAGCCTTCTCCACCAGCAAAAGCCATAGCTGAAAAAACTGTTAAGATGAAAAATCCGATAAGATATTTCTGCATACAACTCATTTAAAAAGTATTTATATAGAATTTTTTTTGAATTGCTTAATAAAGTATTAGATTTTCTGAAAATGTCAAAGCCGAGAGGTATTTTGATTAAAATATCAGGAACTAAATTGACGTGATTTTATTAGATAATTCTGGGATAATAAGCAACCAGATTTAGAACATATTTTTTAAACATTAAGTTAATTGTGGCCAAAATAAGAAAGCAAAAAAAATCAGGAATGCTGAAACGTCAGCAACAAAAGCGTCATAAAAAAATGATTCGTCGGCGCAAGACAATGCCGAAGCGAAAACCACAGCTGCAAAACTCTCCACAACTTGAACAACTTTTAAATGCCCTTCCTACTTTGGCATTTGAACCTGAATTGGTTGATTTGAGCATGGATAAGGCCAGGCTCATGGAATTGATGAAGAATGATCAAACAGAACCAGATATGTTGATGGATCTGTTGTCAGAAGAATTTGTTTCTGAACTTGACCAAAGACTCGCAATGCTGGAAGCAGCGCATTCAGAGAAATCTATAAAGTCTGCTTTGGCAAAAGCAACACGACATCAGCTCGCAGAAAGCAGCAAAATTCCTCACATTTCTAATCCTGTTATTGTTGCTATTTTCCTCAAAACGCG
>ENA-UPTF01002228-UPTF01002228.1-marine-metagenome-genome-assembly--contig:-NODE-2228-length-11341-cov-2.516069_pt1 | contig 11341 bp, 12 predicted proteins | sample MGYA00238166_ERZ767019 | MGnify/ENA primary metagenome ERZ767019 (study PRJEB28930, sample SAMN06266391) | marine metagenome | isolation source: Sea water from 250 m depth | place: Atlantic Ocean... | reverse complement strand
CTGCGGCATCCAGGTTAACCGCTGGTTTACCGCACCAGTACGCGGAATGGTGTTCGTTGGTCATGATGCCGTCGAAACCAACTTCGTCAGCCAGGGCGTACTGCTCGTGGTACTCGTTATATAGCTTGTGAGCTTTTGCCGGGTTGAAGTTGCCGTTGGGAAACGCTAGCCTGCCAGACTCAAATTTTTCCAATTGGCCGTCGGAGACATATCCCTGTGCCTGCTCTGAAAACCAGTAGACTTCCATTTGGTCTTTAGGCCTACTTAATTGGTCAACCATGTTATCTTCCACGACTCCTCAGATTTACTTGGCCCACTATAACCGATTGAGGCGAAGAGGCGCTAGGCGATTGGCTCTACAGGGTTTGATGGCACCAGCCGACAGAAAATGCTAATTTATCCGCAAATCCATCGCAGAGCGAATCAGGAGTGACCATGACCACCAATGCCGAGCATCACAGATGGCTCGACCTGACCGTCGAAGAAGCCCTTGAACCCAGCATGCCGATCTGCGACCCGCATCACCACTTTTGGGACCGACCTAACGACCGATATTTCCTAGACGACCTGTACAACGATCTGAGCGGTGGGCATAACGTCGTCAGCACCGTCTTCATAGAATGTCAGGCCATGTATCGTCAAAACGGCCCTGAGGAGATGAAATCGCTGGGCCAGACAGAGTTTATCCAGGGTATAGTCGCCCAGAACAATAGCGGTCAATACGGAGATGTAAACGTCGCTGCAGGAATCGTGGGTTTCGCCGACCTGGCTCTCGGAGCCGAGGTTGAGAGTGTGCTGGAAGCGCATCGATCAGTTACAGACCGGTTTTGTGGTGTCAGGCATATCACGGCCTTCGATGCCAACCCCAATGTCCCCCGTCCCCGGCCGTTCCCAGAAGGACTCTTGGGTGACGCCAAGTTCCGGGAAGGGTTCTCTGTGCTGAATAGGCTCGGTCTCAGTTTCGACGCCTACCTCTACCACCCTCAGTTGTCTGAGCTAGCCGACCTGGCAAACGCCTTCCCTGGTGTGGACATAATTTTGAACCACGTGGGCGGCCCCCTCGGAGTCGGCCCTTACTCTGGCAAGCGAGATCAGATATTTGAAGAGTGGAAGGAGAGCATTACCGCCGTGGCCGCCTGTCCCAACGTGGTGGTCAAAGTTGGTGGCCTGGTCATGCCAGTCTGTGGGTTCGACTGGCATGAACGACAGATGCCCATAACCTCTAGAGAATTGGCTCAATCGACAGCCCCCTATTACCTTCATTGCATCGAGCAGTTTGGCCCGGATCGCTGCATGTTTGAAAGCAATTTCCCGGTGGACAAGATCGCCTGTTCCTACACGGTGTTGTGGAATGCCTTCAAGCGGCTGGCACATGACTTCTCCCCCAGCGAGCAATCATCCTTGTTCCATGACACCGCAGCCCGGGTTTACCAGCTTGGTTAAGACCCAGGGACTGGGCTTTAAGAACTAGCTATTGCGTTTTGGAATTGCGAAATTCGACGGAAATCCCGATATCGTTAAGGCTCGCAGAAGGGCTAGTATGGAACCTGAATTGCGCTTTCGGAGGCCTGTGGCGGTGAACGAGGACACCAATGACAGTATTTTCGTCCTGGAGACTGCCCGTCATCGATTGCAGGTTTATGACAAGGTCAAGGATTACGAAGAGCACTCCTTGAACCTGTAGGAATCGAGAGGATATACAAAAACAAGCCCAGCTCGATTTTAGGATGAGGCTTGTTCATCACCCCAGCTTTTGCGGGAATCCACTGGTTAAGTGAGGTGCCTGATTGGCTGTTGAGCCTCTAAACCACCAACGGTGCTTCTCCTCCTGTGGGAACGTCAACGTCAAAGGCGTTTACGTTCAGGGCCAGCATTGAATAGTAGCCCATCATAGTGGTTAGTTCTGTGAGCAGTTGAGGGCCGAAGTGGTCCAACGCTGCTTTGAATGTCCCTTGGCTGACCCGGTTAGTCCCGAAGAGTTCCGTGGCGTAGTCCACTACGATCTGTTCTGCACCCTGCAGTTTTGGCAGCGGTTTATTGTCCCTGAGAGCGTCCACAAATGCGTCGCTGATTCCCTGCTTTCGCGCCCCGGCGGCGTGGGCGAACCAGATGTATTGGCAGTCTTTTGCTCGTGCGGTCATGATCATCAGTAGTTCTTGGATGTTAAGGGGGAGTTCTGATTCCTCCCTGAAGTAGAAGACCAGATGGTTGGCCCGCTTTCGCATCTCTGGGCTGTTGATCATTACCGAGCCCGGTCCGTTCTCCATGGCGTTCCGACTGATTGCCACCTCGTGGTCGAAGGCATCCCGATATCTCTCGGGTACCATCTCTCTAGTAACTGTGGGTGTCCGTGCCATAGTTCCCTCCATAGGTTTAGCTACAGATCATCTACTGTGCCGCATGATAGCTAGGAACCTCGAAGAGGGCAAGATTCAAGTACAAGCACAATGTGGTCTGTCCAATAGAGTCAGCGGCAATCAGCTTAGTAAGGGTAATTGGGACGCGCCGCAGCTCATGGAATCTCTTATGGATTTTATTCGATTCGACGGCTGTGGACTTATTGATTCGCTCGGGTGAAAATATAAATGAGAATTGGCCTGCAAATTAACCAATGGGCACTGATACTTTCTAGGGGACATACAGTTGAATTTTCTCCATGTTTATTCAGGTAACCCGGTCGACCGCGGCGAAGCGGTGCGTCGGGACGACGAATGGTTGTCCGACAAAGCCAAGGACTCCACCAGCAAGTTTCTTCCCCTGCGAGACCTTAATATATTGGTCACAGACCAAGGCCAAGGTGGCTTGGGTTGGTTGGGGGCGAATGATTTGGCACGTTTGGGGGTAAACTCACCCCCTATGTTCCTTGGATTGCTAGATGGAGCGGCCCATTTTGCGATTGACATCTCAGCCCAGGAAAATGCTTTGGGAGAATTGAGTGAGGGTAATGGGTTCCGATTTGTCGATGCCAGGTCTGTGACGGAGATTCTTAGCCCGGCGGATTCTGGGATCGTCGCCCATGCGAGAGCCAACACCAGTTGGCATAACACTCACGGCTTCTGCGGCACCTGCGGGGCAGAAACCGTAATGAAACGCGGTGGTCAGGTGCGCCAATGCTCCAAGTGCCAGAAAGAACATTACCCGCGGACCGATCCGGTGATCATTGTTGTGGTTTCCGACGGCGACCGTTGTCTGCTGGGCCAATCGCGTCGAGGGCGCTTGAACCGCACCAATACCTACTCGGCTTTAGCCGGCTTCGTAGACCAAGGTGAGTCCATAGAAGAGGCTGTGGCGCGGGAAGTTATGGAAGAGGCCGGTATACAGGTCGGTCAGGTTCGCTATCACTCGTCGCAGCCTTGGCCGTTTCCGTCGTCGTTGATGATCGGATGCCATGCCGACGCAGCCAGTACCGAGATCAACTTCGATGAAGAAGAGATGAACGATGTCAGGTGGTTCTCCCGCGACGAAGTGTTAGCGGCGCTTCAAGGCAAGAACGAAAACCTAAACATTCCGCAGCCTATAGCGATAGCCCACCACCTGATAACGGCCTGGGTAAACAGAGACGGCTAGAATTTTCCTTAAGGCCTGGACTGCCAAGTCTCTCATCTTCAGGGTTAATATCAGGGTGATGTGACAGTAGGGTACCCCTGTTCAACTCGTTGCCCCTATAATAACCCGCGTCTGTCCCCACTCTGCGCATGATTTGCTTGCAGAACCTCGGGGGTCGGAAACCTCTTCCAAGGAGAACTTCTCGCTATGACTCAAACACTACAGATCGACCGCGACAGAACGGCAGTTGTCATCATGGATTTCCAGCAGAGGATAGTCGCAAATAATGCCAGTGATCCTGACGGCGTGGTGACGCAGGCAGCATCGGTGTTGGAGGGCGCACGTAAGGCCGGAATACCTGTCATATACGTCATTCATCGGGGTGGTGCTTTGACCGAATATGCACCGGATGTTGAATTGCATCCCGGAGTTCTTCCCGCCGACGGTGAGAAGATTATCACTAAGGTCCGCCCAGGCCCATTTTCAACCACAGATCTGGACGTCACGCTACGTGAATTAGGCTGTGACACAATCGTCATCATGGGTGTTTCCACGAGTGGGTGTGTTCTTTCATGCACACGATGGGCAGTCGACGTGAACTACAAGTTCGTCGTTGTATCGGACGCTTGTTCAGACGGAGACACTGAGGTGCACCGGGTCTTGACTGAAAAGGTGTATCCACGCTTCGGAACGGTGGTGAACACCCAGGAGTTCCTGAACGCCATCTGAATCAGACAATAACGTCCGGAGAACAGATATGAAATACGATGTCATAGTCGTAGGCGGCGGATCCGCTGGCTCCGTCGTCGCAGCCAGGCTGGCAGAAGATCCCAACACCAATGTTATGCTGCTTGAAGCGGGCACAGACTACCCTGATATCACCAATCTACCCTACGAAATCCAGTACGGACACACCCGCGCCGCTGAGGAGCCAGGCGCCGAACATAACTGGTCCCTGCAAGGGACGATTACGGAGGAGCAGGGCGAGATTCATGTCGCCCAAGGTAAGGTTATCGGCGGTGGCGGTTCCATCAATGGGCAGGTCTACCTGAGAGGCATTCCGCAAGACTTCGATGACTGGGCGTCATGGGGCAATGATGAGTGGTCATACACCAAAGTTCTGCCTTATTTCCGCAAGCAAGAGACTGACATGGATATCAGAGATGATTTTCATGGGACGGATGGCCCACTACCCATTAGCCGCAAAGAGGGTGAGACCTGGCCGGTGATTCAGTCGGCGTTCCACACCGCTTGCTTGCAGAACTGGTATGACACCACCGAAGATATGAACGGGGTCAATCCCACCGGCGTGGGGATGGTGCCGATGAACAACCAGAATGGTGTCAGGATGAGCACCGCCATAACCCACCTATCCCCCATGCGCCACCGGCTCAATCTCACTATCAGAGGAAATGTATTTGTTCGCAAGGTGATTATCGAAAACGGCCAGGTGAAGGGAATAGAGGCCGAGAGCGGCGGTGAGGTGTTTACCCTCGAGTGCAATAAGGTCGTGCTTTCCGCAGGAGCCCTGAAATCGCCGCATATACTCATGCTATCGGGCATCGGTCCGAAAGACCAACTTGATGAGTACAGCGTGCAAGTATTGCAAGATACACCGGGTGTAGGTGCCAACCTACGCAACCATCCGATTTCGCCTATATCGTTCCGTGTGAAAGAGGGAATACCGCTGGTGCCGGACGCATCAAGCGTTCGCATCGCCCTCCGGTACACTGCCGCCGGCTCACAGGAATCCAACGATATGATGATGACCACTAGCTCGGTCTTCAGCCCTTTTACGGGTGAAGCGCTTCCCGACCGTATCGGCCGCATCTCGTGCGTGATCGAATTGCCTGCAGGCGCTGGCTTCGTCCGGCTGGCATCGTCTGACCCCACCGTACAGCCTAAGTTTGACTACCGCTACTTCAGTCATCCAGAGGACATGCGCCGCATGAGGGATGGCATTCGGTTGGCCGTGAAGATATTGGAAACGGACGCCTATAAAGCTGTATCCGACGAGCGGACTGCACCTGATGAAGAGACATTAAGCGATGACGACGCCCTAGACCTTTGGATAAGGCAGACCGTTGGCTCGGCCCGCCACGTGTCCGGGACCTGTAAGATTGGCCCCGATTCCGATCCACTGGCCGTGGTGGACCAGCAGTGCCGCGTTAAGGGCGTTCAAGGTCTATGGATCGCCGATTCTTCAGTTATGCCCCAAGTGCCACGAGCCAATGCCAACGCCACAGCCATCATGATTGGTGAGAGAGTGGCCGAGTGGGTTGGGTAGCAGTGCTCATGTAACTTCAATGCCGGCAGTGAGGCTGGCAGGGCAGTAGTTGGGTATTGGGAGGGACTTTGGCGTTAGCCATCGCTTTTGCATTCCTGGCGGCCTGGGGCTTCGCCGGCGGCAATGTACTTGTCCGGGTAGGCACCCAGAAAGTCCCGGCGCCGACCGCTGCGTTACTGACCATACTTAGCGGTACGGCTGTGGTCCTGGGTTTAGCGTTAATCCTGAGACTCGATGAGATTCTCTCTCTCTCGCTCGAGGCCATGGGCTGGATATTGGTAATGGGGATCATGGGCTACCCCATGGCCCGCCTCTTCATCATTACCGCCATCTCCATGGTGGGAGCGACCCGGGCTGTTCCCATGTCTGCCTTACAGCCAGTCGTAGCATTCACATTGGGTGTTCTTTTGCTGGGCGAGCACCCAAATGTATTGGTCGTGGTCGGCACCCCAATTATAGTCTTGGGGCTCTTCTTCGTTGTGATGCCAAGACGTGGTGGGTCCCCTATTGACGGGATCGCAAATTTCCGGAGATTGGGTTACCTGTTTGCTATTGGCGCGGCGGTGACCTTTGCCAGCAGAGACGTCATCAGTCGGCATGTGGTCTCCGGTCTAATCGACCCGTTGGTGGCCGTCGGTCTAGCGTTGGCGGTAGGCGGCGTAATCTTATCTATCTTATTGCACCGTCAGGTAGCCTCTACCATTCAGGAGTTACCCAAGAACTATCTGGTGATGTGCGCTTTGGCTGGTGTGTTCCAAGGGTTGGCTGTAATGTGCTTGTTTCAGGCATTGAGCCGTGCGCCGGTTACGGTGGTGAGCCCGATCTATGGTTTGCAGCCACTGATAACTCTAGGACTGGCCCACATGTTCTTAAGGCAAGTTGAAGCCTTGGACTGGCTATTGGCTATTGGCACGGCGATCAGTGTGGCAGGCGTGATATTGGTGATAATCGGGGCGACCGGCTAACCGATTTGCACGAGACACCGTAATTAGATAACCCGTGACAATCCGAACCCACCGCCTCTTGCGATATATGTTATACTCGCTCCCGGTGGTATTAATCTGTGTCTCTCTATAGGCATACTAGATCGGTCTACGGGAATCCACGGGCGTTTCGCCCCTCAGGGTCCTCCTCTAAAGTTCCGCGTCTTTTCGTCTCGGTGACCAGACTTTTGCCAACTCTACACGAACAGGGAAGTCATCTATGAGCTACCAGGACAGGAATCTTACATGCGTGGAGTGTGGACAATCGTTCATCTTCTCGGCCGACGATCAGTCGTATCATGCCGAAAAGGGTTATACGAACGAGCCTAAGCGTTGTCCTTCTTGCCGTCAGGCGAGGCGCGCCAACCGTTCTTCCGACGGCTTCGGCTTTGACCGGGGTCCTCGCGAGATGCACACCGTCATTTGCGCCGAGTGCGGAAATGAAGCCACGGTGCCGTTCCGGCCCCGCGGTGATCGCCCAGTCTACTGCAGCGATTGCTTCAGCAGGCAGGGTGGTGGTGCTGGCGGCGGACGCTACTAAGCCAACGCTTACGTAAGTCAACTTCTTATAGGGCGTTCATTCGCCCTTTATACCGAAAACAGAATAACGACACGCCCCGGCGAAAGTCGCCGGGGCGTAGTCTTTCAGACCCTGGAGAACGGTCTGAGGATAGCTAAACTTCGGCGAACTCGATCACACAATCGACGATTACTGCCGTGTTCCTCGGTAGTACGGCCATACCGGGCGCCGATCTACTGTGTTTGCCCACTTCACCGAACAGTTCCACGAAGAGGTCTGAAGCTCCGTCCACTACTTTAGCTTGTTCTTCGAAGCCTGGTGAACTGTTGACCATTCCAAAGACCTTCAGTATTCCGGTGACACGGTCAAGGTCACCCAATTCCACTTTCATACGTGCTAACAAGTTAAGGGCGCACCATTTGGCTGCCTCATAACCTTGTTCCACCGTCAGGTCTTCCCCAAGCTTTCCACTGATGCGGGAACCGTCTGCTCTCCGCGAACCCACGCCAGCCATCCACATGATGTTCCCGCTACTAGAGGCCGAAAGATAGTTGCCGATTGGTTCAGGCGGCGGCGGCAGGGTGTATCCTAGCTCAACGAGCCTGGACTCAACTATAGGCATCGGTCTACTTGGCCTCGTTCAAACATTCTATAAGAAGGTCTAAACCGCGCTTGGCAAACACCCACATGTTCTTCTCGCGGTCGGTGTCACCGGTCTCAAGAGTGATGACTTTTTCAATCGGTCCGCTCACGGCGAAACAGGCGTGGCCAGACGAATCCCCGTACCGGTTTCCGGTCGGTCCACTGGCTCCGGTTTCGGCGAGTGCCCAGTCGGTTCCCAAAGCCCTTCGGATGGTCTGGGCGTTCAGTAGCGCATACGGCTCGCTGCTGGCGCGCATTCCTTCCATCGTCTCGTCAGGGACGAGGAGGAGCCCTTTCTGAGCGACCCGTGTGTAGATCGTGCTACCGCCCACATAGTAGTCGGATGCGCCAGGTATCGACACCAAAGCCGCCGATATCAGGCCGCCACAGGACGATTCGGCGACGGCGATACTCTGGCCGCTTGCTTTCAATAGTGTTGCTGCGGGTGTGGCCAGGGAAGTTAGGTCTGGCATGAGATCTCTCCGGTGTCAGATTTAAATTTTGAACCGAGCCTAGTTTAAAGCATAGTTATTCTACATTAGGAGATAAACTAGGCACACCACAGGCGAATCGATGATGTACTCTGCGAATATAGGCGTTGTTGAGTTACTTGGTAGCTACGATAAACAACCGCTTGAACGGAAACACGGTCTTGCCGTCGACGCGATTTGGATAAGCTTTCGCTACTTTCTCAGTGTACGAGGCTAGAAATGCTACACCTTCCTCGTCGCTCAGGTTGTCTAGCAATGGGCGGAGCATGGTGCCCTTGGTCCACTCAACGACCGGGTTATCGCCTTCTAGGATATGCATGTAAGTGGTTTCCCACATGTCTATGGAGCTGGACAGGCGGCTGATGAGGTCATAGTAGAAAGAGGGCTCAGCGACGGGTTGCTCGCGTTGAAAGGGGGCCAGACGCTCGGCCCAGGCTCCTTCGCGGACCGTGTCGGCGATGGAGGTGTGGCTCGGTGCGCTGAAATTCTCAGGCATTTGTACCGCTAGAACGCCGCCTGGTTTAACGGCGCCCATCAACTGCGGAAAAAGCTGCTCGTGGCCGTCCAGCCAGTGCAGAGCCGCATTAGAGTAGACAACATCGGTCGGGTGCTTTGGCTGCCAGCCGTTGAGGTCTGCGTGCTGCCAATGAACTCCGGTCTCAACGTCAACGGCCCGCTCCAGCATGCTGGCTGACGAGTCGACACCGGTGACATCGGCGTCTGGCCAACGATCTTTCAGAATCCCGGTGATGGTTCCGGTGCCGCAACCGAGGTCAAACACGGTGTCGGGCGAGTCGATATGTATGCGTGCCATGAGGTCCAGGGCAGGCCTGAGGCGCTCGTTACCGTAGCGCAGATATTGGGCAGGATTCCAGTCGGTCACGTTGTAGCTCCAGTCTGGTGGTTGGTTTGAGAAATACTACTGGTTATCTGATCAGCGAGGACATTCGAAGTTGGAGTTGATTCTCTCAGGCGGCCGATTGTTTGAGTAATGATAGCTTAGGTTAGGCACGACCGCCACGTTCCCCTCGGGGACGGTATCAAGAGCATTTTATCCACACGGTTTGAGTCCCCATAAGAGAATGAAAGTTCGAGCATCGGGGCCATGGAGTGCATCTCAATGACAACCGCATCGTTGACCCGATTTAGGAGCTTATGGGAAGATATAAGGAGCAAGGGGACGCGCGGGTTCGACAGGGGCGTTCCGTAGCGGATTGCAAGCCGAGGATGCTATCTCCCTCGTAAATCCGGTAGCAAAAACAACTGGCGAACGTGAATTCGCTCTAGCCGCCTAAAGCGGCTTCGTCTGCCCTCGGGTATTCCTGGAGTCGGAGGGGTCAGGCGCCATAAATCCGGGATGCGGACCGCCCCACGCCGGTAAAGGCGGCCTAAGAAAAACCGGCTGTCCCTCATGAGGCTCCGTCGGTGGTGCCTCTAAAGGGCGAGGACTGAACCACCGAATAAGCTTGTAGTACATCCGATCTATGGTCTCTTCTGGACGGGGAGTTCGACTCTCCCCCGTCTCCACCAGGCCACCAAAAGAGGCGCTTTCAGGCTCATCTGAGCCTGGGGCGCCTCTTTCTTCGTTATCTGACCCGGGCTCTCCCCGGTCTGTCAGGCCAGGGGAGAGCTTGTCTTCGATCTGCCTTATCGGAGAATGATTCTCTAAGAGAGCCGGAAGATCCCTCGTGACGTATCTGGACGCTACTCCGGGCACCTTGTCTCTGATTAAGGCCATGGAAACCGTAAGGTCACCGGCCTTCCGCTCCACAAGCGTGGCGAATGTGTCCCTCAGGTTATGCCCGGTGAAACCGGTCAGGCCGGCCCGGGCCAATAACCCTTTCACCATTCTCCTCATGCCGTCACTGCCGAATCGCTCTACTCTGCCGCGCACACTGCCGATCACCTGTTCGTAATCTTCCATATCGGATATGAGGCCAAGTAGGAGAGCAGCTGTTTCCGGAAGGATAGGTGCAAATTCCTCTCGCTCTTTCCCGTGGCACCAGATCCATCCTCTTTCCATGGAACGAACATCTGAGACTTTCATCTCTAGTACTTTGTGTTGGCGCCAACCGTGTCCCACCAAGAGATGGAGGACGGCAAGTTCTCTGGCGGTATGCTCCAGTCCCATCAGTTCCTTCACCTGAGCTAGGTCCATGCTGCGCGGCTGCTGGAGTTTGACGTTCGGGCGCTTCATCCTCTCCATGGGGTCGATAGAGATCCAGCCCAGCGAATGGGCATGTTTATAGAGGAGGTGGATGTTGTCCTGGTTATTCAGGCGATACCTGCCGCTTGATCCATTGAAACGGGCCAGATAGTCCATGATGACATCCCGGTCTAATGGAAGCTCTTCGAACGCCGATGCAAACCTGCTCCAATGCTTCGAATAGGTGCGGATAGTGCTAGGTTTGGCGTTCGCGTGAGTTAGCTCTTTCAGGCAGCTTTCGATCACCTGAGATGTGGGCAGACTGTCTTCCGCCTGGGCATCTTCAACAGAGCTGGTTTCTAGAACCAGAGTGGCGCTGCCGGCGAGTATCCTTCCGACCAGTTCGTCCCCGAAAGGGTCGGGAGGGCCAGAGGGTTCAAGACTGATGCTGATACGTGTTCCGGCCGGTAAGTGATTGTTATTCTCCGGCTTGTTTGCAGTAGCCCTGCGTAGGGAATTGATTTTTTGGTAAGGCATCTGAACTGTCTCCAACCGTTCTTAAGATATTGGAAAGGCTCTTACCGTTTAGTTTACTGCCCAGGGAACGCCTTGGAGAACGACTTATTCAAATGTAGTGGCACTGATTCCGAAGAGTGTACAAAGCGGTACCCAATGTCGTGACATTGATGACCTTCTAACAAAGCACCGTATCTACAACATGAACGT
>ENA-UPTF01002227-UPTF01002227.1-marine-metagenome-genome-assembly--contig:-NODE-2227-length-11343-cov-10.226611_pt1 | contig 11343 bp, 14 predicted proteins | sample MGYA00238166_ERZ767019 | MGnify/ENA primary metagenome ERZ767019 (study PRJEB28930, sample SAMN06266391) | marine metagenome | isolation source: Sea water from 250 m depth | place: Atlantic Ocean... | reverse complement strand
TGTTAATTTTATTTTAACTTCATTTGCTAATGCTAGTAAATGTAAAATACCATTCGTAGACCCACCAACTGCATTTAACATTGTTATGGCATTTTCAAATGATTCAAATGTTAAGATGTCACGTGGTCTAATGTTAAGTTCTAATAATTCTGTACATGCTTTACCAGTTTCATAGACTATCTTTTCTCTTCTGTCATCCTCAGCTGGTGGGCTTGCACTACCAGGTAATGCAATACCAAGTGCTTCAGAGATTGATGCCATTGTATTTGCAGTAAACATTCCACCACAGGAACCAGCGTTTGGACATGCAGTATCTTCTATATTTTTTAATTCTTCTAGCGAGATTTGTCCTGCATTATATGACCCAACTGCTTCATAGACATCAACAACTGTTAGTTCTTTTCCGTCTAATATTCCAGGCATGATTGTTCCACCGTAAACAAAGATAGATGGTACGTTCAGTCTTGCCATAGCCATCATGGTACCTGGCAAACTTTTATCACAACCTGCAATTCCAACTAGTGCGTCATATTGATGCGCTCTTACCATTAATTCAATTGAATCAGCAATAACTTCTCTACTAACTAATGATGATTTCATCCCTTCATGACCCATTGCAATTCCATCGCTTACTGCAATAGTGCTGAATTCTCTAGGGGTAGCACCACCATCCTTTACACCATTCTTTGCCTTTTGAGCAAGTCCTGGTAGATGAATGTTACATGGCGTCGCTTCATTTCCTGTATGACAGACACCAACAAATGGTTTACCAAGATCATCATCAGATAAACCCATAGCCTTGTACATTGCTCTATGCGGAGCTCTTGCTGTGCCTTCTACTACATTTCTACTTGATATTTCCATTTTAAACACCTTCAAGACACGTTACTGTAATTTAAATTCTAGAAATGTAAATTTCATAAACTAGTGTTAAATACAAAAAATATGGATTCTAAGGAACTTGAAACCTTTATTCAGGATGTCAGAGATGACTTGAACAATTTAGATGATCTAATTGACTATTATGATTTTTTGGGTCATCATAATATCAGGACTATAGTTTTTAACCCTGAAGATGAATCAAGTTTTTTTGAAGGATCTGTAATTACAGTTTTAGATCAGCGATATCGTGAATTTTTTAAAAGCAAATTTAATCATGACATTGATGAATTAACACGTGTAGATGTTCTTGAAATTATTAGAGCGCAATTACCACACATCAGAAAGAAACTTTCTGAATAACAATAAAAATTATTTTGTATGTATTAGTAATTTATCCTTTAATAATTTGCGAGTCAAGTTCTAATAACTGCTCTTCAACTTGTTCTGGAGTTTCAGCACCAAACGAAATCATTATTCGATCACCATCCTCAAAAATGTAATCATAGATATTACTTACAGGTTGGTGGTTAATGTAATACTTGAGTGAGTAATCTTCATTAGTACAAAATTGTCTACCATCCGGAAATACAAAACATTTAGTATCAATACCAATGTTTAGACTATCAAACAAGTAACCTAAGGTTACTCCTGACGCATGTCTATGAATTGTTGTTCCATCACTATCTTCAAAGTGGATCCAACTACTTTTGATTTGATAACTGGGTACAGCAAAGTCAAACTTATCACCAAAAATTCTTACAAGTAATGATGAATGCACATGCTCATCACCAAGCTTACCAGCACCAGGAGGTGCACCAGGCACATTTGAATCCATAGTGACGAAAACATAACTTGAATATCCCACAATTACAGCAATTAGTGCTAGAATACCAGCTGCCATTAGTGTAGTTTTTCGTTTAGCTTGTGATCTTTTAGCAACAATATCCTCTCGTCTTTCTTGCCTTTCTTCTCTAGCTTTTCTGCCCATTAATGTTCAGACTCATTTTTTGCCCTATATAACGTATGAAATCTCTGGAAATTTTTATGATGTATTTTTAAAAAACTATTAATCCATTATTTTTTTTCAGCGTCTTCTTCAAGTGGGATTTCCATTTTTATCCATAAATGCCCTTTCGTCATTGTATATTCAAAATTTCCATCTTTGATATTATTTTTAATCAGCTCAAAAAGCTCCATTGGTATATCTTCCCAATATTCAGTTTCTGTTTCAACTTTCAGAATATCCTGTTTTTGTAGATTAAGTAACCATTGTTTAATTTCATCTTCTGCCAAAGAATCAGGCGAGTCATGTCTATCTCCAATAATAGCCTCAATACGAAACAGCAATTTTTTTCATTTGTTGTATATGATGCCAATATATTAATTGAATTTTGTTAGATAATTCACGTTGACTGAGTGTATTTTTTGTGATATAATAGGTGATAAATTACCATATCATATGGTTTACGAAGATAATGACTGTCTAGTGATTTTAGACAAGTATCCAATAGATAATGGCCATTCGCTTATCATTACAAAGAAACACTCTGAAAAAATAACAGACATGAATACAGACGACGTGTCAAGACTATTCTCTAAAATACCAAAAATTGCTAATGCGATTATTAAAGCAACTAATGCTGATGCATTTAGCATCGCACAAAATAATGGGAAAGCTGCAAAGCAGATTATACCACACGTTCACATACACATAATTCCAAGATATGATGCAACTGGTACATTATGGACTAAAAGAAAAATTATGAATGATAATGAATTAAGTGAGTTAGCAAAAAAAATAAAAAATTGTTTTTAAGACTTTTAACTGGTATAATTTGGATTGTAACGTAAAATAGCACCAATATTACCAAGATTAATTACCATCGAACCATGCTCGGACACACCAGAAATTACTTCGACTTTTGTTCCTGTCTTTGTTGCTAATAACGAAAGATAATCTATAATATCTTGGTCTGTCACACCCATGTCTGTTGATTTGCATGATAAGCACGACGAGTTTTGAAATTCGGTTTTAGTCTGGATTACTTTTGTCTGTTCAATAATTTTTTCCTGTGCATCATCACATCTATTGCATTTAGCTTCAATTCTATAAAGCCCAATTTTATCAGTCACTATGATGGTATCAACAACATTGTTTTTTAGATGTTCAATAACTTCATTCAAACCATATGCTCCTAGACCAGAATTACTATTGATTTGTTTGAATAATTTCTCTACGATTTGTTTTTCTTCAACCAATCTGAAATTAGAAAGAATGTCGGATGATTTATCAAAAGCCTCTCTTACTCCTTCTGATCCCGCATATGATGCATCTATAGTTGAAATAATCATATCTTGCAATCTATATTCTAAATAATTATCATTAACAAATTCTTCCTTGGTGGGTCCAGGACCAGAAACAATTAGGCCTTTAATAGGATAGATATCAATAAAAAATTCTCGTGTAATCTGTGCTATTCTATTAAAGTAGTAAGTAAGTTCCATTTCTCTTAATTTTTGAAATCTTTTTGCAGATTGACCTCCCTGTCTATGTTTACCTGCAACACCAGAGCTTGTTTCTTTCAAAACCTGAACTTTATCACCATATAGAATCCCCCAACCAGCATCTTTTGCATCAATAGCCAAAAACCCAATCAGGTTGTCGTCTTTTAGCATATCTTTTAAGATATCAACATGAAAATGATCATCACATCTATACAAGAATGTTTTTAGATCTTTTGGCGGATCAATTTCAAATACTTTTACAATTTCACTGCCTAGAGGTCCACCTTCCTCTCTTGGTAGCGCACCACAAAATATCACTAATCCCCTTTCAGGAGTTTTTTTGTATAATTTTAATCGTTGAAGAACCCTTGATAATGAGTCAACAACATGCGTACGAGTAACATCTGATTTTATATTATCTGCAGTACCCTGTTCCTCTCTTAGGTTCGTTATTACTTCATGTAGCTGTTTGCCTTTTGGAATATAGACAGTTATCAATTCAGTTCCGCGCCCTGTAAATTTTGAAATCTCCTGCAGGGTTTTTCTTATTTTATAAAGCTTAACAGAATCCTGTTTTTCTATTTCTATTTTTGGCAATTGTATCTATCTTTAAATTATTAATATTAAGGTAAATATTTTTGATAAATGATTTATAGATTTTAGTCATATTTTATGATCGAGTTTAGGCCAGATCTAAAAATATTCGTTAAATATTTTTCAAATAAATAATTAAGACAATTTAAATATCAATTTCATTTTGGTTTATTATGTCATTTTCAGTTCAAAAATCACGATTTTTTAATACAGTTCCAAAATCAGTTTTGGCTGTATTAATTGCGATATTTAGTATTGGATTGTTTGTTGTTGGCTTTGATCAAGGTCATATTTTTAGCCTGATATACGGCGAATCTGCTTTTATCGATCAATTTTTGCATGAACTTACTCATGATATGAGACATGCTGCAGGCTTTCCTTGCCACTAATCCATGTTGAATAAGTTCTAGTATTTGTTTTGATGAAGTAATACTTCTGATTTATTTTCATTAATAGAGATATCTGCTTTCTTAATTTTACTACGGTACATCTTAACTTTTTTATTATCATCGTTGATGTGAAATCTTTGAATTTCTATTAATGATAATCTTTCTAGGTTAACTAGTGTTTTGTAAACAGATGATAATGAAATCCGTAGTTCGCCAGAAATTTGGATTGCATCTTTTTCATTCTCTACTATTGAAAATAGTATAGCATGTGAACAAGTAGTTGTAAGCGCTTCAATAATACGCTGATTAATATCGTATTCATCAAGCTCTAATAATGTTGGTTTTGGTAATGCGCCTTTCATAAAAATCAGTTTGCAGATAATGAGAGTGTTGGTTCTGGTTTTTTAATTAGTATTTCTGCTTTATTTATTCTACTTTTGTAAATCTTGAAACGTTTTCCCCTTTCTGATAATACAGTTTTTTCAATTTTAATTAACGTCAAATTCTCTAAATCTGTTAATTTTTTATAAACAGAACTAAGCGGGATTTTTAACATAGCAGAAAGTTCATTAGCGGTTTTACCCTTTCTGGTGATTGAAAAAATTATCGCTCTTGATTCTGCATCGGCTAATGCTTCAATGACTTTCTGCGTTATATCATATTTTTTTAGTTGTGGAAGCGTTAATTTGTGTTTCATGTGAATATTTTATTGAGAATGTATATAGAGATATTGGTCGTTCTACATTCTCAGATTATAGAATAATGTATAATATTTGGAATAATTTATGAATTGGATTTCAAAATTACGTTGTAATTTTTTCCAGCTGATTGTTTGAATCAGCTTGCTTGATTTCTCTTGCGATACGACGTCCCATACTCATTGGTTCATCAAAAATTAATGTAGTGTATGGTGAACCATTCATGAAGATATTAGTACCTGCTACAATCCTAGCTGAGAATTCAAATGCACTGAATTTTGCATTTTCGTCGTACACACCTTCAATACAAAATGGTCCATTCATTCCCGGTGGAACATGTCTTGCAGATGCTTTAACAAAATTTTCACCCATGGTGTATACATCATCTAATAATGATTCACGTAGTACAAGTGGGCTGTTTGCAATTACATTAAACGATGTAAATTTTTCCATGTTAAGTTGATTTTCAGCTGGAATTCTCGCTAAACCTTCAATATTAGATTCGTGTCTTTTATCAACACCAAAAAATTCAAGTTCATTCTTTAACGGTGAATAAAAAAACTGTAAGTATGCTAATACACCTGAAGTATACTCCTGTAAGTATAGATCATTATCTCCGTTAATCATACCTTCCTTAATCAGGTGGTCACGCTTCTTGTTGTATTCATTTTCATTACTAGCAAGAAAGTATCCTTTGCCACCAGCTGCACCATGTCTTTTTGCTATAACAAGTCCATTGATCGCATCAGGACTAGGCACAGACTTGGGTGTTGGAAGATTTGCTTCGTTCATTAGTTTTTCTTTTAAATTACGGTCAGATTCCCAACGCAAGATGTTCTTGTTTCCAAAAATAGGCGTTTTAATAGATTCAATTTGCTCTGAACTCATTTGTGCAATTAATGTTCCATGTGGAATCAAAATTGAATTATTTTTTTGCAGAATAGAGTTACATCGTTCTTCAATTACTTCTGAAAATGAATCAACAAGTACTAATTCATCGATAAATTTGAATCGTTTGTAAAGAGATTGTCGTTTTTTTTCACAAACCAACAGCGTTTCAAATCCTTCATCTTTTGCACCTTTTAGCAGCTGGAGTGCACAGTGTGAGCCAAGCGTTGCAATCGATGTCAATTACAATATTACATCAATTATTTACACATATGAAACTATGTGTCAAAACGTGTGGCTGAGACATAGGAAAATACATAATCTATTAAATCCATAGTAATATCTGGTTTAATATCATCAGGAACAGTTTTTAAGATAAAATCAATCATAGAGATATTTTTTGGTAGTGAATCAGTATTTTGTCGTATTGAATATACAGTAATAGCACTAGCAACATGCGCAATAGCCATTTCTTTTTTATTTAACATAACGATTTTTTATATTAATAGTAATTAAATGAAAAATTTTTAATAACTAATAAATAATATGGCTAAAAAATGGAACACAATTTATAGTGGTTAAGTATCGAACCAATATTGCAAATTTCAACTCAAGCAACTACTATTAAAGATGATGAAAGAAAGCAGATTTACTTCCAAATTCTCTCTGATCAATTTTGTATGGGAATAATTTCATCCATTATAGATAATCCTAAAACTGCTGTTGAAATTGCTAAAACTACAACCATCCCGATAAGCACTGTTTATCGAAGATTACAATTTCTTCAGGAACATAAAATGCTGAAAACCTCTGGTGGATTAAACAAGGATGGCAAATATTTCGTATACCAGAGTAAGTTAAAAACAATCTCAACCTTTTTTGATGGTTCAGATACATGGGTTTCAGTTACACCAAACCTTAATTTCACAATTAACTAATAATTACTAAAAAAATCATAATAAATACTCAAATTTCAAAAGAGAAGTAATGGTTGAAACTGAATTAGGAGAATGGCGTAGAACACATTATTCAAAAGAATTAGACGCATCTATGGCAGGATCAGATGTGACTGTAATGGGTTGGATTTCAAGTGTAAGAGGTCACGGTAATATCACATTTCTAACTCTTGTAGACAAGATGGGATCGATCCAGGTAGTTGGAAAAAAGGGGGAAAGTCCAGACGATCTAGTTCAAAACATGTCAAAACTGAAAGAGCATTCTTCTATAGGATTAATTGGAACAGTGAAAACATCTGATAAGGCACCAAATGGAATAGAAATATCGCCAAAAGATCTTAGAATATTTTCATCAGTTGAGAAGATTCCACCATTTGATCCACATGCAAAAACTGTAAAAAATATTGATACACGACTTGAGATTAGAGCAATTGATTTACGTCGTAATACACTGCAACAAGTTTTCAAAGCACGAAGTAATGTACTCAAATCAATACGTCAGTATTTTTATGATCAAAATTTTACTGAAATTAACACACCAAAAATGATCGCTACTGCCACAGAAGGCGGTGCAGCATTGTTTCCAATTTTTTATTACAACAAAGAAGCATTTCTTGCTCAAAGCCCACAGTTGTATAAGGAACAGTTAACGATGAGTTTTGAGAAAGTTTTTGAGATCGCACCAATCTTTCGAGCTGAACCATCCAGAACAAACCGGCATTTGTCTGAGGCAATATCCATCGACTTTGAGGAAGCATATGTTGATTATAACGACGTGATGAGTAGAATTGAGCAAATCATAAAACAAACAATTTTGTCAATGCAGGAGTTTTCTAAAGATAACGATGATGTTGAATTTGCAATTCCTGAGATCTCAGATACTATTCCACAATACACTTATTCAGATTTATTAGAAAAAATTCAAGCTACCGGTGCTAAGAGTCAATGGGGTGATGATTTGTATCCAGCACAATTAAACAAAATTGGGATAACTGGATTTTACTTTATCAAAGATTGGCCTGTAGGTCCAAAACCATTTTACGTCAAAGTAAGCAATGACAATCCTAAGATTTCTGAGTCATTTGATTTAATGTATGGAGACTTGGAGCTTTCTTCTGGTAGTACTAGAATTGCAAAAAAATCTGAGCTTGAAGATAGAATGAAAAACAAGGGCATGAAGATAGATACATTCGGTTATCATCTAGGTGCTTTTGATTATGGCGTTCCACCGCATGCGGGATGTGGAATTGGTCTTGAAAGATTAATGATGGCACTGACCGGTATAGACAATATTCGCGACACAACATTTTATCCTAGGGATGTTGATAGGTTAACACCATAGGTGAAAAATTTGGTTAATGAGGAAGAGATTTCTGAAGTTGCAAAATTAATGAAAATTAATCTTGAAGATCATAGTGATCATGTTAAAAGAGTGCAAAAAATGCTTGAATATTTTGATATTCTAGATAATGCTAATGTTGAATCTGAGGAAATCATTGTTCAAGAAACTGATTTAGGTAAACTGAGGGACGATAAATACAATCAATATGATAAAAATTTATTGAAATTTCTGAAGAGCTATCAGGAAAAATACGTAAAGGCTCCAAAGTTGAATTAAGTTGGATTTAGGAATTTCTGCATTAAATTATATAAACAGCATAAAGAATGGCGAATTTACTGTAGAAGAATTTACTTTAAAATCACTTGAGCGAATCAGTCAGGCAGATGAAAAACTTCATGCATTCTTACGAGTTAATGATCTAGCAATAAAAAATGCACGAGAGATTGATACTAAAATAAAATCGAATCAGAACGTTGGGAAATGTTATGGAATGCCTGTATCTATTAAAGATAATATCTGCATAGAAGGATCAAAAACTACATGCGCATCAAAAGTTTTGGAAAATTTTATTGCACCATATACCTCTACCGTAATTAGTAAACTAAATTCTGAAGATGCAATAATAATCGGGAAAACAAATCTTGATGAGTTTGCAATGGGTCTTAGCACAGAATTTAGTGCATATGGACCTAGTAGAAATCCATGGAATGCAGATTATGTTCCAGGCGGTTCGTCTGGTGGAAGCGGAGTATCAGTTTCTGCAAACGAATGCATTGCATCATTAGGTTCAGATACAGGTGGTTCAATTAGAAATCCAGCAAGCTTTTGTTCTGTGGTTGGATTAAAACCAACATATGGGTTAGTAAGTCGTTATGGTCTTATTTCGTATGCTAATAGCATTGAACAAATAGGACCTATGACAAAAACTGTAGAAGATTCTGCATTCTTATTAAACATAATTTCTGGAATTGATTCTAACGATAATACAACAGTTGATAACAAAAATCAAGATTATCTAAACAATATTGATGCTGGTATAAACGGGAAAAAAATTGGAATAGTAACGGAAATGACAAATCCTGATGGGCTTAGTACTGATGTACTAGATGCAACTAATGATGCGATTAAAACATTTGAAAAGCTTGGAGCAAATTGTGAACAGGTATCATTACAAATGGTTCCATATACTGTGGCTGCATATTATACTATAACATCAACAGAAGCGGGAAGTAATCTTGCAAGATATGACAACATAAGATATGGATATGAATTAGATTCATCAGGGTTTGAATTTAATTCATACATATCACAAGCGAGAAGCAAATTTGGTCCTGAAGTTATAAGAAGAATGATCCTTGGTGGCTTTGTACCATCTGCTGGGCATGCAGGAAAATATTTTTCAAAGGCATTAAAAGTGAAATCTAAACTGACTGCTGAAATAAAACACGTATTTGAAAAATTTGATTATCTAATCTCACCAACAGTTCCTATACAGCCATTCAAATTCGGTGAAAAAATTAATGATCCTGTATCATTTATGATGGTTGATTTTAATACGGTTACCGCCAATCTTACTGGAATTCCAGCAATATCAGTACCATACAAAATTACAAACGGATTACCTATTGGAATTCAAATAATGGCCAATCATGAAGAGGAACATTCATTGTTACAGGCTGCGTATGCATTAGAAAAAACTGTAGATTTACCTGAGGTACCAGCCTAATGACAAAAATTGGTCTTGAGATACATTGCCAGCTAACAAAGCTTGAAAGCAAGTTGTTTTGTCCATGTAAAGCTGATTACAGGGAGTTTGAACCTAATACAAACATCTGTCCTATTTGTATGGGAATTCCAGGTTCGTTGCCATTACTGAATAAAAGTGCAGTTGAAAAAGCAACATTAATTGCAATGGCACTTGATTGTAGTACTCCAAGTAAAATTGCATTTTTTAGGAAAAATTATTTTTATCCTGACTTACCAAAAAATTTCCAAATCACCCAGCTTAATGTATATGGAAATACAAGCATTGGTTGGGAAGGCAAAATTTCAGTAGGAAATTCAAAGATAAGAATTAGAAGAATACAATTGGAGGAAGACCCTGGACGATTAATTTACGAAGGCGCAACTGAAAAAACTAAACTCACATTAGTTGATTATAATAGAGCTGGAACTCCATTAGTTGAAATTGTAACTGAGCCAGATTTTGAAACTCCTCATCAAGTTAGAGAATTTTTGAATATACTTTCAGACTTGCTTGAAAATTTGGATGTGTCAGATCCTGGACTAGAGGGTGCGATGCGTGCAGACGCTAATGTATCAATTGAGGGAGGTTCAAAAGTTGAAATAAAGAATATCGGTTCATTTCATGATTTAGAGAAAGCTGTTCATTTTGAAATAACAAGGCAACAAAGTCTTGCTGAAAGAAAAATTGAGATTATTCAAGAAACTCGGCAATGGGATGATGGGCGAAAAATCACTGTTTCAGCAAGAACAAAAGAAGAAGAGGCTGAGTATAGATATCATCTGGAGGCAGACATACCGTGGGTTAGAATTGATGATAACACAAAAAATCAATTGCAAGTACATATGCCTGAAAGTATCAGTTCCAAGAAGGAACGATATATTTCGAAATACGGTATTACATCACAGGTTGCAGACATCTTATCTTCAGATAGGTACTTTTCTGAACTTTTTGAAAAGGCAAACAACGAAACAAATGCAAAGGATATTGCAAATATGATTACTACAGATATTATGGGATTGCTTGATACACGTGAAAAGCGTGAAATGTCAAAACTAGAGGGAGATCATATTTCAGATTTAGTTGAATACATCAAATCAAATAAGATCACCAGAGCATCTGCAAAATTAGCTCTGGATGAGGTTATAAAAAATGGAAAACAATTATCAGAGATAATTGAGGATCTTGATTTGGGTCACGTTTCGGATGAAACTACATTATCTGACATTATAACAGAAGTCTTAGACGAAGAGGCAAAAGCAGTAGAAGACGCAAAGCAAAATCCTGATATTGTTAACTTTTTGGTAGGTAAAATTATGCAAAAAACACGAGGTAAGGCGGATCC
>ENA-UPTF01002226-UPTF01002226.1-marine-metagenome-genome-assembly--contig:-NODE-2226-length-11346-cov-2.996628_pt1 | contig 11346 bp, 9 predicted proteins | sample MGYA00238166_ERZ767019 | MGnify/ENA primary metagenome ERZ767019 (study PRJEB28930, sample SAMN06266391) | marine metagenome | isolation source: Sea water from 250 m depth | place: Atlantic Ocean | study... | reverse complement strand
TGCTCTTCCGATCTCACCCGCGGCTCCCCGCCAACAATTGACAATCATGATCTCTTCCCAATTAGTATTACACCAGCCAATTTGCTTTTGTCATTAAACCTGCTTTTGCAAAATATTTGTCAATCTAGTGTGCAAACCAATTGACGCAGCGACACCGAATCAGGCCGCCGCTTCTATGATAACGTCTCGGACTGCTTCAGCCGCTTTGGAAACCTGGTCGCGAGTGACGTCGAGGTGGGTAACAACGCGCATACGATAGCGATCGTTTTCACCTATGCGGACTCCCCTTTTAAGCAGCCGCTCATGTACTTCCGCTGCCGTCATGCCGGTCTGCGAAACGTCAAAAAATACCATGTTTGTCTCGATTTTATCCGGATCGATCCGAACGCCCGGCAAATTGGCGATGCGTTCAGCAAAAAGTTGTGCGTTCTCGTGGTCCTCGGCCATGCGGGCCACATTGTTCTCTAAAGCATAGACCCCCGCTGCTGCGACCGAACCTGATTGTCGCATAGCGCCTCCCATCCGCTGCTTCCATTGCCAAGCTTGTTCAACAAAGTCCGCGCTACCCGCAAGTACAGCGCCAATTGGACAACCTAACCCCTTGGACAAATCCAGCCACAGTGAGTCGAATGGTTCAGCGTAATCGCGCGCCGAAACGTCAGAGGCAACCACCGCATTGAGTAAACGCGCACCGTCCATATGCAGCACCAGATTGTGTGCCTCGGCTACAGCACCAACAGCCCGGATCGTCTCCAATGGCCAAATTGAGCCACCTCCAGAGTTAGCGGTCTGTTCGATTTCAATCATCCGCGTGCGAGGTGCGTGGCGGCGCGGCTTACGGATCGCCGCTTCGGCCTGCTCTGCACTAAATATTCCGCGCACGCCTTCGATAGGGCGCGTGCTGGCACCCGAAAAAACCGCCGGGCCGCCGCCTTCTGAATTGATGATGTGCGCGGTCTTATCGGCAATAATGTCATCGCCAGGCCTGCAGTGGATCAGGATGGCGATCTGATTGCACATCGTACCCGACGGCAGGAAGACGGCCGCTTCCTTCCCCAGAAGTTCTGCTGCCATCTCACAGAGCCTGTTGGTCGTCGGGTCCTCGCCGCGCTGTTCGTCACCAACTTCAGCACTGGCCATTGCCTCGCACATAGCCGGGGTCGGTCGAGTCTGTGTATCGCTGTAGAGATCTATCTCGATAGAAGTCATTAGTGAAACCTCTGTATAGTCGCGCGATCAGTTGCGCCGTTCCTTGTTGAAGAATACGTCGAACAACCCCATAACGTAAGCCACGTGTAGCGCGAGGACCGACCCCCAGCCAACCATCGGCAGAACGAACCACGCTGTTTCCCGATCTGTCGTCACGTTAATCACGAAAGCTACTGCGCTGACCACAAAATAAGTGATCAAGTGCATGATTAAAATGCGCAAACGTCCATTGTCCCGTGACGTTTTGGCCATCAGAGCGGAATGTTGTCATGTTTTTTCCAGGGATTTTCGAGCTTCTTGTTTTGCAGCATCCGGAGCGCCCGACACAATCGCCGTCGGGTATTGCGCGGTAAAATCACATCGTCAATGAATCCGAGCGAACCCGCGACAAAGGGATTAGCAAACTTTTTTAGTAAATCTTACAGAGTAATACTTCGGCAAAGGCTTGTAAAAAATCTTAGAGAAGATATTGCTCGTATAGCTTTTAAGGCGGGAAGTTTCTCAAATCTCAACCAAGATATAACTATATATATTGAAAAAATAATAGATAAAAATAATTACGAACATGTTTTTGTATACGATACCAGGAATAAAAAAGATCCTGCTACATATATAGCAAAAGAAGCAGAGTTAGTTCAAATTGACGATATAAATAAAGTAATTTTAAAAAAAGGTAATAGGCAAATTATCGATAAAAAAAGTTCTCAATTAAGTATCATTAAGTTTGATGAATATGAAGTTAATTTAAGCTTACTTTTTAAAAATATAAATGAGGAAAGAATTAAAGAGCCTGAGGAAATGTTTTTAAATGAATTATGGGATGATAAACATAAAACAAGTGGCAGATATGAACCTAGACAAATATCAAGTATGATTGTAGAGGGGCACAAAAGAATAATAGACCCTCTTTATTGCATGATTTTTACACTAATTGCTTTAACATTTTTATTATCAGATAATTTAGTTTTACAATCATCATTAAAAAAAAATTCAATTATTATATTTACAATTTTTTTAATCGAAGTCATTTACTTGTCCTTACCTAATTTTATTGTAAAAGAATTTACACTTTTACCTATTATTTATATTTTCCCATTATCTTTATTTTTATTTTTAATTATTTTGAATATTAATAAGAATTACAAAGGAGTAAGAAAATGAAATTGTTATCTTCATTAAATATTTTCCAAAGAGGGTTAGAAACACATCTTTTTAAAAAATTTCTGAGAAATTTTATCTTTTGTATAACTATTTGCGTGTTAATAGTTTTTTTAGCTGAATTTGTAGAATTACTTAGAAGAACTTCTGAAAATCCCAATATTACATCTATATTTTATGTAATTTATTTAGCTCTACTAAAAATAACAGAAAGTATAGCTTTCATAATACCTATTGGTTTTTTTGTAACAACAATGTGGACATGTCGTTCTTTTAACAAACACAGGGAAATGGTAATAATTCAAAATACAGGTTTGCACTCTTTTAGAATTTTATATCCTTTTATTTTCTTCACAATCTTGTTCTGTGCAATTTATTTTGTAATCCTAAACCCAATGTTTTCACACGCAACTAACTCGTATCAAAAAATTGAACAAGAGGTGTTTAGGGGTAAATTAAGCAAAACTTCAATTAGTAAATCTGGTATTTGGTTAAGACAAGGATCAGAAAATAATAAAATTGTGATAAGATCAGCAAATTTTATACCTGAAAAAAGCTTATTTAAAGATGCTACCTTTTTTATTTTTACAAAAAAAAATACTTTTACTGAAAGGATAGATGTAGAAAGTGCTCGGCTTGAAGAAAACTTTTGGATTTTAAAAAAAGCTACAATTAATAAACCAAATAAAAAGGTGATTAAAATAGATGAATATACTCTTAAAACAAATTTATCAATTAAAAAAATAGAGGATAGTTTCTTAGATCCTCAAAGTTTATCAATATGGAAAATTCCAAGTTTTATAGAATTGCTCAAAGAGTCTGGTTTTTCAGCTACTAAACATCAAATTTATCTTTATAAAACAATTTTTTTACCTTTATATTTAATCGGATTAATACTTATAGCTGGTTCTTTTACAATTAAATTTACAAAAACTAATGCAAAGAAATACTTTCTAATCTTGATGGGAGCTGTAACTGGTTTCTTGATTCATGTCCTTTCAGAGACCATATATTCACTTGGGATCGCTAATAAACTGCCCTTCTGGAATGTCTTGGTTGCATCTATAGCGCCATCGTTTATAACTATACTAATAGGTGGTTTTTTGGTAATTCATTTTGAAAGAACAAACTAAAAAATGAAAAAAATTTTTTTATTATTATTTTTTTTAATCTTCTCTTTTGATAAAAATCTTTTATCTGAAGATGATGTACCTTTTGTTCTAAACGCCGAAAAAATAGTAAATAATCATAATAAATCTATAGTGACAGCGACAGGTAATGTTGAAATTATACAGGGAAAAGAGGTTCTTAGAGCTGATTACTTAGAATTTGATAAAATCAAAAATAAAGCGATAGTAAAAGGAAATGTTAGCATTTTAGATGAAGATGGTGTTGTTTATTTCGCTGATTATGCAGAGGTTGATAAAGGTTTTAGAAATGGTCTTACAAAAAATATTTCTATACTTTTTCCAGATAATTCTAAAATGGCTGCGTCAAATGGTAGGAGATTTAAAGGAACAATTTCTACATTAAAAAAAGCATTATACTCAGCTTGTAATTGTGATGATCCAAATAAAAAACCAACATGGCAAATAAAAGCTTCGGAGGTTGTGCATGATTCAAAAAGAAAAAAAATTAGCTATAAAAATGCTTTTCTTGAATTTCTTGGTTTTCCTGTAGCATACACTCCTTATTATTCACATCCTGATCCAAGTGTAAAAAGACAAAGTGGTTTTTTGTTTCCAAGTTATACTTCAAATTCAGAATTAGGTACTATTATAAGAACCCCTTATTACTATGCTCTTTCTCCATATAAAGATCTTACTGTAGAACCAATGTACATTAGTGGACAAAGACCTTTAATGTATGCTCAATACAGACAAAGATTTGGTAATGGAGAACTAAACATAGAAGGTAGTTTCACAAATGCAGATAGAAGAACAAGAGTTAAAACATACTCGAATAAAACTAGAGGACATCTTTTTATTGATGGAAAATTTGATCATAATGATTTCTGGAGATATGGCTTTAATGTTCAACGCAGTACTGATGATACATATTTATCGAGATACTTGTTTAACGGTGCTACTGATAGACTCCATTCAGATTTTTTTATAGAAGGTTTTGATGACAGAAATTATTTTTATGCGACAGGAATAGCAACTCAAGTTCAATCAAGCACGTATGAGAGTAGAAAAACTCCCCTTGTTTTACCATCAATTAATTATAATTATCAAAGCGAGAAGACTAAAATTGGATTTGTTGATTTTAATGCAAGTTTCTTATCATTAACACGTCGTCAAGGAGCTGATACAAGAAAGGTTTCTTTACAACCAATTATTACCTACCCTTTTCAAGACAATTTTGGTAATAGATTTAAATTCCAAGCTAAAACAACTTTAACATCATATATGGTAAGTCATCTTAAAAGAACTGATAAAGATGATTTTAAAGGAATGAAAAATAGAATACATCCTGAATTACTTCTTGGTTGGGATCTTCCTTTACAAAAATTACAAAACGAATCCACTTTTCTTTTAAAACCTCAGGCAGCATTAATTTTAGCTCCAAATAGAGGTTCCGATGAAGATATTCCTAACGAAGATAGCAATAGTTTTGAATTTGGTGAAACTCATTTATTTAATTCAAGTTTATACCCAGGAGCAGACAAAATAGAAAAATCTAATCAAAGAATAGATTATGGTGTAAATTTTTCTGTTAAATCAGAAAAAAAAGATCGTACTTATGATTTTTTTATAGGTCAAAGTTTAAGATTTAGAAAAAACCATAATTTTGGAGTTACATCTGGACTAGATGATAGATTATCTGATTTGATAGGAAGAATAGGATTTGGATTTGGAAAAAATATTAATATGTCTTATAGATTTTTACTTAACAAAGATGCGTTATTTTCTACTAGAAGAGATCAATTTAGAATATCAACAAATATTTATAATACTGAAATAGCTTTAAATTATATTTATTTAGAGCCAACATCTAGTATCTCGGATGAAAGAGAAGAAATTAATCTTTCGTTAAATCATACTTTTAATGATAATTATTCTCTAAATTATTCAATAAAAGAAGATTTATCAACTTCTGGTGGAATGCTTGGCCAAAAATTAGCAATATTATTTGATAATGAATGTTTTACTACTGAAATAGGCTTACACAGATCATACTACTTGGATAGAGAAATTAAACCAAATGATACTTTCTTAATTACTTTTACTTTTAAAACTCTTGGAACTGTTTCTACCGGGAAAAATATCTCTAATTAACAAAATTTAAATGAGATCAATAAGAAAAATATCTAATACGTTTTCTTTATTAAAAATTTTTTTTGCTATATTTTTGTTCTCAAAAATAGTTCTCGCTAATAATACAAATGAAACTAATCTTTCAATTTTAGAAAGATTGCCCACTAGTATTTTTGCAACAGTAAATAATGATCCAATATCTATTTATGATTTAATACAAAGATCTAATTTATTTAGTGTTTCATCAAAGATCCCTATTAATGAACAATTTGAAACTAATATACTGCCTGATTTAATATCTGGTTACATAGATGAAATTATAAAAAGACAAGAAATAAAAAGATTAGGAATAACTGTCTCAAATGAACAAATACAAAATATAGTTTCAGAAATTGAGAAAGAAAATGGTTTTAAAAAAGGAGAATTTAAAGAATATCTAAAAGATAATAAAACAGATATATCTATTTTAGAGAAACAACTAGAAACGAGTATTGGTTGGAGGCAATTAGTATCAAACAAGTTTAGAAATCAAGTTATAATCCAAGACTCTGAAGTTGAAACAATACTTACAAAATTAAAATCTAGTATTGGAAAAGAGGAGTTTTTAATCGAACAAATATTTCTTTCATTCGAAGATAAAAAAGAAAATGAAGTTTTGAATAATATTAGAAATCTTCATAAACAAGTAACTAGTGGTGGGGATTTTATATCAATATCAAAACAATTTTCAGATAGTTTTGGTGGAAAAGTAGGAAATATTGGTTGGATTTCAGAACTTGATTTAGATCCAAAAATTGTTAATGAAGTAAAAAAAATAGAAATAAAAAAATTATCACAACCTTTAAAAGGTGATAATGGATATTTTATAATTAAAGTGATAGATAAAAAAGTTACAGGAGATGAATTAATTGGTGAAGTTTCATTGTATAAATTTGAACTTATTGAAAAAAATGAAGAAATTAATTTATTATTAAAGAAAATTAAAAATTGTGATGAGTTAGTGGAGTTTTCTAATAAATATGCAACAACAGATTCAGGGTCTTTGGGAAAACTAAAATTTAACGAATTGCCTAGTAATATAAGATCTGTAGTAAAAAAAATGAATAAAAATGAAATAAGTGATGTTTTAGAAACTGAATCAGAAAACTTTCAATTAATGTTGTGCGATGTCAAAAAAACAAAAACTATTATACCTAGTAAGTTTAAAATTACTGAAATTTTAATGAATAAAAAACTAGATACTATTGCAAGGCAATACATGTCCGAATTAAGAACGAAAGCTATAATTGATGTTAGAATTTAAAAAATGAAAAAAAGTATTATTACGGGTATCACTATGGGTGAGCCTGCAGGTATTTCATCAGAAATAACATTAAAAATTTGGAAAAACTATAGAAGAAAAATCGAACCTTTTATTTTTTTCGGTGACCCAGATCATTTAGTAAAAACTTGTGTAAAACTTAAAATGAAAATTCCTATAAAAATAATCAAAAATATTAATGAATCTGTAAATGTTTTTAAAAATTATTTACCAGTTTATAAAATAAAATTAAGTCAAAAAGTAAATTTTGGGTCCCCTTCAATCAAAAATGCCAGAAAAGTTCTGAAATCTATTGATAAAGTAGTTAATTTTGCTTACAAAAGAGAAATATCTTCTGTTGTAACAAACCCTGTAGAAAAAAATATTATAAATAAGAAAAGTAAAAATTTTAATGGCCATACATTTTATATAGCAAAATTATTAAAAGTAAAAAAACCAATAATGTTATTAAAGTCTCCAAAAATTAGCGTTGTTCCAATAACACAACATTTATCTTTAAGAAATGCTTTAAAAGCTATAAATAAAAAAGTTATAATATCAATAGCAGAAACTACTAATAAATATTTAAAAATATTTTTTGGAAAAAAAACCCCAAAAATTGCAGTAGCTAGCTTAAATCCTCATGCTGGAGATGATGGAATTTTCGGAAATGAAGAAAAAAAAATTATTATTCCGGCAATCAAGAAAATTAGAAAAATGAATATTGATGCGTATGGACCGTATCCAGCTGATACTATATTTAATAATAAGTTTTCAAAACAATTTGACGTAATTATTTGCATGTATCATGACCAAGCAACTATACCTATTAAAACAATAGATTTTGATAACGGTGTCAATATAACGCTTGGGCTTCCAATTATAAGAACCTCTCCAGATCATGGTACTGCTTTAGACATAGCTGGTTCAGGTAAAGCATCGGAAAAAAGTTTATACGCATCAATTAAAATGTCTCAGGATATTGCTAGAAAAAGAAAATTGTGGATACAATAAAACAAATTATAGATAAATTTGATTTAATTTCAAAAAAATCTCTCGGTCAAAATTTTATACTAGATGAAAATATAACTGACAAAATTGTTAGAACATCCGATGTTAAAAATCATATAATTCTTGAAATAGGCCCTGGTCCTGGTTGTTTAACCAGATCATTAATAAAAGCTGGAGTAAGAAAGATTGTTGCTGTAGAGAAAGATTTAAAGTGCGTAAAAATTATAAATTATCAAAATAAATTATTTCTTAACAAGGTAATTATCATTGAAGGAGATTTTTTAAAAGATTATATTTTCAAAAAAATAGTAAGAGAATTTAAAAAGTATAAAAAAAAAGTTATAGTTTTTTCAAATCTTCCCTATAAAACAGCAATTCCAATATTGGCAAAAATTTTTAAAAATAGAAGTTACTTTGAAAAATTAATTTTAATGTTTCAAAAAGAACAGGCAGAAAGAATAATGGCAAAAAAAAACACTAAAGCTTACGGCAGAATTTCAGTAATATCTAATTGGTTATGTGATATAAAAAAAAAAATGCATTTGTCACCAAACTATTTTTTTCCTAAACCAAAAATAGATTCTTCGATTCTAGAGTTTAAATTTAAAAAAAAAATTGTGGAGGTAAAAAATGAAGAATTATTATCAGACGTAATAAAGAAATGTTTTAGTCAAAGAAGAAAAACTATTAAAAATAACTTAAAAAAAACAATAAATTTTTCAGACCAAGCATTTCTAAACTGTGGAATTAATTCAAAAAAAAGACCTGAGGAGCTAGATTTTATAGATTTTATTAATTTATCAAATTTCCTAAGTAAATATAAAAAAAAATTATAAAGATTTTATTTTTCTAGAAATTAAATTTTTTTTTTGGAGAATAATTTCCTTTGCTTTGTAAATAGCTTTAATTTCTTTTTTAGTTAAATCTTTTTCTAAAAGAAAGTTTTTATATCTTTCAGATTCAATAATAACTTTAATTTTTTTTACAGTATCATTTAGATCATTATTTATTAAAACATATTTATATTCTTTCCAATGACTTAACTCCTTTTTATAAAACGATAATCTTTGTTTGACTATATGATCAGGATCTTGAGCTCTTTTTTTTAATCTTTTAATTAATTCTTTTTTTGATGGAGGTAATATGAAAATACTTACAACATACTTTCCAAGTTTCTTTTTTATTTTTCTTGATCCTTGCCAATCAATATCAAAAAGAACGTCTTTTCCTTTATTATTAATTTTTTTAACTTTTATTAAAGATGTGCCGTAATAATTATTAAATACTTTTGCCCACTCTATAAAATATTTCTTTTTCTTTAATTTTTTAAATTCCTCTTTTGAAACAAAATTATAATCTTTATTATTTTTTTCTAACGGCCTTTTCTTTCTAGTCGTGTAAGAAATAGATAACTCAATATTTTTGTTATTTTTTATTAGTTTTCTTGCCAAGGTTGTTTTCCCTGCACCGGAAGGTGAGGATAAAATAATAAATAAACCTTGTTTCTTAGTTTTCATATACCCCTCCTTGAAGTTCTCTAAACTTCTTAACGTTTTCTATGTGTTCATCATAACTTGATGAAAAATTATGACCTCCTTCGCCATTTGCAACAAAAAATAACAAATCTCCCTTACTAGGATTTGTAGCTGCAATAATAGACTCTTTTCCAGGATTGCATATTGGACTCTCTGGAAGACCGTGAACTAAATAGGTATTAAAGCTTGATTCATGATTAAGATCGTTTTTTGTTAATTCTTTTTTTTTTATTCCTAACTCTCTTTCTATGCCATAAATTACTGTCGGATCTGATTGTAATTTCATGTTAAGTCTTAATCTGTTTAAGAAAACTTGGGCTATTTTTGATTTCTCAGAATTTAATGATGACTCTTTCTCTATTATTGATGCAAGAATCACCACATCTTTATGGTTATTAATATCTAAATCTTTATCTCTATTTTTCCAAGCTTCTATAAGCGTTGATTGCATTCTTTTTTTCATATTATTTATGATTATATTTGAATTTGTTCCGTAAACATAAAAATAAGTACTCGGAAACAACGTACCCTCCTCAGCTATTTGTTCGGATCCCTCTTGGTTTAAAACAATGCCCTCTGTTTTTTTTATAATATCAATAATTTCATTTGAAGTTAGGCCTTCTGGAATAGTTATTCTTCTTTGGTATACGTCTCCAACTCTTATCTTTCTAATAATTTGAAAAATATTATTATTATAAAATTCATATTCCCCTGCTTTTAATATTTTTTGAGATAATGAAGAGAAAATAAGAGATTTAAAAAAAAATTTATTATCAATAATTTTCTCCTTATATAAGTTTGTAGTTATTTGATTTAATGTTTGATTACGTTCAACAAAAAAAGTGTGCGTATATTTGTATTTTGTAAAAATTAAATCAAAAAATAATAAAAAAATTAAAAAAAAAAATAAAAGAAAGATATTCTTATTTCTTTTTAAAATATTTTTCATTTTTTTCTTTTTTAAATTGATTTAAAAATTAAAGAAGCATTTGTTCCACCAAATCCGAAAGAATTTGTTAAAACGTAATCAACCTGATGATCTATAGAATTTAATGGTATCAAATCTAAACCTTTTGCCTCAAGCATAGGAGCCTTCAAATTCAAAGTAGGAGGTAATTTTTTATTTATTATAGAAAGTATAGAATATATAGATTCTACGCTTCCTGAAGCTCCTAGTAAATGTCCTATAGAAGATTTTGTTGATGACATTTTAATTTTATTTAAATTTTTAGAAAAAACTTTTTTAACACTTTCTACTTCAATTTTGTCTCCTACTGGAGTTGAAGTACCATGAGCGTTAATATAATTTATATCTTCGGGATTTTTTTGGGCATCATCTAATGCTGATAAAACACATCTTTCAGCTCCATTACCATCATCAGGAGGCGAGGTTATATGATGTGCGTCACCGCTAGATCCATATCCTATTATTTCAGCTAAAATACTAGCGTTTCTTTTTTTTGCGTGCTCGAACTCTTCTAAAATTAATATACCTGCTCCATCTCCCATAACAAAACCATCTCTTTCTTCATCGAAAGGCCTGGAGGCGCTCTCTGGATTATTGTTAAATTTTGTTGATAAAGCTCTTAATGCACAAAAACCAGCAATACCAATTCTACAAATTGCTGCTTCTGCCCCACCTGCAACCATTAAATCAGCCTTGTCACTTTGGATTAATCTAAACGAGTCTCCAATAGCGTGTCCGCCCGAAGCGCATGCAGTAACTGTTGAATGGTTAGGTCCTTTAAAATTATATTTAATTGATACTTGGCCAGAAGCTAAATTTATTAGGCTTGAAGGAATAAAAAAAGGACTTATTTTTCTCGGCCCACTTTCTTTCAATAAAACAGAATTGTCATATATGGTTGACAGG
>ENA-UPTF01002225-UPTF01002225.1-marine-metagenome-genome-assembly--contig:-NODE-2225-length-11353-cov-2.549042_pt1 | contig 11353 bp, 13 predicted proteins | sample MGYA00238166_ERZ767019 | MGnify/ENA primary metagenome ERZ767019 (study PRJEB28930, sample SAMN06266391) | marine metagenome | isolation source: Sea water from 250 m depth | place: Atlantic Ocean... | reverse complement strand
CGGCGGAGGAGGCGAGGAAGCATCCGGGGCGGGCGGTTCCGAATCCGTGGAAGCCTCATCAGATGAAGGCGGTTCATCGTAATCACGGCGGTTAACCAATTCCAAAAAGGGCGGTCGAAAGACCGCCCTTTTTTGTCCGTTTAGCCAAGTGGGAATGACTGGAATAGTTAATAGCTGAGGCGAGCGGTGTGGTAGGCCAGACGCTGGTCGGCAGACATCGACCCAAAGTCAGGTACACCATTGGGCTTGGTCGGCCAGGCAGCATCCGGCTGTGGTGACTCCGTCTTGCGCTTAGCCAAAGGGTTGTTGCGGATGGCCACGCTTGGACTGCCACCGGTGTCGCCGTAGCGCATCGATTGCTCGGTCAACTTGAGGTCCTCCTCCAGCGAAAGCTTGGGCGTGACCCCCTTCCCTTGCAGTACCCCGTGATAGGCGTGTACCGCCTCCTCGGGGCCGATCGTGTCTTCAGCAATCAACCGTAAAAACTCGATGAAGGCCAACTGGTGCTCGGCGTTGTTGATCTTGCGGCCGAATAGCGCCACGCGCGCGCCATGCTTTTTGGCATCGTGCAACAGGCGGAAGGCGTCGTAAGTCGTCCCGGCGCTGCCACCAAGCACGCCGACCACAAGATTCGGATCGTACTGGCAAATCTCCTCCATCAGCCGCGGCCCGTGATACACGATTTTCAGGAAGTCCGGCCGCCCAGCCTCAGCGATCCCGGCGAGGGTACGCAGAATCTGGTCGTTGATAAACTCACCGAGTTTCTCAGGTGGAATGCCGCTGTCGATGTTTGGATCGAACACCTCAAGGAAGTAACGGAACTGTTTTCGCTCGGCCTCCTCGCGGAAGGCGTGGAACGCCTCAAGCGTGCGTTTATCCTGCTCAAGATCGTTCAGGTAGGTGACGGAGTAGAGGCCGAGGTTGGCCCCGGGGAACTCACCACTATCGCGGTCGCAGTCCAGTTTTCCGCACTGGATATGGTCGATGCTCGCCGAGCGGAACGGCTGCGCTGCGTGGCTCAAATAGTTGCCGTGGCGCGCGGCCCAGACATCGGTCGCATCGTTGGCGCGCGCGGCCGGCGTGATGTGCGAGTCGCTAAACAGACCCTCCTTGATGGTGAGCTGCTCATTGACGTGAGCCGACATCAGCAAAATATCCACCAACCCCTGAGCAGCCACTTCACGAATGATGTCGAGTAACTCGGGAAGGTTGCGGTGGCCGAACTCGTCGCGCGTCCAGAGTTCCGGCGAGAACTGGGCCGGGTGCGCGCCCTTGGCAGAAAGGTAGCGGCGGTGGCCCGGCGCACGAACACCGAACGCCATGTCCGCGTCCTTGGCATCGGCGATGATGAACGCCCTGCTCGAGCCGGGGTTGGCCCGGATGTCGGCGAGCTTGGCGTCGAGCGATTTCATTTTCGTGGCTGCTTGGCCAAACGTAACGGCTCAGCCCTTAAGCCGGTTCATAATCTCGGCAGTGACCGCCTGGACGACCGTCTCCGCCTCAGGGTCTACCGTCTCCACGTTATTTCCACCGTCGGATTTAGGCACAGCGCAACTGACGCCGGGACGCCACTCATCGTTGTCGCACAGTTCGCACTCCTTGAGCCCGAAGCGAGGGTCAGGCACACCGAGCGTTTGCTTGATGTCGAGCAGATCCTTCAGGTGTTTCGGCGAGAATTGTTTCGGCTGCACACCGAGTTGTGTGGTCACAATGACGGTGCGGCAGTAGGCCTCGACGATCTCCATCTTGAAATAAGCGTCCTCAATACTGTGGCTCCACGAGACAACACCGTGGTTTTCCATCAGCACCGTGTTGTGCTCATCCACCAACTCGGCGACTTTGAGCCCCATCTCCGGCGTTCCAGGGGTTTCATATGGGGCAATTGGCACCCGGCCGATGAATACCTCGATCTCCGGGATCATGCAGGTTGGCGGCGTTACGCCGGCCACGGCAAAGCCGGTGGCGTACGGCGGATGCGCGTGCGACACGGCACGGGCCTTGGGCTGCGCCTTCATGATCGAGAGGTGCATCAGGATCTCGCTAGTGCGCTTCTTCACGCCGGCCAACTGGTTGCCGTCAAGATCTACGAGGCAGAGATCCTCCGGCTTCATGAAGCCCTTCGATACAAGCGTCGGCGTGCAGAGCACAACGTCCTCGGTAAGACGGATCGAGAGGTTGCCACCGTTGCCGTCCACGTAGGCGCGTTGCCAGAGCCGGCGGCCGACTTCGCAAATCTGTTCCTTGAGCTCATGTACGGCGGGGCAGTTGAACAGCCGCTCAAGGTCGGCCTTCGGGCTGCTGGCTCGGATGGATGGGTCGATGCCGCCGTCGCTGTCCCGGCCCTTTGCTGGGCTACCGTTACGCTTGGCCCTAGCCACTCCAAGCTCGTTCATCCGGTCGCGGGCCGAGGGTGTCAGAATAGCGTCGGAGGGGATGTTCCCCAAGCCTCCTCCTCGATGCAGCTCGTCAATGTCTTTAGCACTGTAAACTTTTTTCATACCGTAAAATTATTCCTTGGGTACGTGATACACCGTGTCCACCAGTGCGGCGTTGATCGCATCAACCGGCGTTGGTTTGGGGAACGGTGCGGATGCCTCGCGGCCCTCGATGAAACCGATCGTCTGGCCAACGTCCCCGCCAAGAGCATCGAAAACGATCAGGCTTGGCTCGGCGCTCAAGCCTTTCGGCGGTGTGTCGCCATTCTGGAAACGGTCACGTGTGTAGGGGTTGACCAACAGCCAACGGCCACCCTCGAACGCGGGAATCATCTGGCTGAGCGTCACGCGGCCAATGACTTTGCCCAGTCTCATGCGGTACCCTCCTCCGCTTTGTCGATGATACCGCTGATCATCATCCGCACTGGGCTGCGGTTGTCACCGACGGCGTGGCGCGCGGCCAAGCCGTCGGATGAAACGATCACGCGCTGATGCATGCCGGCCCCGTGCGGATCAATGGCAATAATCGGCGTGCCGTCGTCCTCGCCCCCAAGGTTGATCGGTTGGCACACAACCAGCCGCCAGCCCTCCAAGCTGGGATGTTTGCGGGTGGCAACCACGTTGCCCTCGACTCGTGCCAGGCGCATACTCAGTAAATCCTCAAGTTATCGACCATCACGCAGCGGCGCACACGGGTAAACGTCCGCGGATTGGTCACGCCTTCGCCGGTCGGCGTGGCGATGGAAAAGCTCAGATACCCCTCACCGCCCAAGCCCAGCCCGGCCATGCTCGGCCCATTCTTGATGAACAACGTCGTGTCTAGCGCACGGCCCATGGCGGTCATATGGTTCACATCGTGCGAGTGAATGATCGCCGTGTGACGATAGTTATGCTCGGCCTTCAAGGCCGCCTCGACACCCTCCTCCACGCTGCGGACACGGACGATCGGCAGCATCGGCATCATTTGTTCCTCATCAACAAACAGGTGGTTCGCATCCGTCTCGGCAAACAACAACTGCGTGCCACTTGGAACATGCACGCCGGCAGCCTGCGCCAACACCGGGACATCCTTTCCGATAAAATCCTTGTTCGTGGCTGCGTGGCCGCAACCGGCACCCTGCCCTTCCGGAAACACAAATGCGGCCTGCGTCAGCGCATCGAGTTGTGACCCGTTCAAACGCACGGCGGCATGCTTCTCCAGCGCGGACATGAACGCATCGGCGACACTGTCCAACACGAAGACCTCCTTCTCGCCGATGCAGAGTAGGTTATTGTCGTAAGCAGCACCCTCCACAACACAACGGGCGGCGCGGCCGATGTCAGCGGTGTCGTCCACGAGCACCGGCGGGTTGCCCGGCCCGGCGCAGATAGCACGCTTGCCGGTCTTCATCGCAGCGTCCACCACGCCCGGCCCACCGGTCACGCAGAGCAGACGCACGTTTTCGTTCGAGCACATTTCCCTGAACGACTCGAGCGTCGGCTGCTCGATGATGCAGGCAATGTTCTCGATACCAATGGCTCGATGGATCGCCTCATTGAATTTGCGTACTGCTATTGCGGCGCAGCGGCTGGCCGCCGGATGCGCGTTGAACACCACCGAGTTGCCGGCGGCGACGATGTTGACGATGTTGCCGGCCAGGGTCGGGATCGAGTGGGTCGAGGGTGTCACCGCACCGACGACGCCGAACGGTGTGAACTCCTCAAGCGTGATGCCGTGATCACCGCTGCGACCGTCCGGCCGCAGCCACTCGACACCCGGCACATCGCGTATAATTTGAAGCTTCTGGATCTTGTGATCGAGCCGGCCTATCTTCGTTTCCTCCAGCTCGATGCGGCCCCACTCTTCATCGTTGTCCTCGCAAAGGCTCTTGACGATTTCGATAATTCTGCGGCGTGCCTCGACACCCTGCCCGCACAGTTGCTTAAACGCCTTGGCCGCGGCATCACACGCCTCGTCGGCGGTTTGGAAAACGCCAAAATTCCTGCCAACACTGTCCTTGGCCTGGCAACCACACGATCCGTCGTCGCCGGCAGGCGTGGCCGTAGGCATTGGAGCAACAATCGTCGTGCTGCCGCCCAAGCGGCCAAGGACGTCCTCAATCACGTCGCGAACCAGTGCTTCATTTACTGTATTTGCCATGTTGTTTTTCTCGTATTATCGGTTTTCTGCCTGTTTGGCCAAACGGCTCTAGGCTTGGCTGTCGGTCTTTGAGTCGTGGATCACTTGGCCAAGCACATCCACGGTATCGACGATGCCAACCACCACGGCATCCACCGGGGCACTCTTCATATTGGGCGCCAGTCGGGCGGAGCTGCCCTGGGTAAACATTACCAATTCCCCCTCACCAGCGCCGACTGAGTCCACAGCAACGATTGTGTTTTTGCCGGGGCGAAACTTGGCGGGATCACTCTCGTCAACCAGTTGAGGTCGAACCAGCAGCAGTTTGCGGCCGCTCAGTCCTTCATCCTTCTTAGTCGCGACAACAGACCCTTCTACTCGGGCAAGGAACATGCCTGTGCCTCCTTATTGCTTAGCAGGCTTTGGCAAAACCGTGCCGACATCGCCGTGCGGACGCGCAATCACGTGCACACTGACAAGTTCGCCGCCGATTGCCTTAATGGCTTCCGCACCGGCGTCTGTGGCCGCCTTGACGGCAGCGACATCGCCGGTGACACACGAGCTCACGAGCGCGCTGCCCACCTGCTGCACCGGGCCAGACAACTCCACATTAGCCGCCTTGAGCATGGCATCAGTTCCTTCAATCAGGGACACGAGGCCCCGCGTTTCGATTAGTCCTATTGCTGGTTGTGACATATCAGTTTCTATTTTAGTTTTTTGTATGGTAAAAAATTAGTTTCGTCTGTGGTCCAGATAGCGTTTCACCTCGCGCGCCACAACCAGTTCCTCATTGGTGGGTATGACCATGACCTTGACTGGTGAATCGTCCGCGCTGATGACAGTTTCCTCGGCTTGAGCCGCTTCGTTTTTCTCGGTGTCAAGCAGGATACCGAGCCGATCGAGCTCGCTGCAGATCGCAGCACGGATGCCGGCGCGGTTCTCGCCAATTCCGGCGGTGAACACGAGCGCATCGAGTCCGTTAAGTTGCGCGAAGTAAGCGCCGAGCCAGTGCCGCGCTGCGTGCACGTAAACATCCAGCGCGAGCTTGGCTTCCACGTTGCCGGAGTCGGCCACCGAGATGATGTCGCGGATGTCGTTATGGCCGCCGCTCAACCCCTTGAGGCCGCTCTCGTTGCACAGCGCGTTTTCGACACTGTCAATCGACAGGCCATCGCGGCGCATCATGTGCAGCACTGCCATTGAGTCGAGATCGCCCACGCGGTTGTTATGCGGCAGACCCGACTGCGGGCTCAGTCCCATGCTGTTGCCGACCGCCGCCCCGTTGAGGATACCGGTGATCGACGAGCTACCGCCGAGATGACAGGAAATCACCCGCAACGGCGGGCCGTCCACCGGCGACCCAGCATTATCGACGTACAGGTTGCGAGCACGCTGAACCACGTCTTCGCGATCGAGCAGTTCCGCCGAGCGCTCGGCGATAAATTTGTGGCTCGCGCCGTGAAAACCCCAACGGCGAACACCCGCGTCGTGCCAGCTTTGCGGCACCGCGTAGCGCGTCGAGGCCTCCGGCACCCACTGATAAAACGCCGTCTCAAACAACCCAACCAACGGCACGCTTGGCATCTTCTCGGCGAACAACCGGATTCCCCGGATGTAAGGCGGGTTGTGCGCCGGGGCGACGTTGTTACAGGCCTCCATCGAGTCCACAACCTCCGGCGTCAATTCGAGACAGCCGGTACGTCCCTGGGCCATGATGGCCTTGAAACCTACTGCGGCTAGATCATCCTCGGAAGCAATCCAGTTGCCCGACCGAAGCTCGCAGAGCAGCTGCTCGATCGCCCCGGCATGGTCGCTCACCCGCTCCAGCCCGCCACGCGTCAATAGCTCACCGTCGCCGCCCGAAAAATCAAACAGGCGGTACTTCATGGAGGTCGACCCAAGGTTGGCGATGAGAATTTTCACACGATTTCAGCCAGGCGCTTGGCTAGGCGGCTGCTTAGTGCAACCACTCGCCCAAGCCCTTGAGGTCTTCGTGAGGGCGCGGGATGACTTGCACGCTCACCACTTCGCCGACGTCAGCGGCCGCAGAGGCGCCAGCATCGGTCGCAGCCTTAACTGCGGCGACATCGCCACGGTAAAAACCGGTCACTAATCCGCTGCCGACCTTGTCCCAGCCGGTCATCGTGACACTAGCCGCCTTGAGAGCGGCGTCGCTGGCTTCCATCAACGCACAGAAGCCCTTGCACTCAATCATTCCTATTGCTTGTTCAGCCATGATGTTTTTTGTGTAATGGTTTTTGGTTACTTGTTCGCCCTGCCCGGCGGATTGTTGAACGCCTGCAACAGGTCCTCGTGCGGACGGGCTATGACGTGAGAGCTGACCAGTTCGCCGACCCGGGCCGCGGCGTTGGTGCCTGCGTCCACGGCGGCTTTGATGCTGCCCACGTCTCCCTTGGCCAACACGGTGATGAAACCGCCGCCGATCGGCACGGTCTTCACCAGGTTCACGTTGGCTGCCTTGACCATGGCATCGCTGGCTTCAACACTGCCAACGTATCCCTTGGTTTCGATCATTCCTAATGCTTCACTCATAATATGTTTTGGTTTTTACGAAAAAATCACTTCACCAACTCGCACGATGTGTCCGGCTTGAGGTCCACCGCATTGCCCTCATCGGTGTCGATGTGCACCTCGAGTTTGAAACTCTCGTCCACGCGAACCAACATCTCGTCAAACGTAATCGCACACGGCCCGCCTATCTTCAACTTCATCCGATCGCCACCTGCAACGCCATAATGCGCCGCATCATCCGGGTGCATGTGCACATGGCGCTCGGCGCGGATAATGCCGTCCTGCATTTCAAAAAATCCTTCCGCACCCATCAGCATCCCGCCCGGCGTGCCCTCAATCACGCCGGATTTTCGCAGCGGAATTTCGAAACCAAGCGCGATCGCATCGGTGTATGCCAACTCCACCTGGTTCAACGTCCGGCACGGGCCAAGAATGCGCAAATTCGAGATCACACGGCTTCGAGGCCCGACTAGCGTCACCGTCTCTTTCGCCGCGAACTGCCCTTCCTGATACAGCTCTTTCATCGGCGTCAACTGATGTCCCTTGCCAAACAAGGCATCCACCGCCTCTTGTGTGAGATGGCAGTGGCGGGCACTGATGTTCACCACCAACGGATTGGGCGCACTACCGGTGCCTGGCACCGGCTTGCCCATTCGCTGATAAACAGCCCGGCGGACCAAATGCTCCACCACAGCGCGATGAACTGGATTAGCTTGAACAGCCATAAAATCGCTCCTCGGCGGTGAAAATGAACTAATTTGAAAGATTGTCAACAATAAACTTGCATTATATTTCAAAATCTTCCAACTTTCTGCCACGTGCAGGCAGAAGAACGCCAATTTCTGATCGAGCAGCATCTCCAAAAAGTGGAGTTTGCCTCGCTTGAAGAGCTATCGGAGAGGGTCGATGTGTCGGTTTCCACCGTCCGCCGAGACCTCACGCTGCTCGAGGCCAAGGGCGCACTTCGCCGCACCCACGGCGGCGCGCGCCTGGTGTCACCCAAGTCCGATGAATTCGCCTTCACGGCCCGGGACACCCATCAACTGGATGAAAAAGAGGTGATTGGCGAAGCTGTCGCCACGCTCATCCAGCCCAACCAAGGCGTAATTATTGACGCCGGCACCACCACCTACCACGCGGCCAAGTATTTGGGCGAGAAAGCGTCTCACGTCATCACCAACTCGCTGCCTGTGGCCAATCACTTCGGCTCCGATAACAGCGTCGAGGTGCTTGTCACTGGCGGGGTAATTTATCCGAGGCTCGGTGTGTTGGTCGGCCCACTCGCTGTCGAGTCTCTGTCCGGAATGCACGCTGACGTAGCAGTGATGAGCGCTGGCGGCATCACGCTCGACGGTATCACCAACTCCCACGCCCTCTTAATCGACATTCAGCAAGCCATGCTCAAGTCAGCTCAACAGATCATTTTTTGTTTGGATCACACCAAGTTCAATCGCCGCTCCGTCTCCCCCCTCTGCGGACTCGACGCGATCGACATAATCGTCACCGATGCCCAAGCCCCCGCCGAACTCATCGCCGAACTAAAAAAAACCGGTACTGAAGTCGTCATTGCTGGCTAAATAAACAGCGCTTGGCTCCTTCGACTCTACCATTTAACCACCACTAATCGTTCGGGTTACCATCCCGAACCTTGAGCTAGGTATTTGCACGCTATCATTGGCTAGGCTTGTTTCCATGGTTGTAAATCTTCGAAATATCTACGATAGCCTCACGATCTCCCTGCGGTGGGTTTTCCGTAATCTTCGAAGATTTGACTGAGCGCACTATTAAATTCCCAAAACCCATATTTACCTTAATCCTCAAAACCTTATTTATAAACCAATGGGGAAATCTATTCAACTGGTTCAAAATTCTCTTCTGTAAACTCTCCATCTTTTAAATTTTCTAACGACTCATCAGAATTGATTTCTTCTATTTGATTTTCATAAAAATATTCTTCAATAATAGAAAAGTCTGAAAAATATACGGCAGCATATATCCATAGACAAATAACACTAACTATCAATGTAATTAAAATCGCAACCCACTGAGCATTATAACTCTTTTCAGATTGTGGATTTTCGAATCTTTTATGTATTGTAGAAAAATATATAGTCATTAACGGAATCATTAGGGCACTAAAAGCTGCAGCAGGTCCTAACAACCCCATAAAGATAAGTTCTGGATTTCTCTGTAAATCTGGGTAAACAATTATAAAGGAAGGTATAATGCCAATTAAGTATGTTATTAAACATAGCTTTATTATTTTGTTTTTCTTTTCACTCTCTTTCACAAAATTATCTTCGAAATATCTCAGAGGATAGTGATTCCATCTTAAAAGAATTCAAAAACCTTCAATAACAAACGATTTATTAAATATTTTTTTAGCTTTTTTGTTAACAGGATTTTCACTCAATCTAATAAATATCTACTACGATCTCATTCATTTAATTTAGAATCTACGTAATAGATCCAATAACTCATCGAAAATTAATTTATTTCTTAACCTCTTCAATCTGAACAAATTAAACTTAATTCTATTGAGTTTTCTCCTTCACGTTTTTCGGGTTACCATCCCAACTAGTCCACCAGTTGCGGAACTGCTCCCATTGGCTCCGAAGAAAATCGCGTTGACTTGCACTTAATGCATCGGATGAGTGGATATGATGCTCATACTCCGTATGCCCTTCCAGCACCATGAGTTCCTTATAGTATAAAACCAGGTCCGGCCCCTCGTCGAATTTAGAGAGCACTGACAAGGCATCATCCAACTCCCCGGCCAAGCGGCGCGCCTTCGCATCCCCTCCCGCCGCCTTTTCGCACAGTTCAATCAAGCGAAGCACCTCGGTCGGCAGGGCATTGCCCACACCGGTGATCGCCCCCGCTGCCCCGCATCGGACGTAGCCGTGAAACACCTGCGTGTCCACTCCCACCATCAGCGTCAGGTTCGGATCCTGGTTGGTGATGTTTTCCGCCGCATAACTGAGCGACGCTGCTCCGCCGAATTCCTTGAACCCGACGAGGTTCGGAAACTCCCGGTTGAGATCAAAGAATAACTCCGCCTTGGTCTCGAAACCGTAGTACGGGCTGTTGTAAATCACTGCCGGCAGATCGCCGCCCGCCCGCAAAATTTCCGCGAAGTGCGCCTGCTGCGCGGCCGTGGAAATCCCCCGCGAAAGCACCCGGGGAATCACCATCAACGCGGACGCCCCGACTTCCCGGGCATGCGCAGCGTGACTCACCGCCTGTCGCGGACTCTGCGCCCCAGTACCGACCACCACCGGCACCCCAGCCTTCACCAATCGACTGACACCCTCCTGCCTCTGCTCTTCCATAAGCAATGGCCAGTCACCCATCGATCCACAGTAGACCACCCCACGCATCCCGACCTCAACCAAGCGCATGGCCGTCGCCACAATCGCGTCGTAATTTGGATCGCCACTGGCGTCGCAGGGAGTCATCAAGGCGGGAATACACCCGCGAAAAATGTTCGCACTCATCTCCTGGAAATCATCCGCACCCAACCCCTCTTTGGTCAACCCCCATAAGTAAACTACGCCAATAGATTTTCAACCACCTGGCCGTGGACGTCGGTTAAGCGGAAATCGCGGCCCTGATGGCGGAAGGTGAATTTTTCGTGGTTCATGCCGAGACAGTGGAGAATGGTCGCGTTGAGGTCATGCACGTGCACTTTATTTTCCTCGGCAAAGTAGCCGAACTCATCCGTCGCACCGTGAACGATCCCCGGCTTGACCCCGCCACCGGCCATCCAAACGGTGAAGCCGTGCGGGTGATGATCGCGACCGAAACCGGAACCACTTCCCTGCGCCATTGGCGTCCGCCCGAACTCACCGCCCCAGATCACCAGCGTTTCATTGAGCAAACCGCGTTGCTTGAGGTCGCCGATCAAGGCCGCAATGGGCCGGTCCACGGCACGGCAGCGCTCGGGGTGTTGCGTCGAAATCTCGCCGTGAGAATCCCAGCCCTTTTCGTACAACTGGACAAAACGCACGCCACGTTCACTGAGACGCCGCGCCAGTAGACAATTGTTTGCAAACGAAACCTTGCCCGGCTCGGCGCCGTACGCTTCATGCACGCCGGTTGGCTCGCGAGAGATATCCGCCAACTCCGGCACCGACGCCTGCATTCGAAACGCCAGCTCGTACTGCTTGATACGCGCCAAAATTTCCGGATCGTTCATCCGCTCAAAATGATGCCGGTTCAACGCCCCAAGCAAACCGATCTGGTCACCGCGCGTCTCCCGGCTCAC
>ENA-UPTF01002224-UPTF01002224.1-marine-metagenome-genome-assembly--contig:-NODE-2224-length-11356-cov-2.899193_pt1 | contig 11356 bp, 9 predicted proteins | sample MGYA00238166_ERZ767019 | MGnify/ENA primary metagenome ERZ767019 (study PRJEB28930, sample SAMN06266391) | marine metagenome | isolation source: Sea water from 250 m depth | place: Atlantic Ocean | study... | reverse complement strand
ATTTTTGTATCAGCAACTGGAAATTATCATGTCATTAACCTGTCACATATGGAGAAAATGAAAGACCAATCCATTATTTGCAATATTGGCCATTTTGATAATGAAATAGATGTGGAATCTCTAGAAAAATATGAATGGATCAATATCAAGCCACAAGTTGACCAAATAGTTTTTCCAGATGGTAAAAAAATTACTCTTCTAGCAGAGGGAAGATTAGTTAATTTAGGATGTGCTACAGGACATCCAAGTTTTGTGATGTCAAATTCATTTACAAACCAAACACTTGCTCAGATTGAGCTATGGCAAAATCCAGACAAATATGACAAGAAAGTTTATGTTTTACCAAAATTACTTGATGAAAAAGTTGCACGTTTGCATTTAGAAAAAGTGGGGGCAAAATTAACACAGCTAACTAAAAAACAGGCTGAATACATCAGAGTATCAGAACAAGGGCCTTATAAAACGGATCAATATCGCTATTGATTTTTCAGTAAATCTATCTAACCGTTTTTGATTTCCTTAATACAAATCACTGATCTTCATTTAACTGAAAATAATAAAACCAAAGTTAGAGGATGCTTAACTAATAAATCCTTTGCAAAAATAGTTGCTTTTATTGCAGCCAATGAGAGTCCAGATTTCGTAGTTTCTTCCGGTGATATATCAAATGATGGCACTAAGAAAAGTTATATTACTTATCAAAAAGAGATAGAGCTTTTGAAAAAACCAGTTTTTACTATTCTAGGTAATCACGATAATCACGATAATTTTCAGGCTGTTTTTAGCACAAAATTGCCGACAGTTGAGAAAATAACTTTGTCAGAAACCTGGCTGATGATAGCTCTAGATAGCACTGCAATAAATAAAGAATCTGGTCATATAACAAGACAACAATTACTCTCTCTAAGAAAGATAATTGAAAGTAATAAAAATAAAAATCTGGTTATTTGTCTTCATCATCAACCCATAAAAATGGGTTTCTGGATTGATGAAGTGGGTCTAGAAAATGCAGATCAATTTATTGCTTCAATTGCTAATCAATCTAATATCAAGGCAGTTCTCTGGGGTCATGTACACCATGAGTCTGAGAGTAAATTGAAATCAATTAAGATGTTATCAACCCCCTCAACATGCTATCAGTTTTTGGAAAGTGCAGAGAAACCAGATACAAATAAGCCAGGCTATAGAAAAATCAATTTATTCAAGTCAGGAAAACTTGAGACAAAAGTGGTTCGTATTGATTGAATTGAAATTATTGTTGGGAATTTTCCCTGATCAACCTTATCAATGGTTCCAAAAAATTAAGCCTCAAAATTGGATCATCAAATTCAAGGCATTTCTGCTTATCATCAATTTCAAGAGGTAATATTTCGGCAAACCTAAAACTTACCCAAGAGGCGCTTTGAAAAAATTTTTCTCTCTCATCATACAAATCAATATCTTCTAATATGGCTTGTAACAAGCTGATCATAACGTCAAAATTAGGTGGTGCTTTGAAGTCTGCTTCGTTATCTATAATCTTTATCTCTCCAATATTTAATCCATCTTCCTGTTTAGTCATTGACAGTAATTCAAATTTATTGGTTCCAAGTGTGGTGATACCCAATAATCCATCATCAGCTTGATTCCAATCGATAATTTTCGCTAAAGTACCTGTAGAAAAAGTTTCAAGCATTCCTGGTTGTGGTACTTTTCTGCTTAATACAACTCCGAACTCTCTATTGGAACGCATGCTACTACTTACCATATCCAAATATCTTGGCTCAAAAATTCTTAGTGGTAGCTTAGAACCAGGGAATAGAATGGTTCTAAGTGGGAAGATTGGTACGTCTTGTTCTATCATTTTGTTGCCTTAACCCGATGAATTGTTGAAAAAGATATTCCTTAATTGGACTGAATTCTTATTGGTCATAATTACAACGGTATCTTCAGATTTTAACTTGGTCCATAATTGGTGAGATAAATCATCTAGATTTTTTACAAAACCAATATTTTTAACATCCTGAAACTCCTCCTGTATATTCCATTGAGCATCAGCAGAATCTAAAATCCAAACATATTTTGCATCATGGAATGATTCTTTTAAATGTGACTTCATATGACCATCCTTCATCGTATTAGAAGCCAATTCAATAACTGCAAAAAGTTGTGATGGGTGAAATTTAGACTTTATAGCTGCCAAAGATGCTTTGATGGCTGTTGGATGATGAGCAAAATCATCAAATAAATGGATGTTGGAAAATTGTCCCAAATATTCTAATCTTCTTTTTACACCGACAAAATTTTCTGCACTTGTTATTAAATCAATGGGATTCAATCCTATTTTTGTAAGAGCTGCAACAGCTGCAGTTATATTCTGCATATTGTGTTTGCCAAAAATTTTCGAGTTTATTGATCCTAAGTTTTTACCTTTCAGAGATAAATTATATTTACCATTATCATTAAGAGCACAAACCCACTTTTGTGCCCTAGATTTGCTGGCAGTAAAATAATCAATTTCAGACCACACGCCTAATGCAAAGAGTTTTTGAATGTTTAAATCATCTGCATTAGCAATAATTGATGATTGCGGAGAAAGCGTCCTAATTAGTTGATGGAATTGCCAAATAATCTGCTCAATGTCATCAAATATGTCTACGTGATCAAATTCAATATTATTAATCAATAAAACATCTGGTTTGTAATGAATAAACTTAGATCGTTTATCGAAGAATGCGGTGTCATACTCATCAGCTTCTACAATAAAGAAAGGATCTTTACCGATGTTTGATGAACGGTCAAAACCAATTGGGATTCCACCAATTAAATACCCAGGATCCATTCCTAAGTCCCTCATAATAAAAGCGATAAGACTTGCTATTGTGGTCTTGCCATGAGTTCCGCTTACTGCAATGACTTTCTTCTGATCTAAAATATTGTCCTTCAACCACTTGGGACCCGAAGTATATGGTAAATTTTGAGTGAGTATTTCTTCAATAATAGGCATTCCCCTAGACATAACATTGCCTATGACAAAAAGATCAGGTTTAAGTTGCAACTGATCGATATCGTAATTGGGTATAACCTGAATATTTAGATTTTCCAGTTGATCACTTATCGGAGGGTAAGAGTTAAGATCAGAGCCAGTAACCACAAATCCTGAGTCTTTTGCTAAAACGGCCAAACTACCCATAAATGTGCCGCTAATGCCTAAAACATGTATATGCATCTGATTCTGTAATTCAAGGAGTTGTGATTGAGGATGATATCAGAAAATTTATCAATACATATGCCAACGCTAATCCTAAACCAACACTTGGTGTTTTTGATATTGCCCTAGAGAAAATATGCGCCAATACCAACACAGACCAGATGGTGACAATGAAAATAATCATAGTAATCCACGCTGGGATTTGAACTTCATCTAAAGAGTTTAATTCTTTTAAGTATGGCGCGTAAACAAAAAGGAAAGGACCTACAATTAAATTGAATAAGCCGCCTGTTCCGAATAGCGCAGTTAAACTTTGTTTAAATCGAACTAGACTTCCTGAAAATTGCACAATAATTCTCAGCCAAACTGTGAGTATGAAAACATCAAGAAATAACAATTGGAGAATTTCTCCTAAACTCTCATATAACCTACTGAGGACTGGTGCTTGTGAAAGTAGGAAAAAAATACAGGCACTGGCCAATAAAAAATTTGAACTAGGAAGTTCCTCAGGACTTGATTGCCTGAGCATTATTCTCCAAAAGACTGTTAATAATTTAATCATGTGTCACCGATTTTATTATAATTCTCCCAACAGAAAATATTTATGAATAATTATCAAAAATTACCAAATATTTTAGAAACTCAAAATGCGATCAATAATTTCGTTTCTATTATCTCATCTACAAATACCATTGGGTTGGATACTGAATTTGTTCGGATAAGAACTTACTACCCCAAACTTTGCTTAGTACAAATTTCATCTAATTTAGGCATAGGGTGCATTGATTACCTGCAAAACAATGATCTAAATAAATTATGGGAACTAATTTTTAACCCTAAAATACTAAAAATTGTTCACTCTGCTAGACAAGATTTAGAAATCCTTTTTCTTATCAAGAACCAAATACCAGAAAATATATTTGACACACAAATTGCTGCAGCGTTACTTGGATATCCACCTCAGATAGGAATTAAAAAACTCCTAAAAGATGAGCTAAATACTCAGATAAGTAAAACAGAGACCAGAAGCGATTGGAGCAAAAGACCTCTTAATTTAAAACAGATCAAATATGCTCTTGAAGATGTAGATTATCTTCTTGACTTGCATAATGTCCTAGAAAAAAAATTAAAAGCAAAGAAACGTTATCTTTGGGCCTTGGAAGATTCATCAAGAATTTTAACAAATACAGATGAGCTTTTTAATCCTGACAGTGCTTGGAAAAAAATTTCAGGAATTAAAAATCTCAAAAATAAAAATCAATTCTTAGCAGTAAAACTTGCTAGATGGAGAGAAAAAACTGCAATAAAAATGGATCTACCTAGACAATGGGTGCTAAGTGACCAGTCTTTGATAGAAATAGCAAAAAAAGGGCCCATGTCTTTAGCACAACTTAAGAATATTGAGAATAAAAGTAGACATTTACAAAAATCAGAACTAGAGCAAATACTAAAGTTGGTTAAAAAATGCAAAGAGAAAATAGAAGAAACCAGAAAAATAAATTCAAAATTTAATAAGAATTATAAAATTCGTTTTGATCCAATTTTACTGGAAAAATTCAGCAAAAAAATTAATTCAAAAGCCAAGGAATTAAAAATTTTCCCAGAAGTACTGGCTGGTAAAAAAGACTTGCTTGCTTTGATTCAAAAGAAGGACAATGCAAAACTATTAACCGGTTGGCGAAATAAAATCATAGGAGCAGAATTAAGCGAAGACCTAAAAAATCTTTAATCCATAAGGTTTGTTAACCGCAGAACGTGCTTATATACCTGATTGATCTCACCATTCCCATCAGCAGTTATTAAAAGTCCTCTAGATTTATAATATTCCAACAGGGGCTCTGTCTGCTCTCTATAGACATTTATTCGATTGGTTATTGATTCAAGATTATCATCGCTTCTTTGTAGTAGTTCGCCTCCTGCATTTAAACATTCGTCTATCTCAGATTGTTGAGAATAATAAATGTTAAGAACCTTTCCTGTAAGAGAGCACATGCGTCTACCTGACAACCTTTTGGTCAGAGTATCAGAATCAACATTTATCAAGAGAGCATGATCCAGTGGTTGGTTCATTGAAGAGAGAAGTTCATCTAATGATTCTGCTTGGTTAATATTTCTAGGGTAACCGTCTAGAATAAACCCAGACTGACTGGAAGGACTATCAAGTGAAAATCTTATCAAATCAAGCACAATCTCATCCGAAACTAAGTCGCCTGCAGCCATGATTGCTTTCGCTTTTTTCCCTATCTCAGTACCTTCAGCAATTGCTTTCCTTAACAAATTTCCGGTTGAAATTTGGGGCAAACCAAAATCATCCATTAATTTTTTTGCTTGAGTGCCTTTGCCTGAGCCTGGTGCTCCTAATAAAATAATTCTCATATGATCACGATACCAATTCTTATTGGCAATATTGTATTAATAGAATTAATCTATCGCTATCATATATAAACGTCAAAGATATGAAAAAGAAAATAATAGCTAAAAATGCTTTCTATGCTCAATCTGGAGGGGTAACAGCAGTCATCAATGCCAGTGCTTGTGGTCTCATAGAAACTGCAAAACAACACAAAACTAAAATTTCAAAAGTTTACGCAGGCAAGAATGGAATTCTTGGAGCATTGACTGAAAATCTTATTGATACAAGTCTTGAAAGTGACAAAGAAATAGCTGCCCTGCTTTACACACCTGGAGGAGCATTCGGATCCGCTCGATACAAGCTCAAAGGATTCGACGAGAACCAAAGAGAATATGCAAGACTGATTGAAGTCTTCAAGGCCCATAATATTGGTTATTTTTTTTACAACGGTGGCGGTGATTCTATGGATACAGCACTGAAAGTCTCTCAAATGGGAGAAAAGATGGGTTTTCCAATAATCTCAATTGGCATTCCAAAAACAGTAGATAACGATATACCAGTAACCGATACCTGTCCTGGTTTTGGCTCTGTGGCAAAATATATTGCAGTCTCAACCCATGAGGCAAGCCTAGATGTTCTTTCAATGGCAGAAACATCCACAAAAGTATTTATTCTTGAAGTCATGGGTAGGCATGCAGGATGGATCGCAGCAGCCTCTGGGATGATTGCTGAAAAACGAAATGACCCACCACATATGATTTTATTTCCTGAAATTACATTTGACCAAAAAAGTTTTTTATCTCACGTTGAACAAAACGTTAAGCGAAACGGCTATTGTGTAATTGTTGCGAGTGAAGGCGCAAGATATAAAAATGGTAAATTTTTGGCAGATGCAGGGACCAAAGACTCGTTTGGGCATAAGCAATTAGGGGGTGTTGCCCCAGTATTGGCACAAATGATAAATAATGAACTTGGATACAAATTCCATTATGCAATAGCGGATTATCTCCAAAGATCTGCAAGACATCTGGCTTCACAGACAGATCTTGACCAAGCATACGCAGTAGGGGAAGCAGCAGTGAAAATGGCAGTTAAGGGTAAACAGTCTCTTATGGTCACAATTCAGAGACTCTCAGACAATCCTTACAAATGGAGCATTGGCTCAGTAAATTTATCAAAGGTTGCAAACAATGAAAAAATGATGCCTAAATCGTTTATCAGTAAAAGTGGTTATGGCATTACTAGCTCTTGTAAGAAGTATTTAAAACCTCTAATTGCGGGAGAAGCTTATCCAAAGTATGAAAATGGATTGCCTCGTTTTGCCACATTAAAAAATAAACTCGTTCCTAAAAAATTAAAAACAAAATTTATGGTATGATTCGCCAGATTTTTGAAAAATAGAAACTCAAAATACATAAAAAACTCAAAAAAACTGATAGATAACTTTAAAAAAAGGATTAAAAAATGAATGAAGGTCAAGCATTATGGATAGCTCTTAACGCATCGGTGGTTGCAATAATTTGTGGAATTATATTCTCATTGGGAATTCTTAAGCAATCTGATGGAAATGAAAAAATGAGAGAGATTGCGGGTGCAATTCAAGAAGGTGCAAAAGCATATCTGAATAGACAATATTTGACGATTGGTATTGTTGGTATTGTCATTTTCCTACTTTTAGGCTTCAGTGGCATTGGTTGGCTCAGCGCTATTGGTTTTCTGATTGGATCAATCTTATCTGGTGTTGCCGGATATATTGGTATGAATATTTCTGTTAAAGCCAATGTCAGAACAGCACAGGCAGCTTACTCTGGAATGAGTGCTGCATTAGCAATTGCATTCAGAGGCGGTGCTGTAACTGGTTTGTTGGTTGTTGGCTTGGGTTTATTGGGAATTAGTGCCTATTACTTAATACTTAGATCTGTCTTAGACATTAGCCCTGAGGATAGCTTGCATGCATTGATCGGTTTGGCTTTTGGTGGTTCTCTGATTTCTATTTTTGCTCGATTGGGTGGTGGTATTTTCACAAAAGGTGCTGATGTTGGAGCTGATTTAGTAGGTAAAATTGAAGCCGGGATTCCAGAGGATGACCCAAGAAATCCTGCAGTGATTGCAGATAATGTTGGGGATAATGTTGGTGACTGTGCGGGGATGGCAGCTGATCTGTTTGAAACCTATGCCGTTACCATTATTGCAACCATGCTATTGGGTAGTTTGCTTTTCTCTGGAACTGAAAATGCTAATAATGCCATTTTGTATCCATTAGTTCTTGGAGCAGTATCCATTATTGCTTCTGTCATAGGAATGCTTTTTGTTAAAGCAAAAGAAGGCGGGAGTGTGATGGGCGCTCTTTATAAAGGAGTCATTGTCTCAGGGATAATTGCAGCTGCAGCGTTTTATCCCGTAACAGTGTTGTATATGAATATGTCAATAGAATTATGGTATGCGTCACTGATAGGGTTAGCTTTAACTGCCTTTATGGTAGTAGTAACTGAATACTATACTTCCACAGAGTACAGCCCTGTAAAGAAAATTGCAGATGCATCAACTACAGGACATGCAACTAATATTATTGCCGGCTTAGGTGTTTCAATGAAAGCTACGGCATTACCAGTAATTGCTGTGTGTTTGAGTATATGGGGTGCTTACATGTTTGGTGAACAATCACAAGCAGGCCATGGATTGTATGGTATTGCTATAGCGGCAACTAGCATGCTTTCTTTGACTGGCATGATTGTGGCTTTGGATGCATTTGGTCCTATTACAGATAATGCTGGGGGCATAGCTGAAATGGCAGAATTACCAGCTGAAATTAGAGCAATTACGGATCCATTAGATGCTGTAGGCAACACAACCAAAGCAGTGACAAAAGGCTATGCTATTGGTTCTGCTGGACTGGCTGCGCTTGTTCTTTTTGCTGACTTTACAAGTAATCTGGAAGCAGAAGGAAAACTGGTTAGCTTCAGTTTAGATGATCCCGCAGTAATTATTGGACTATTCATTGGAGGAATGGTGCCTTACTTATTTGCATCTATGGCAATGGAAGCTGTTGGCAGAGCTGCAGGTTCAGTAGTAACTGAAGTTAGGCGTCAATTCAAAGAGATTCCTGGAATCATGGATGGCAGCAGTAAACCTGATTACTCGAAAGCAGTGGATCTTTTAACAAAATCTGCTATTAAAGAAATGATTCTTCCCTCATTATTACCGGTTGTTGTACCTATAGCTCTTGCATTAATAATGAATACTATGATGCCTGAAGATGGAGGAATAAGAGCACTTGGAGGATTATTGATTGGAACCATAGTTACAGGTATTTTTGTAGCTATTTCTATGACCACAGGTGGTGGAGCTTGGGATAATGCAAAAAAATATATTGAAGATGGAAATTGTGGCGGTAAAGGTTCGGAAGCCCATAATGCCTCGATCACTGGTGATACGGTTGGAGATCCTTATAAAGACACTGCCGGTCCTGCGATCAATCCCTTGATTAAAATTATAAATATTGTTGCTTTGTTGATGATTGCAATTCTTTAAATTCATTGTTTATTCATCATTGATAGCTAGAAACTCAGTTACAATTCGTTACATCAATCAACTTGTAAGAAATGTCAGGAATATATAGTCTATAGCGTCTAAATAAGCTGGAAATTACCAGTTTAAAAGTTTTATCTTAAATGGAAAAATATTATTCAGCAGTTATGGCAAGCAAATTAATAATATTAACAACTTTATTAGCTACTCTCATGTTGCCCTTGGTAAGCAATGGAGCATCCTTGATTGATATTTATGAAGATGCTTTGATTAATGATCCTCGATTGAGAGAAGCCTATGCAAACAAACAGGCAATTATTGAATCCAAGCCACAAGCCTTAAGTTTATTGTTACCAAAATTAACTGCCAGCAGTACTTTTTCTGATTCAGATACAAATGGAAATAGTACTTTTCAAAGAAGGATTTTTGATCCTATAACTGGTGATTTACTTGCAGTTACAACAGACAATACTCAATTTGTTCAGGAAACAGATAGTCTACAATGGGAAGTTACGCTCCAACAATCCATTATTGATGCGAGCGCCTGGATGAATCTTAAAAAAGCTAACAAAATTGTTGCCCAAGCAGAAGTTGACTATTTATCAGCAGAACAAGATTTGATGGTAAGAGTGTGCAATGCTTACTTTGATGTCCTGGCTGCTCAAGACACACTAGAATCGGAACAAGCTACCAGAACTGCGATAGAAAAACAGCTTGATCAAGCTAGGAAAAGATATGAAGTTGGGATTATAGCAATAACAGATGTCCAAGAAGCTCAAGCAGCATTTGACCAATCAATTGCAAGCGAGATTTCAGCAAAAAGAAATCTTGCCACTACCAAGGAATTACTCAGAGAAATAACTGATAGCTATCCTGAAAAACTGCAAAAGCCTGGCCTAGACTTGCCCCTGATAATGCCTAACCCACAAAGTGAAAGTGAGTGGGTCAATACTGCATTGCAACAAAATTTAAATCTACTTTCAGCACAAGTTGGAACAGAGATAGGAAGAAATGAGGTAAACATTCAAAAATCTGGACATTATCCAACACTTGGACTTCAAGCATCGAAAAGAGATACAGATAACAATAGCTTGCGTTCGGACAGTGGAAATCCTTTTGCTCCTGCAGACACAGAAAATATTAGTAAAGGCATCGGACTACAATTAAATATCCCTATATACAGTGGGGGTCAAACTTCTTCCAGAGTCCGACAAGCAGTTGCACAACATAGATCGGCAAAAGAAAAATTAGAAAGAATTGCAAGAGAAACAACCAGAAAAGCTAGAGACGCTTACTTGGGTATAATTTCTGGTATTGCCACAGTTAAAGCTTTAGAACAATCTGTACAATCTTCTAGCACTGCACTTCAGGCAACTGAAGCTGGTTACGATGTGGGCACTAGAACAACTGTTGATGTATTAGAAGCGAGAAGGAGACTGTATTCAGCACAGACAAATTTAGCGATTAGTAAATATGATTATTTGAAGAATATTATTCGTCTTAAGCAAGCAGCAGGGACTCTTTCCAGGCAAGATTTAACTCAGATTGATAATTGGCTCCAATAACTAAGATTTCAATAATGGAACAATTAGTTTTAATAGTTTTTGCAACGCTCCCTTGTTCTCATCAACCACCTTTTTAGCTTCTCTAGTCATCTTTTGATGTCGATCAGAATCTAACAGCAAATGGCATACAATTTTACTTAATTCTTCAGCATTATGAATTATCTCTAAAGCATTTTTTGCTTGGAGCTTTTTCGCAATCTCTTCAACCCCATATAAAATTGGCCCTGTGATGATGGGTGTATTTAAAGAGGCAGGCTCTAACAAGTTGTGCCCCCCTGTCTTAAATAAACTTCCGCCTACAAACGAAACGCTAGATGCTGAATAATACATTGGAAGTTCGCCAAGCGTATCAGCCAGCATGACTTGTGTTGTCTTAGGAATTTGTATGCTTTGACTTCTTAAGACATATGAAAAGCCCTTCTTATCAATAAGATTGCGGACTAATTGAAATCTCTCAGGGCGCCTAGGAGCTATAATTAGAAGAAGATCAGGAAAGGTTTCCAAAATTCTTTCATGTGCTTTAAGAATAATTTTCTCTTCTTTGCTATGAGTACTCCCAGCAACCCAGATTGTTCTATTTAAAGCTAACTCTTTTTTAAACTTTTTTCCTTTCTCGACAAGACCCTCAGGCATTAAGTAATCAAATTTAATATTTCCAGTTACAAATGTTCTACTCTCACTTGCTCCCATCGATATGAATTTATTTGCCTCCTCTTCAGT
>ENA-UPTF01002223-UPTF01002223.1-marine-metagenome-genome-assembly--contig:-NODE-2223-length-11356-cov-7.945031_pt1 | contig 11356 bp, 7 predicted proteins | sample MGYA00238166_ERZ767019 | MGnify/ENA primary metagenome ERZ767019 (study PRJEB28930, sample SAMN06266391) | marine metagenome | isolation source: Sea water from 250 m depth | place: Atlantic Ocean | study... | reverse complement strand
ACATTTAGACAGTAGAGAAGTGTAAGGTTCAGATGCCGATCCCTCTTCGAGCTGAGCCCAAATTGAGAACGTTCCAGATAAAATCAGTGTAAGTAACAGAAGGACAATTCTAAGCTGAGGCATTGAAGTCTCCAACCTTAGCGCAGCTCAGTCTTATTTATCAAAGCAATTTAAGATTTTCCTGACAGTTCTTCTTAGGGTCCGAGTACTCTAATTTGTGCACATGATTAGGGGAGAACAGATTGCTATTATTAAGATCTACTTTTTAGGTATTGATCGAAACGGAAGGTGAATTGGTCGGGTAAGGCACACATTCCTTCAGAAAAGAGGAGAATGAAAGCAACAAGGTTTTGATTATAGGGATAAGTTGAATGTCTAGGAGTTGTGTAAATGTATCGTATGTGTCTAGACTGGGAACCAGAGACAGAAATAATGAGAGTTGCAGGCAAGCTTATATCGATTGGGCTCACAGTCGTTCTGACGACAATAGTGGGTGCAAGTCCATCGAGCAACAGTTCTTACAAGAACTGGCCCCAATGGAGAGGTCCTTACTGTAATGGATCTTCGGAATGGGGAAGTCCACCCGTAGAGTGGAGTGAAGACCAAAATGTAGCATGGAAGGTGGCAATCCCTGGCCAGGGATCTAGCAGTCCAATCATTTGGGGTGACAAGGTCTATCTGACAACGGCTGTATCAAAAGATGAAATGGAGAAAGTTCACCCTCAATCCGAACAAAGACCTTTATCTTTAGGGTCACAGCTAGGGCGCCAACTATTTCGAAAACACAAGAATCCCCTGAATGTATTCCTGCCTCTTCAATATGTTGCATTACTCCACCAATATGTACTTCATCACCATCGCATAGGGCATCTACATCAAATTCAAATGCGTCTTCCAAGAATTCATCGATCAGAATAGGATGGCCTGCTGTTACATCAGCAGAGCGAGCTATGTAGTCAATCAATTGTTCTTTTGAATAAACTATTTCCATTGCCCTACCACCCAAAACATAACTTGGACGCGCCAGCACAGGGAAACCAATCTTTTCGGCTACGGCAACAACTTCATCCAATGTCCGACCTGTTCCATATTTCGGGCAGGTCACCTTCAATTTCCCTAAAATACGACCGAATTTTTCGCGGTCTTCTGCAAGATCAATATCTTGCGGTGATGTGCCCATAATGGGGACACCTGCCACGGCCAAGGCATTGGCAATTTTTAGGGGTGTCTGTCCGCCAAACTGTACCAGAACTCCATCCGGTCGCTCAAATTCTACAATATTCAAGACATCCTCATAAGTTACCGGTTCAAAATACAGCCTATCAACCAAATCAAAATCTGTGCTTACAGTCTCAGGATTGCAGTTAACCATAATCGTTTTGTAACCCAGATCCTGCAAACCAAAAACTGCCTGTACGCAGCAATAATCAAATTCAATACCCTGACCAATGCGGTTTGGGCCTCCACCTAAGATCATGACCTTCTTCCCTCTAAGTGGTTCAATCTCATTTTCCTCATCATAGGTGGAATAACAATAGGGTGTCTTGGCCACAAATTCGGCGGCACATGTATCTACAACTTTATAGACTGGGACTATGCCTTTTTCAGATCGTTTTTCTCTAACTTTAGCCACAGAATTTCCTTGTAACCGGGCGATCTGTTCATCAGAAAAACCGTTTGCTTTCAATTGTTGTAGTGTACTTGATCCATTCAAATTGACGAGTTCTTGGATCTGGTTTAGGAACCAGGGATCAATCCGTGTTATATCATAGACTTCAGCAATTGATTGTCCTTCAATAAAGGCTTGCCGGATCTTTAACAATCGGAATGCGGTAGCAAAACGGAGGGTGGTCATATCAAGAGACCGGGCCCGCTCTACATCCGGGTCGCCTTCCGCAGGCGGTTTTGGATCCAAGCCATCCAAACCTACCTCCAAAGAACGGAAAGCTTTCTGTAGGCTCTCGCGAAATGTCCGTCCGATAGACATTACTTCACCAACACTTTGCATCTGTACACCCAAATGCCCAGATGCAGAAGGAAATTTTTCGAAATCGAATCGCGGAACTTTCGTAACTATATAATCAATCGTTGGTTCAAATGCTGCCAAAGTTTTACCAGTAATGTCATTTGGTAATTCATCCAACGTATATCCTACGGCCAGTTTTGCTGCAACTTTAGCTATCGGGAATCCAGTTGCTTTGCTGGCTAGAGCTGATGAACGGCTTACCCGAGGATTCATTTCAATAATGACCATGCGTCCATTTTCAGGGTCAACCGCAAATTGAACATTTGAACCGCCTGTTTCTACACCAATAGTACGTAAACATAAAATAGCATCATTACGCATTTGCTGGTACTCTTTATCGGTGAGGGTCATAGCTGGTGCCACTGTTACTGAATCACCGGTGTGAACACCCATGGGGTCGATATTTTCAATAGAACATATGATTATTGCGTTGTCTGCCTTGTCACGAATTACTTCCAACTCAAATTCTTTCCAACCCAGTAGCGATTCCTCAATTAATACTTCATTGATTGGACTTGCATTCAGTCCATTTTCAACCAGCGCCTGATATTCATCATGATTATACGCTACTGATCCACCCGTGCCGCCCAACGTGAAAGATGGACGGATAATAATAGGGAAATTCAGTGTATCCATGAGTGCAACTGCTTCTTCCCAAGAATGAACAAATCCCCCTTGAGCTGTATCGATCCCAACACCATCCATTGCTTCCTTGAAGCGCTCTCGATCTTCCGCTTTTTCAATAGCATCAACCTGTGCGCCGATAAGCTGAACACTATATTTTTCCAGAACACCTTCATTAAATAATTCCATGGTCATATTCAATGCTGTCTGTCCACCTACTGTTGGAAGGATCGCATCTGGTTTTTCATTTTCAATAATTGCTGTCACATACTCTACTGTAATGGGTTCAATATAAGTCGCATCAGCCAAGTCTGGATCGGTCATGATGGTAGCAGGGTTTGAATTCACTAGGATGACACGATAGCCCTCTTCTTTCAGTGCGCGGGTAGCTTGGGTACCGGAATAATCAAACTCACAGGCCTGTCCGATCACAATCGGCCCAGCTCCAATAATAAGGATGGATTCAATATCAGTTCTTTTTGGCATGTTCCATCATATCTACAAATCGCTGAAACAGATATCTACTGTCATGGGGTCCCGGGGCGGACTCCGGATGGTACTGGACAGAAAATGCTGGTTTATCCTTACAACGAATCCCTTCCGATGTATTATCGTTCAAGTTTATGTGCGTGGGGATTACATTATCAGGCAGTGAATCTAGATCCACTGCAAATCCATGATTCTGGCTGGTGATTTCCACAATGCCAGTTTCCATGTTTTTCACAGGGTGGTTAATTCCGCGATGTCCAAACTTAAGCTTGAAGGTTTTCGCACCTAGTGCCAAGGCAAGGATCTGGTGACCAAGACAAATGCCAAAGATTGGTTTATAGCCTAGTATCTCTTTAACCATATCCACACCATAAGTAACAGCAGCAGGATCACCGGGACCATTGCTTAAAAATATTCCATCCACATTACAATCTATTATATCCTGTGCGGATGTATTGGCAGGTAACACAGTTATATCACAGTCATGAGCTTCTAGTAACCTAAGTATGTTATGCTTGATGCCAAAATCAATGGCCGCAACCTTATACTTTTTCATGCTTCCATTTTTAGTCCAATGAAATGATTTTCCAGTGGTTACTTCCTGCGCTAGATCCAGTCCAGACATGGAAGGCACTTGAGTAAGTTTCTTTTTAAGACTATCTATGTCTAGATCAATGGCAGAAATAATACAATTCATAGCACCCTGGTCTCTTATGTGACGTGTCAATGCCCGCGTATCAATCCCCTGAATACCTACGATTTCCTGATCACGAAGATAATTGCCAATGGATTGGGCCGAGCGCCAATTAGAAGGAATGATCGTTTCTTCTTTAATAATGAAACCGGCAACCTGGATTCGATCAGATTCAATATCCTCAGGATTGACGCCGTAATTTCCAATATGAGGTGCAGTCATTGTAACGATCTGCTTACAGTAAGAAGGATCAGTAAGTATCTCTTGGTAGCCTGACATGCCCGTATTAAAACAGATCTCACCACATGTTTCGCCCTCATGTCCGAATGTGAGCCCATGAAATACGCGGCCATCTTCCAGCAATAATACCGCTGGTTTATCAGTATCCAAAAACCCTCCAGTTTAAAAGTATGAGATAGAATTCTAGAAAAAAAACATCGTATAAAAAATGGCCACCCTTTTTACAAAGGGTGGCCAATCGATTGAATTCCATAGTAGAAATTCATAAAAAATGGTTAAAGATAAAACAGGATAAAATTTATTTTTTATTTGCCGTGATCCGAGCCTGGTATAATTCCTCGTATAGAGGCATGCACCGGTCAACCATGGCAGAAAGTGCACTAGGCACGGTTACCTCTTTTTGTACATAAGGTTTGAAACCAGTTGTACTCCATAATTGATCGTACCAGTATTTGCCCCAAATACCATCAGCGGGGTGTGGGCCTGCTGCCCAGGATAACATTCCCTTTTCAAAGGGGACACCACATTTAGAACATAGGTTACTAAGTATACCGCTAGGATCTTGCAGTATATCCCGGGCGTCAACCACTGGTAGTTCATTATTATGATACCTGTATAATTGAATTTGCTGTAGATAACCCAGTTCACTTTCATCGTTCAGTTCGTTTTTCTTCGAAAAACTGGATATCACCTCTGCCGGTGTGCGTATAAGCAAACAATTCATCAATCCTTGTGTCCAATCCAAGCTATCACCGGGCTCCAAATGATGAGCCATATGTTTTTGATACCATACATTTTTCCCTGCGGGTATTGGTGACGTTATATCGTTAATAATACTATGATAATCCTGTTTACAAGAGCGTAGAATCTCTTCTCGACCAGGATGTTGGAGTCCAGTGCGCTGCAAATAGCAGGCATAGAATGGTTCATCAGAAACAAATGTATCAGACCGGCTGCTGAAAGACCGCATCATAGTAGTGGAAATATTCCGCGGCCCGGACCACATGGCTATCCGTACTTGGTCCATCAATAATTATTTACCAGGGTAACGTTTATCAATTTCACTACGATAGAGATCCTGCAACCTTTTTGTAAGCAGACCCCTCTGGCCGCCCGACAGAACATGTTCATCAATTGCTGTAACCGGGAGTACTCCAGCGAATGTACCCGTAACAAAAGCTTCATCAGCTGTATGAACATCATCAGTCAGAAAATTCTTTTCCAGTACTGTTATATTATTTGCCCTGCATAAATCGATAATTGCTCCACGAGTCACACCATTCAGACAATATTCTCCGGTAGAAGTCCAAACTTCTGAATCGCGCACAATGAAAAAATTCGTTGAATTACATGTAGAAACATAACCATGTATATCCAACATCAGGCCTTCGTCTCCACCCAACCGGTCTGCCTCAATACAGGCCTGAATACAGTTGAATTTACTAAGCGAATTGATTTTAGGGTCCTGAGTAGCTTCCGAAGATCTGCTTGTTGTAACTGACACTAATGTTAATCCATTAGATTTTGAGTCCTCAGTTACAATTTTATATTCAGGAATAATTACAATAGTTGGTCCCCCTACATTCACTTTTGGATGCTGATAGGGTGTAGTTTTTAATCCGCGGGAAACGATCAACCGTAAATGGATATCAGAATGCATATCATTCGCTACCAATGTATCATGAATTTTCTCAACCAGATCATTTTTATGCATGCCAATATCCATTCCAATAGCTGCTGCACCTGCATAAAGACGCTCAATATGTTCTTCTAAAAACACCAGCTGATCATTGTGTAATCGGATACCTTCCCAGACACCGTCTCCCAATAAAAATCCACTGTCAAAAACCGAGACTTTTGCTTCCGGACGTGGCAGGATCTCACCATTAATATAGATTAGAACATTTTCGTTCCGTGGATCCTGTAAGTATTCATGTGTGCCGCCGGGCATACGATCAAGCAAGGTTATAGGGTTTACTTAGATGTAAGGGTCCAGACACCATCCCAATCATCTCCAGGAGGGTTGGATTTCCAATGATCACAGCGTGGTATATAGACACGGCTGGGGTTTGTTTTACGGCCGGGGAACATATCTTCCAGTTCATCAGCGGCCTTAAATGCATCTTGAGCCTTATCCCAGTCCTGCTTGCGGTATAATTCAAGCGCTTCATGGTAAGCCTTTAAAATTGATTTATCCTGTTCTGTTTCCTTCCCTGCCACGGCAATCAATTCATACACTTGTGCCGGTTCTGTTTTCCCCATAACTCTGACAAAATCCAGGTCTCGCCAGATGAACTTATCCTTACAGGGAGTGTATGTTTCATTGGCAACTTGAATATATATACCATATTGTTTTGCAGATGATTCAAGTCGAGCAGCTAAATTCACCGTATCACCCATCATCGTATAATTCATACGCATTGTCGAACCCATGTTGCCTGTCACCATTTTACCAGTATTGATCCCGATCCGATTTTGCATATTGTGCACAATTTCCGGCCAACGATCTCCTTCACCTCGCCATTTATCGCGCATTTCACTTAACCTTTCCTGCATCAATACAGCCGTCAAACAAGCATAATACTCATGATCATCGACAGGTGCTGGCGCTCCGTAAAAGGCAACAATGGCATCCCCTATATATTTATCAAGAGTCCCCCTATTTTCTAATAGGGTGTCCGTCATTTCTGTCAAATAATCGTTCAAAAGTTCTACCAGATCAGTAGCTGTCAGCTTTTCTGAAAATGCAGAGAAGCTCTGGATATCAGTAAAGAATGCTGTATGGTAGCCTTCTTCCCCGCCCAACTGTGGTTCTTCCTTAGCCTCATACATTTGATCAATCAATTCGGGAGATATGTAAGTACTAAAAGTATTTTTTAAAAATCGCTTATCTTTTTCCGCAACCAGAAAGTTGTATAAGAAAACACCTAAATAGGTTCCACCAAGGGATAGGGCAGGACGAATAATTTCCCACATAACCAAACTATTAAAAAATTGATTGTAGGAATAAAGATTCCAAGCAAAGATACCAAGCAATGGAACGGGAATTGTATAAAGCGGCTTTTTTGGTATACTAACAATTATTCCAAGGAAAATTGCTAAGAACAAAATAGTGTTAAAATTTGTCCGCGCACTGGTCGTACTGACAAATTCATTCTGTAATATACTGTGCATGGTATTGGCATGGATTTCCACACCAGCAAATGTTTCCTGCACTGGTGTATTACGTAAATCCATTAACCCCGGCAAGGAAGCACCAACCAAGGCAACTTTTCCTTCCCAATAGGTAGGGTCCAGCATTTCTGGATCAAAACAATACATATATGGCAGGTAATAAAAAGTTTTAAACCGACCATAATAATTCACAAACATGCGCCCTTTGTCATCAATTGGAATTTCTCTTATAACTGTACCTGTGGTATCGCTAAGTCGAAGAATTGAGTTGTCAAAGTCATAGTCAAATCCATCTGCAGGAATCCCTAGAATATCCATTACCGCGGCCAGGACAAGCGTAGGATACACATGGTTTGGTCCTTCAAAGTATATTGCTGTAGGCGCCCGCCTGATAATGCCATCCTCATCCTGAGGGAAATTGGCGCTGCCGGCACGTTTTGCAGCACTAATAAGATCCATATGTGTATTAGTTAATCGATCTCCAATCGGAAGTCGCTGGGCTTGTTCGATAGGTAGGTTGATTAAATGGTCCGGACGATCATACCCTTCTGGTTCACTATTCATCTTGTACTGGAAATTCAAGGTATCTTCCTTTTCAAACACAAGCGCATGATACACTTTTTGGCTTTCATAGGTTGATAATACAAACCGGGAAGGATCATTGCTGACCAGGTACTGTTCAGTCGCCTGAGAAAGATATTCTTCCTGGGGCTCATTTTCACTTTTCAGTGCATTAACGAGGTCATAATTAAACGTATTTTCCGGATCAAAAATTATATCAAAAAGTAGTGCTTTTGGGTTTCCCGATGTGACTACATCAATGAGTTGTCCATGGTAGGCATGGGGCCAATCATTATAATTACCAAGTCCCTCAATAGAGTTCTGCTCAATATCAATTATGACAACACTATCAATAGAAGATTCTTCCACATCATCTACGCGGGACCGCATGCGGCTGTCATATGAACGGAACTCATAACCGTCCAATAATTCTTTGATGAAAGAGATTTTTTGGGTGCCGATGCCTACGACAATAGCAATAGACAGTCCAATGAGTACGCCAATACCGAGGCGTTTTAAAAGATCATTCATCTAGGATAAATTAATTACTCCTTGGAATCCAGTTCTTTGTTCCATTTGACAAAATCCAAGTCCGCATCCTTCCCCTGATCAAATTCAAACATGTGGTATTTGCCATCCTTGCGGACGTTTATCTGCATTCCTTCTGCCAGAGTAATCCATTCTTCAAGTGTAACTTCGTAGGGACCTGAAACTTGGGTTGGGGCTTTGATTTCTGTTACTGGACCCAGGGTAAATTTTGGTTTTTCATTAGGTCCCCCAGGGGCAAAGGATTTTCTTCGATTCTGCCGTTCTTCAATGACATTCTTTGCGGCATTTACATCCACCTTGCCATCATAGACCAACACTTCGCTCTCATCCTCACCTGCCTTGGCTCGGTATTTTGTACCGCGAATAGCCGCAACTGCAGTGGGGGTGCGAACCGATACATTTTTCTTTTCGCCAAAAGCTGCTTTTGCCGATACCCATATATTGCCCTTTTTTAAGCTGGCATTGAAATTCTTTTCCATCGGTTTTACATTGGCCGCACTGAGTACCAACTCAGCGTTTTCACCAATACGAACTTTTCCACCACCTACTAGTGTTATTTCGCAGCGTGATTTCGCTAGAGTGCGGATGATATCCCCCTCCTTGACCGGAAAATTAGGTTTTGCCTTAGTCCAATCACCGGCACCGCCTGATTGTACTTCAACTTTACCAAGGGGTAACGATATTTTGCCAAAATTCTTACTGGCCGACTGATTGGCAGATAAGATGACAATCAGTGTGACAGGGATTAAAGAAAATAAAAGGGTTGTTTGTTTAACCATCTGACACCACCTATATGTTAAATAATTATTAAAACTAATATAATAAAAAAGGGCAGAAACTCTGCCCTTTTTCATCATCAAAATATTCTTATTTCACTAAGACCATCTTATGCGTATCGCTGATTAGAACTTCACCTTTTGGTGACACCACCCGCGCCATGTAAAAGTACAATCCGCTGGCTACACGTTGACCATCCTTATTCAGGCCTTTCCAGATAAAATTATGGTATCCTGCCGGACGGTATTCATTATTAGCAAGTACTGCTATTTCTTCACCCAACAGATTATAGACAACTAAGTTTACGGTTGCCGCATCCTGCATTGTCAGCAGAATAGAAGTCTGTGGATTGAAAGGGTTAGGATAATTCTGGCTCAGGGCATACCGATCGGGAAATAATTCCACACCTGCATTATTGTTTTTCAAGAATTCTCTCGTCCCAGCTATAAACCTGACATTGTGTTTTTCCTGTGGGTTTGTGACCGCATAGCGATACACATGGCGCCAGCGCAAATCCTGGGCAATACCAAGGGTAACATCAATGGCAAAGATATCAAGTTCTTCCGGTATTAGGTCCAGGTCTTCAAAAGTAAGATATACATTGTGTTCATCATCCTGAGCCAGTACTTCCAAATCCCAGTATTCACCATCCTCTTTTGGTAAACGGATATCCCGGGTATACGTATCGCCATATTCGGGCCAATCCCGGTTATTAATCCGTACAGATACACCGCCTGGAACAAGCGGTGGTTCAAAGGCATCGTAACTGTCATAAGTATCTACTGCATCAATAAGCACGCCAACCTCATTGAAACGATCGCGTCCAAAACCGTTCCGGGCTGAAACATTGACTAGCCATTCATTATCCTCAAGAATAATCTCATCTGAAAGCTGACGACCCAACATTCCACTGCCATTAGCACCAGGATTAATATACAACTTGGACGCTCCAGGATTTTTATAAATATACCCCTTCCAGGGTTGCAGTGATGATGCACTTACCCAATTTCCATCATAGGTATAGAAATTTTGATCCCCCGCTAATGATGTTGAATCTGTCGTATAGAGACTTGTTAATGGTATAGTAAAATCAAAGGGGTTCCCTATAAAGGTCCAGTCTCCACTACGAAGATTAATCTCAAACGGTTGGTTAGTAGCAATGGTATAGGTTTGGCCCGTATTGATAGTAAGCCCGGGATCTTTAACAATAATAAAATAGCTCTCACCATTATTCAATTTAGAGAGACTCTCAAACTCAGTCCAGGCGCCTCCACCGCCATAGGCAAATAATCGCCAAACAGTATTATCATAATCACCCAGATCATCAGCCAGAAGGTCTACAGGCGAGCTGCTCGCCGGGTTACCCGGGAATGACCATAGCTGGTAATTGGTTACCGAAGTACCATTAGGAATACCTGTGGACCAGCGATCTGTGCTAGCTAGTCCATTAGTAATAGTAACCGAGACTGATGTAAACCCTTCTGCAGGTTTATCGGTTACGTTGCCAGCCACATCAACTGCGTGTAGGTAGTATTCCATACCTAACGATGTGGCATATGAACTAGCGATTTGATAGGTGCTTAAGGTCGTCATATCAACCGGCGGCTGCCAGTTGGTTTCACCGCCGCGACGGTAATACAATTCCGCTGTATTAATACCTGACTCACCATCAGTAAATACAGCATTGATCACAACCGAAGTATTTTCCGTTGCCTCTAAAACGGGATTGTGCGTAATAGTTGGCACTGTATGGTCCACTTGAATGGTTTGCGGATTGGATGTTTCTGTCGCATTTCCAGCACTGTCATAGGCTGTAACAGTCCAATCATACGTACCATTTGATAAGACGGTAGGATACAAATAGGCAGTAGAATCTGGTGATATAGTGGTTTCGCTACCGCCATTTACAGACCATACATAATGATCAAGGCCAGCAGTAGCATCACTAGAAGAATTCCACTCAAATCGATATTGAGTATCATTATACCACGCTGCTAAAGGTTTTGTAAGATTAAAATCGTCTGGCGATGTGTTGTCCCATTTCGCAGTGACAGTCATGGCATTGGCAACATCTTCATTGCCAGCGTTATCCTGTAGCCATAGTTTTACAGTCCGGGAATCATTTACCGGTAGTGAAAAATTCAAGGTTTGAATATCAGAGCCAGATACATATACAGAGGATTCACCAGAAATTTCATAATGAGCACCAGCCACGCCGGAAT
>ENA-UPTF01002222-UPTF01002222.1-marine-metagenome-genome-assembly--contig:-NODE-2222-length-11358-cov-4.297403_pt1 | contig 11358 bp, 7 predicted proteins | sample MGYA00238166_ERZ767019 | MGnify/ENA primary metagenome ERZ767019 (study PRJEB28930, sample SAMN06266391) | marine metagenome | isolation source: Sea water from 250 m depth | place: Atlantic Ocean | study... | reverse complement strand
CCAAGTTATGTTTTGGGGGGCCGGGCAATGGAAATCGTTTATTCAAAAGAACAATTAATCGACTACATAGCTCGCTCTGCTGATGTAACAGCAGGGCACCCTATTCTGATCGATGAATTCCTGGAAGATGCCTTTGAATTTGATGTGGATGCACTTTCCGATGGGGAAACAGTGCATATTGGTGGGGTTATGCAGCATATTGAAGAAGCAGGCATACATTCCGGTGACTCTGCCTGCGTATTGCCACCTTATAAAATAACAGCCGAAGCACTTGATGATATTGTTCGTATAACGAAAGATCTGGCTCTGGAGCTCAATGTTCAAGGTCTGATCAATCTCCAATTTGCCTACAAAGATGGAGAAATTTATGTGTTGGAAGTAAACCCTCGCGCCAGTCGCACCATACCGTTCGTTAGTAAAACTACGAATGTACCGTTAGCTAAAATCGCAGCGCAACTTGCTACCGGGAAGAAACTTAGGGAATATGAATTGAAACCATGGGATACAAATAATCATATTGCTGTGAAAGAAGCTGTGTTGCCATTCAATAAATTTCCAGAAGAATCAATTTTCTTAAGTCCGGAAATGAAATCGACCGGTGAAGTAATGGGTATTTCAAGTACTTTTGGGGAGTCATTTAGACGGGCGATAATTAGTTCCGGCAATAAAATATATCACCAGGGCACTGTGTTTATATCAGTTAATAATCCGGATAAGTTAGATGTTATTCCTATTGCTAGAGATCTACAGGAAATAGGCTTCAAAATAGTAGCCACTTCCGGTACAGCTCGTGAATTGCAACGTAATGGTATACCGGTAGATCCGGTGTTTAAGGTTGGGGAAGGCCGGCCTAATATTTTAGATCATATAATGAACAATGATATCCAAATTGTGATCAACACTCCTTTGGGCTCCCAATCACGTTTTGATGAAGAGTCAATTGGCCGGGCCTGTATTCAAAAAGGGATTATGGCTATTACCACGCTTTCTGGTGCTGAAGCTGCTGTACGGGCTATCCGTTCCCAACAGAAGATTCAGATCAAATCGTTACAAGCTTATCATGGTTGATAGATGTGGAAGAGAATTAACGCTGCCCGAAATTCTACCTTAGTAATCCAAAGTTTGAGTACATAACTGTACTCCCTAAGCAAGTAATTGCTATTACTAGTTTACTTACGCTGGCTCCGGATGGAGCGAATTATTCTTTATTTCATTTTGAAAATAATATGTTAGTAAAAATGATGTAATGAAATAAAATATAAGTACATAGACATAATAACCACTTAAACCAAACCAGCTGTAATTTTGGAAATATAGTAGGCTGAACCCCAATATCAACTTCACTGATTCAGCGACCAATGCATAGCTACGATGATCTAAAGTAGAGGTGAATGAAAATACGTTAAGAATGAGCATGATAGCATATAGATAATTCATTGTAGCGCTATAGCTGGGGATAATAGTGAACATATAAAACATCAATATGTTTGTTATAATAAGCTGGGTCCACGAATAGGCAACCAAAAGATTCGAATTTTCGGTATTATACTTTATTTGCTTTTCCGGATTTGTAATCTCATGAACGGGGAATTTTTCTTTGACATCCGGAGGTCGCCAGCCAGTAGGCATAAACCAGATTCGCAGCTTATCAAGAATTCGTTCCGCGTGCCACGCATCTTTTATTAATTGCCACATGACTTTAAAGTTAATGATAACTGGATTCCATGTCTGCGCCGGCTTGAGCGTTCCATACACTGGTTTTACATCATCAAGCTCAGGCTGGAAAGTCCCAAACAGCTTATCCCAGAATATTAAAATCTGGCTGTAGTTTTTATCAATATATTCAGGGTTAATCGCATGGTGGACTCGATGATGAGATGGCGTAACCAATATATATTCAAGTAAACCCAGTTTACCGATCAGTTGCGTGTGGTACCAGAACTGCATAAAAAGGTGCAGGGGTCCTAGAATTGTGAAAATTTTTACAGGAACACCAAGCAGCGCTGCAGGTATCATAAAAATTGCAGCAAAGCGTAACGTATTTGAAATTGACTGACGCAGAGCACAGGAAAGGTTAAAATCCTCGCTACTATGATGTATAATATGCCTATTCCAAAAAATATTAACGCGATGTTTCAATCGATGCATCCAGTACCCCGAAAAATCCTGTACCGCAAAAGCGATCACTACTGCAAGCCAGATTGGTTCCAGTTTATAGACAGTAATATGACCAACCAACCAGGAATAGCTGATGATGGCAAAACCGAATTTTACACCATCACGAATCGTATTTGTGATCCCAGAACTCAGACTGGATATCATATCTGCAGAACGGTTGATCTCTAACCCTTTGCGTTTGGCAACTAACGCTTCAAGTATAATAAGTACAGTAAATGTTGGAATCGCAAAGAAAAGGGATGTTAGGTAGAAGTTCATTTCCGCAATGTGGATTTACCAGTTCTTCAACAAATTATTAGCCAAAATGAATTATTCCCACAAATAAATAGCCCCACAAATTTGGAACTTTGTGGTTTCCTTCATTTCAAAATTTTCCATTACCATACATCTATTTTATAAATTCCAAATTATTCTTTTTCCACTAACAAATGTGTTTCTTTTCTTGCCGTAGTTAAAAACGTAATAAACTCTGTCCCTCCAGTGCCTTCTCCCTTCTCTCCCTTTTTTTCTTGGTCAGAGATATAATGAATGGCCATTTCCAGATGTTTCTTTCTAAAAATATTTAGACCAGATACACACTTTTTGTAGGCATCCTTTAGCTCAATACTTTTATTTTTGTTAAGATACTTTAGCAGTATGGGGTCTAATTCTAGTAAAGAAATAACTTTACTATGATTTGGTGGCATATATTTTCTCATCTGGATCAAGAATGGGCCAGATCTGTCACTTGGATGGGTAATACCCAATCCAGCATCTAGAGTCTGCAGTAAGGAGCTTTGCGCAGCACTACCACCAATAAAAATCTTTGGTTCCTCATTCACTCCTTCATAAACAATTCCATCTTCCGGCCAACCTTTTAGAAAAGGTCTCACCCGATGATAAAAAATATCCGCTCGGCAATGTTCATACATCCGTTCTAGAGCAAGGTTAATCTCATGGATAATGGAAGCAAGATCATTAAGCGAGGTGAACACAATATTAGTTTTATTGTGTTTAATTGCATCTAAACAAGAAAATAGTTTAGATATTGCGCAACCCCCTACCGATTCTACTCCCACTGTAGCCAAATAAAACCAGTCTTCATCCTTACCTCCAAAGAAATTTTGGAGTGTTTTTAAATTTTCAGGTGCAATCGGACCATCAGGATCGATCCTTCGCCAGTTCGATAAAACAATGGATGCATGACTGGCTATTGGAGGTCTACCTGATCGGTGTGCTATTTCCCAAAGAGGGATTGCGAGGTTCTTTGGGATAGATTTCACTGGTTCTTCACCCCAGTTTACATAGGCATTGGCAAACATGGATAATTGGCGCATAGATCTATCAAGCTCTGGGCCATTTTTTATCCCGGAAGGATCCAGCTGAGGAATATTATTTAAGGCATCTCGAAAATTATTATTATGGAGTAGCTCCGGCATAGCATTATTCAACTCATCCCAAGCACGGTAAGCAAGGGGCAATTCTAATAGCGGATCAGGATCGGGAAGAAATCCCCGCTCGGGATGAACATAGGTTGCAAATTTTTTCATAAAATTATGTACGTTTAATTTTACCAATTGTCGGTTTTATATAGCTAATATAAAACTTAATATTTTTTCTCTGTGTGATTTTAAGTTTTAACTTCAATAAAATACTGGCTGGTTAAATGAAAAACATCCTATGGAATCCACCTGAACCTGGTAAGACCAAGATGGCACAGTTTATGTACCGTGTAAATCAGGTATATGGTTTGGATATGAATTCTTACGATGAATTATTTAACTGGTCCGTAAATCATATTTCGGATTTCTGGGGCCAGATTTGGGATTACGCTGAAATAAAGCATTCAATTCCCCACTCAACCGTAATAGATGATGTAACAAAAATGTCCGGGGCAAAATGGTTTTCCGGAGCCAAACTAAACTTTTCCGAAAATCTGCTGCGCTTTAGAGATGAACAACAGGCCATCGTATTCAAAGGGGAAGGACAGCCTATACGTTCCATGACTTATAGTGAATTATTTTCTGAAGTTGAAAAATTGGCCCACTCCCTCAGAGAACTTGGTATTCAAAAAGGGGATCGTATTGCCGGGTTCATACCCAATATGCCCGAGGCTATCATTGCCATGCTGGCAGCTGTCTCCATTGGTGCCGTCTGGAGTTCATCATCACCGGATTTCGGTATTAAAGGCGTCTTGGACAGGTTTTCCCAGATTGAGCCGCGAATTATTTTTTCATCAAATGGTTATTATTACAACGGCAAAGAATTTGATACCCTGGAAAAGTTAAAGGGTATTCTTAAAAATTTGCCAAGCGTAGAAAAGGTTGTCATTGTCGAATACGTAAATTCAGGATTCGATGTGAAGGATATTGGAAATGCAGTCCTGTATCAGGATTTTATCGCTTCTGACCCCGAACCGCTTGTGTTTGACCAACTCCCTTTCGATCATCCACTATATATTTTGTATTCATCCGGAACCACAGGATTACCCAAGTCCATTGTTCATGGTGCAGGAGGAACATTGCTCCAGCATATGAAAGAATTGCATTTGCATTGTGATCTTACCCGTGCAGATACAATTTTTTATTTTACAACCTGCGGATGGATGATGTGGAACTGGCTGGTCAGTTCCCTTGCCGTCGGTGCAACAGTCGTCCTTTATGATGGTTTCCCATTCTACCCGGATAAGAATGCCATGTGGGATATGGTAGATGAACTGGGCATTACAGTCTTTGGTACAAGCGCAAAATTTATCGACGCCTGCAATGACGAAAATGTCCGCCCTGGGGAAAATTCAGATCTCTCAAATTTAAGAGCGATTCTTTCCACGGGTTCACCTTTGGTGGATGAAAATTTTGATTATATATATGAACACATAAAAAGTGATATCCTGCTTGGATCCATATCTGGGGGTACAGATATCATTTCCTGTTTTGCAGTAGCAAACCCCATGCTGCCAGTCTATCGTGGAGAATTGCAGTGCCGCGGCCTGGCAATGGATGTTCATGCTTATAGTCCTTCTGGAAAATCCATGATCAATCAAAAAGGAGAATTAGTCTGCAAATCTCCTTTCCCATCCATGCCCATTTATTTCTGGAATGATGAAAATGGGTCCAAATACCAAAAAGCGTATTTTGATCACTATCCTGGCGTCTGGCACCATGGTGATTTTATTGAATTGAATGAATATGGCGGCATCCGCATCTTCGGACGCAGTGATGCCACACTGAATCCCGGAGGCGTACGAATCGGGACCGCTGAGATCTACCGGGTTGTAGAATCATTTTCGGCAATTGAAGACAGTCTGGTCATTGGGCAGGAATGGCAGGGAGATCAACGTGTCATTCTTTTCCTGAAATTAAAAAACAAGAGGATTCTTTCAGATGATCTGTCAATCAGGATAAAAACAGTAATTCGATCCAATTGTTCACCAAGACATGTTCCGGAAATAATCCTAGCAATAGATGATATCCCTTACACCATCAATGGGAAAAAAGTGGAAATTGCAGTGAAGAAAATCATTCAGGGTGAAGATGTCACAAACCGAGACGCACTGGCAAATCCGGAATCGCTGGAATACTTTAAGAATATTCCAGAATTATCAGTTTAAATCGTATTGAAGAGATTTTTGCCTGTCTTTTCAAGCATGCTTCTCAAAATCTACCACACCCCTACAAACAAAAACCACCACGAGTACAGTGATTAGTTCTCTAAACAAAGGGAAGTGTCTTGATGGGGTAATATTTTCATTCGGAATCCAAGATATTTAAACCACGATCTATTAAATGTTTCTCTTTATTATTTATTTTGGAAATGGATATTAACGCATTTCTAACATCCGTGTACTCTTTTGAACCTTTTTTTAATAATTCAAGTATTTCTAAAAATAGTAACCATGATTCAGACTTTTCATTTTTTAGAAGGGTAATTATCTCTTTGATTCGTTTGAAATTTTTTCCAGTCTCACGAATTGATCTTATTTCGTTATAAATTAAAAACTCGGATTTTTCTTTTTCACTATATTTAATATTTTTGGCAGTTTCTTCTGATTTAGATGGATAAACATCAAATTTAGTTTTATCTGCTGAACCGGAGAATACAGATGAAATCTTTATACCGACTGCCATATCATAAATTCCCCATTCGGGTTGAAATAAAATATTCCCAGTTGGGCTTGTAACTGTACAGTTTTCAAACGTCATTAACACATTTTTTTTCAATTTTTTATGAATATTTTTCAGGACACCTATAACCTCAATCCCTGAAACGAATTCTAAATGAACGACATGCTCTCTCTTTATATTTAATGTAATTAAATCGTATTCTGTCGCATCTTCTAATGGAGTCATTAAATTACAAATTGGACCAACGGGAGATCCAAATCCTTCGGTATGGTAAGAGATTCCATGCCCATCTAATTCTTTATTATTTACAGAAATTTGGGTTGGCCCGGTTGTTCCAATATATATTTCTTTATTAATTGAATTTTTTAGTAATCTTGTAAATAGTCCAGAAACTTGTAATCCAGAAGAATATTCACAGGTAGAAATAATTTCAGAATCTATAGCGACCTCCACAGATTCAGCCCCACCTTTTCTAAAACACATTTGATCAGAAAAATCTTCTAATACTTGCGTTAAATGACGGCAACTTTTTGTTACAAATAATTGAGGTTGTGGATTTGTAATATCATAAGGTGTATCAACTGCCTCTACTGTTAATGGTATTTTTTTAACCTTTTCATCATCCAAACACGATTTACTTTCACTTAAAGATGATAAAAGACCTGCACCATAAATAGTGTAATTATCAACGGTCCCTACTAAACCATACTCAACAGTCCACCAATGAAGTCTTGTTAATAACGCAGACTCAGAAAGAATCGTTACATTATTTAATTTATTATTTAAACCTTCCTCTGCTTGTTTAATCTCTTCTTTTGTAGTTGATGGATAACCTTTCATAATTGATAAATGTCTCATTGCCTCATAAACTTCTTTATCCTGTTTAGTAAACATTGCTTTAACTCCAATTTCACCGAAACGATGTAAATAAACAGAATATTCAGCATCATAAAGCATTGGTGCATGCCCTGCGGATTCATGTACAATATCTGGTGCTGGTGTGTATAAAATTTGTTCTATGGATCTCATATCTAATGCAATTGCAAGAACTTTTAATTCTTGTAATTCCATAAATGCTTGTGGTGGAATAAACCCATCGACAACAATTGCCATCCAACCAAGCTTACTTAAGCATTTATTCATTTCTTCAATGGATGGAATTTTTTCAATAGAGATCCCAGTTTTTTCAAGGCCTTTATTATAAATTGGGTGGGCGCTAGATTTTAATTGATGTGATAGTTGTCGCATTACATAGCGCCACACAGCTTGATCCCGAGCATTATAATATAATTCATAATCTTGATTTGCGATAAACTGATGTAAATGTTTAGGTATTTTCTTAAATATTACTTCTTGAGAGAAGCTCATTATCAACTCCAATGTAAATTATTAAATCCAGCAATGGTTTTTCATATCCAAATCTACCCATCCTCCCACAAACAAAAAACCCTGGGTAATCTGGGATTAACTGTATGGCTATGAAAAAGAGTAAAGTTTATTGATGAAATTGTGAGATTGCAACTCTTCAAATGGTAAACAAAAGAGATAAATAACTTTTTTAGAATAATATTTTGTAATTTCCATCTAATAACTAATATAATCCTTTATTATTTACATTAATAGAATTTATATATGGATTTAGATTTTAAAGACAAACATTTATTGGAAGAAATCCAGGCAAATAGCCGTATCACAAATACTGAACTCGCCAAACGCATAGGACTCTCGCCAAGTAGTACTTTAGAACGCGTGAAAAAGCTGGAAGTCAGCGGAATTATCGAAAAATACATCACTCTTTTGAATCCGAGAAAAGCTGGCTATTCCTGCTTCACATTTGTGGAAATAAAATTAGCCCGTCATGGAGAAACACCGGTGGAAGATTTTATTAGTTCCATTGCTCTCATTCCGGAAGTGCTCGAATGTCATCACATTACCGGTGAAGCAGATTTTCTACTCAAGGTGGCAACCAAAGATATCCCCGCCTATGAAGAATTGATTCTTCATCAATTATCTGCTCTTGCCAACGTTCAATCAATGAAAACTTCTGTGGTTCTTTCTACTTTTAAAAACGAAACAAAACTTACGGTTTAACCATGGCTCTCGTTCCTTCCTACATTCAGCGATTAGCCAATTATGCACCCGGAAAACCCATTAGCGAAGCACAGCGGGAATCTGGTTTTGAGAAATTCATTAAACTAGCTTCCAATGAGAATCCCCTGGGACCATCTCCAAAAGGGATGGAAGCGGTGCAATATTCTCTAAACAAACTTCACCGCTATCCTGATGCTGCCGGATACGAACTTCGCGCAAAACTGGCGGAACGGTTTAACGTAAAAATAGAAAATGTCATTTTAGGCGCCGGTTCTGAGGGAATCATATCTACTATAATGCGTACTTTTTTGTTACATGATGATGAACTTATCAGCGCTGAAAATTCTTTTATCGGCTTTAGAGTATTGGCAAATGCATCGGGACGGCGGACACACTGGGTACCTATGAAGAATTACCGTTACAATTTAGAAGCCATTGCGGAGAAAATTACAGATTATACCAAGATCATTTATATTGCAAATCCCGATAACCCAATGGGCACCACAATTTCAAGGGACGAGTTTGATAGGTTTTACAAACATGTTCCAGAACGAGTATTGATTATTTTGGATGAAGCTTATTATGAATATGTACAGGATTCTCCTGACTTTCCCGATTCCATGGGTTACCGTTATGATAATGTAATTACACTACGAACTTTTTCAAAAGCGTATGGATTGGCCGGCGTTCGGATCGGCTATGGCTTTGCACACCATACACTCATTGAGAGCCTGATGAAGGTAAAGGAACCATTTGAACCTTCATTTGTTGCACAAGCAGCAGGGCTAGGTGCATTGGAAGATATGGAATTTTTACTGGAATCCATTGAAACCAATAAAACCGGAATGGCATATCTCAAAAAAGAATTAGATCAACTTGGGGTCATGCAAATCCCCAGCGCTGCAAATTTCATAACTACTGTTTGGGAATCGGAAGAAAAGGCAAATAATCTCGTACAGGAACTATTGGAGAATGGTATTATAGTCAGGTCCCTCAAAGGGTTTGGCTGGCCGAACTGCATACGTGTTTCAATCGGCTTACCAGAAGAAAATCAACAATTCATTGCATGCATTAAGGAAATCCTGTGAGCAGTCAGCCCTACTCTATCAAGGGTTTTGACCATTGCGAATTCTATGTGAGCAACGCAAAACAGACTGCACACTATTATCAAAGTACCATGGGATTCAGGCCAATTGCATATCGGGGTCTAGAAACAGGCAGCCGCGATAGGGTAAGCTACGTTCTTAACCAGGATCACATAAACCTTGTAATTACTTCCCCATTGGTAATAAATACGGATGTAGGTGCGCATATCGACTGCCATGGAGATGGGATAAAAGATGTGGCTTTTACCGTAGATGATTCGGAAATGGCATGGAAAACATCTATTGATCGGGGAGCAATAAGTGTTCTTAAACCTACAAGTATCAGGGATGAAAATGGTGAAACGCGGATCTCAGCCATTGAGACCTTCGGAGATACCATCCATACATTTGTTGAACGAGACCAGTATGAAGGTCCATTTCTGCCTGGATTTCAGACCTATAACTTTGGGCAAGAGTATAAAAGTGCTGGCCTAGTTCACATTGACCATGTAGTCGGGAATCAGCCCGATGGCAAAATGCAACCTGTCTGCGATTATTATGAAAAAGTATTTGGCTGGCACCGATTCTGGACCGTTGATGACAACGATATTTCGACGGAATATTCTGCTTTGCGATCTGTGGTTATGGCTAACGATAATGAAATTGTAAAAATACCTATTAACGAACCGGCAGATGGTTTAAAGAAATCCCAGATCCAGGAATTCATTGATTATTATGGAACTGCCGGTGTCCAGCATCTTGCCCTGTCCACTCGTGATATTATTTCAACGGTAGAAATAATGCATAACAATGGTGTGGATTTCCTTCCAACACCTCCCTCCTATTATGAAAATCTTACAAAGCGGGTAGGACCAATTGATGAAGATATTGAAACCCTCGCCCGGCTTGGAATCCTGGTAGATGTAGATGAGAATGGCTATATGCTGCAGATTTTTACCAAACCGATCCAGGATCGACCGACACTTTTTTACGAGATCATACAGAGGAAAGGATCTAACAGTTTTGGGAAAGGAAACTTTAGGTCATTGTTTGAATCTATTGAACGTGAACAGAAAAGAAGGGGAAATCTGTAAATGAAATTTGCGACTTACACCCTGGAAGGGAGTATCCACCCACGATTCGGATTTAAAAAAGATAAATACATTGTTGACGTACTCCATGCGGCCATTTGGGCCAATGAGTCCAAAGGGAATTCCAGCTTTCTTGAAATCCCATCCACCTTAAAAATTGCTTTGGATAACTGGGGAACTAATTTCGTTAAATTGAAAGAATTGGATGACTGTCTGCCGGACATAAATATTCAATCTCATTCCGTGGGAGAAAGACCTATTGCCTTCTTGATGAACGAAGTCCAACTCCTGGCACCTGTGCCAGATCCGCAATCGTTTAGAGACTTCTACGCTTTTGAACAACACGTTCGCGCTGCCAGAAAACTAAGAGGCCTTGAAATGCATCCTGACTGGTTCAGGATTCCTATTTTTTACTTTTCCAATCCCGCTGCAATCTACGGTCATGGATCAGAAATCCCTTACCCCAAAAAAACAAACGAACTGGATTTTGAACTGGAATTTGCTGTCATTATTGCTGGTACAGGGTCAGATATACCCAGTAAAGATGCAGATCGGCACATTGCGGGCTATACCATCTGCAACGACTGGTCTGCCAGGGATCTCCAGCGGGAAGAGATGGCTATGAGCCTAGGTCCTGCAAAAGGAAAAGATTTTGCAACGAGTTTTGGTCCTTACATGGTAACGCCGGATGAATTAGAAGATGCATGGGATGAAAATGGGAAACTCAACCTACGTATGACCTGTCATGTGAACGGCACTCTTATTTCCGATGGAAACACTGATGATCTATATCATTCTTTTAAAGATATG